>Ga0247770_1001895_pt1 | contig 14012 bp, 11 predicted proteins | sample UWRJL136409B6_FD_179943 | JGI IMG/M metagenome (GOLD analysis project Ga0247770, IMG submission 179943) | Plant litter microbial communities from Arlington Agricultural Research Station in Wisconsin, United States - UWRJ-L136-409B-6 | ecosystem: Environmental > Terrestrial > Plant litter >... | reverse complement strand
GCCGCGACAAGCCCCCAGAGCCACGCGAAGATGAGCGTGAACACAACACTGAGCGCTGCGTTGATGAACTGGCCCGTCTTCGCCTCGAACGCGATTGCCCAAACCGTCCGATTCGCATTAGTCGGCATGTCGAACCCTGTGCGGAGCATGTACGCCCCCGCCGGTGCAGCGCTGTAGAGGTTGGATATGTTGGACGTCGACATTGTGAACGCGGTGCAAATGCGTCAGACAGGACGAGAATCGCATCCCCTTCGACGAGAAGACCGCAACGACGCCGACTCGACGTCGAGCCGGTCTGGGAACTGAAAGAAGAAAAAGAAAGCTCAAAATGATCGCGAAACCACTTTAGTGCCACAAGATGCTCGCCGCTGGAACGCCAAAATCAACGGAGACATAGACGGGCTTCGACAAATGCTCAAGTGCGTGTCCGATATCGTCATTCCCATGTATGTAATCGAGTGGTGTCACCACGAGCACGTCGACACGGCTTCAACACGGCTCGTCGATTCGACCAACCAAAGAGATGCGCCATATTAATAGATTACTCAGATTCCAAAAGCTCAGGTTGTTCTCAGCCTCCCCTCTGCAATTATAGGCCCCATTCGGGACCGGGTTCTGCCTAACGTCCTTGGCGGTGCACTACCACAAACTCCCCGCAGCATCCATCCTGCGCATCCACGTCCGGCCGGCTGCTGAGAGGCCAGCCTGCAGTTCTTCTGTAGTGTGTCCTGCAGTGTCTTCGAATCCCATCGCAGCCCATGGGAGGTGCCGCAAAATTAGGAGCTGCAACTGGACACCACCGTGAGTTATCACGCAGACTCCGCAGCCCAGTCTTGCACTGCCCGCCCCGCCCCGTCCCTAAAGATGGGGATTCAGACGCACCAAGATGTATCGGGAACCAGAGTGCGCCCCGCGCACCAACCAAACGCGCCCAACACACAGCCTTGCGAGCCAACGAATAATATGCTCCACAAAACAGAACTTAGAAGACTTGAGCCGCATCAACCGCGCAATCCATGTTGACGGCTGACCTACTTGCCGCAGAGAGCCCCAGTCGGGCCAGCCTTACATGTACACCGCCGGATGGGGGCTGGCAATGGGTGCGGACTGGAAGGAACGACTCGAGCTGCAGTGGAGCACTGGCGTCGCACGGCACAGCCAGAACAACGGATGTCCGGGAGCATAGCTGCATCAAGCTTCGCAGCTTCCTTCGAGCTCTCGTACTTAGTTCCCCGCTTGGCACTGCGAGACCAGACCTGACAGAGCTCCCAACTCACCAACTCACCCCTCACCACCTCACTGCCGAAGACCATCATGGCCGGCAAGTTCCTGCTCCAGCTTTTTGCTCTCCTTGCGGTGCTCGCCGTCGGATCCCTCGCCCAATCACAGCCCCAGTCATCCCTCCTCGAGGTCCTTCGTCGAGAGGGCTTCACTGAGTTCGCCGCATTCCTCGAAGGCCCTGCCGGAGCCAATGTTCTGAACTTCCCTACCGACCTGCTGGTTTATGCTCCGACCAACGCCGCTTTTCTTCGACGCAAAGCGGCCACGGATTTGTATGGACGCTCCATTAGTGATGACACCGCAATCGGCGAAAATCAATGCGTCCCTACTTCCCCAGGCGACAAGAGGAGCAAGAGAGATGCCGTCTGCACCGAAGTGACGGCTCCTGGTGCTGTGGATCTGATGACGCTTCTCAGCGATCCAGAGTTTGTAAACCTCCCGCTGGGCCAGAACTCAAGCATCGTCCAGAAGAACATGCCGAAAGGCGCCCTGCCCGTCGTCCACACCGGTCTCGGCGATGTCATCAAGGTCACGGGACTCGATATCCCTTATAACAAGGGCATCATCCGCCCTGTCTCTGGCCTGTTTACCCTCCCGCGTCTTCTGTCCGTGACGCTGCCCTTCATCGGCGCCGACAAGACTCTTGGAATTTTGCAACGGACAGGCCTTATCAAAGACTTTGATACTCGCACCGGCATTACCTTCCTCGCTCCAGATAGCTCCGTCATCCCTCCAGGGCTGCCTGACAGCGTCCTTGCCGAAATCCTGCGGAGGCATGTCATCGTCGGCCTGCCCGTATTCACCTCGGACCTGAAGCATGGTGACACCTACAAGACCCTCGCCGGCACTACTGTAACAGTTACAGTTCAGTGCGCCGATATCTTCATTGGTGGAGCCCGGATCCTTGCCGGCGATGCGATCATCAAGAACGGTGTTGCCCACGTTGTTGATAAGGTACGTCAACCCATGCTCCCTTCCAGATCACAGACTAACAGGTGTAAAAGCTGTTGGAAGCACCAATATTCTTCACAACCACAGAGATCAAGACAGAGATCAAGACAGTCACCGAGACAGCAACGAAAACAAACATCCAGACAACAGAAATTACAACAACAGCCACCCAGACAACTGAGAAGACCAAGACGACCACACACACGGCAGAGACAACAAAGGTGACCACCCAAACCTCCTGGTCTGAGAAAACAAAGACGGAGACGGCAACAACGACACATGTCCAACCTCCCCTGCCGCCGCCGTACCCGCCCAAGCCATCTACACCTTGCACCACCTCCACAAGTATTGTCCCGCTGCCACCGCCGCCGCCGCCGCCTACAACTTGGACCTCCACCACTTCTGTCCCGCCCCCGCCTCCGCCCCCACCTCCACCAACAACTCCCAAGACCTCCACCTCGTGCACCACCTCAACCACACATGTCCCTCCCCCACCTCCATCCACACCCACGCCCTGGTTACAGACAACCCTCCATACGTCGCATAAGCCCTCCAAGCCGCATGGTCCACTACCAGAGGCTTCAACGCCTTGCACCACAACCACTCGCCGTGGTTGGTAATCTGTCGCTGAGAAAGCGTAACTTTCTTTTTCTTCATGTACCTAATGGGTAGCATACCGGTCATTGTCATCTCATGTTTGGAAAAAGAATACCCTATTTGGTCATCGCAGAGGTAATGGAAGAATGCCGTACATGTAATGTATAGTGACGGAGGGGCTTATCATAACTGAAAGCTCACATAATAACGGACGGACCTCTGGTGGTCATATACTAAGCTATCAAGCAAGCATAGAAAGCGATTTATTTTGGAGTAGGCACATAGCCGGACAGAAAATAAGAATATTCAAGCATGACTCGGGAGTGACTTGGCAAAAAAACAGACCCACATGCAAAAAATGAAGCTTTTCGCCGTTTGTAACTCGGGAACGGGGAATTGAACCCCGGGCTGCTGAGTGCTAAGATGAGAGTCAGCGATGTTAGCCACTACACCATACCCGATTATTGATTGTTGAATGCTAGGGTGGGAAACTCTCACGAATGCAACCCTGAGCCCATGAAGGGGATATCGCCGGACAATACAGGTATGAAATGTACATCTGGAAAGGGAGTGACTGAGCAGAAGAGAGAGCAATGCGAAAGCTCAGGCCAATAGAAAGGGTGTCTTATCTCTGTGCGAAAACAGGTTGTGAGAATACTCACACGCCCTGTGCTGGGACTGTAAGGCCTGGGCTTACCACCTTACAGGCCTTTCCAGCAGATGAGAAGGCCTTTTCAGAATGCAGTAAGGCATAAACAGGCCTTTTTAAAATGTATGTAAGGCTTACAGAATGGGAGATGGCTTACCATAACTAAAGTCATAAGTAGCATTATTGGTAAGAAGGCATCTTTTGCCCTGGCTGAGGGGATCCTTTCTTTTGGATCCAGCCTTTATACCGCTATACGCTCAGCTTTCCTGGCCAATCGGTCCGTCTGGTACCCGTCATTGGTGCCATCGTCTCTAAATGCCCCGCAAAAGCGGTTCTGGTTAATATTCTCTCAAGGCAAGAAGCAACCACACCACCTTGGTGATCTTATCATGCATTACTACTACCTCGATAACTCTTCCCTTGACAATGGGCTTGAACCAGAACTGCCCAAAGTCAGGCGACAATCATAAGTTGCATCGTACATCACTCAGCTTCGTGGCTTTCAGGGGGTTAAGCTCTTGGACGCCTCGCAAGCCACAATCACAGAAGAACCAATCAACACTTCAAGAAGCGGCTTGGAGCTGAACTTCAGCCCATTACCGATTTCCTAACATCTGATGATCATATGATTCAACCAGGAAAGGGAGATGTCCGCAACGACAGCCATACTGATTTTCCGTCCTTATAAACACCCCTTAACACCCACTCAATTCCAACCTAAGCCCCCTTCTCATCCACCAAAACGTAACCCTCCATTCGCCAGCAACAGCTTACAACTTTGATACTTAACAGACCTTAACCAATCTCGCCTCCCAAAATAACATTTACCTCCCCTCTAGTCACAATGCCCCCCTTCCCAACAACCCCCTGCTTCGCCTCCCGCCCCTCTCCTGACACCACCACCACCATCCCATCCCCCCTCCTCCTCCACCCCGCAATGGAATTCATGCACTCCTTCGTCCACTCCTGGTGCGAGACCCACACCGCCCACTCCAAGCCCTACACCGAGTGGTTCACGCCCGACTTTGAGCTGGGGTCACACGACGGGAGGAGGTTTCGCGGCGAGACGGCGGCGAGGGCGTTTGTGGAGTCGATGAGGGGGTATGAGAGGTCGACGGTGGAGATTGATGCGGTTTATTTGGAGGAGGTGGAGGGCGGGTATCAGGGGTTGGCGATGGGAAGGATATTTTTGGATTTTGTGGTGGCTGGGGGAAAGGGGGAGGGGGAGAAGGAAGGGGAGAAGACTTGTGTGGATGGCGAGGGGATGGGGTGGGACTTTTGTGTAAGTTGTGTTTCTTTTCATAGGGTGGAGTGGAGTGGGCGAAGGGTATTGGTTGAGACATTGCTGACGCTGAAGGTGGTGCTTCTACTCTTACTAGGTTCCGAGAGCATACGATTGTGCTTTTGTCCGGGATCCTTCTGGACCGGTTGCTGGCTTGAAGCTGAGTAAGATGCTCGTCTGTGGTGACTTGCAGGTTGTTGCTGCGGCTGCTGAAAAAGGTGCCTTGGTTCATTGATGGGTTAAGGGGTGATGTTGGGAGCCATTGGCAGGATAAAGGGATCCGTTTTTGTGTGGTGTGAATCTGAGATAAGATCGAATTTCGAGTGACTGTACCAAATTCTTAAATTCTATTGTATTGTTTTCTGCATCTATGCGGTGTCACACCGGTTTCTAAGTTCCAATTCCTGACCTGGATTAACAGCAGTTTCAAGCAACCGTTTACGGTGTGCAGTTCACAGACCCCCAACGAGCATTCCGAGACCCAAAGGTGCTCACACCAGGCTTCTGCAGGGCGTATGACTCGGCACCGGCAGCGCAGTTGTCAGAGCTGTCCAACGTTAGAAAATATCCATCGCTTGGGAGATAGGAAACTTACTTGTAGAACACACACTTGCCCGTGTCAGGGCCGGCCGATCGAATGTTGTGGTAACTACAGGGGTAAGTGTCTGTCTAAGTGCTTTCACTGGGGAAGACCCACTAGCTGGTGTCCTTCAAGGAAACGCAGGAGCTCGAGTGCAAGACTCGCAAATTCTGGCATGGCTGCACCCAGTTTGTCGCCTGGCAGACGTAGAGCTTGTATCACGGTGTTAGCATATGTCTGGTGGTGTTTGGGAAGCGAGGACATACCATGGAGACGGTCGTCGGCGTTGGTGTTGGGAGCGAAGACGAAGAGGAAATTGTCTTGGACGACGTGGTAGACGAAGAGGTGGTGGCAACAGATGAGGTGCTAAACAGGGAGATTACGCTCTTGGACGAGGAGGAAGCTAGCTTCGAGGTTGTGCTCGTCTTCAAAGTAGTCGGAATGGCAGACGTTGAAGTCTGAGACGAGCCCGGGACGTGGCTGTAGATGTTGAGACGGCCGCCGCCTCCACACATGGCAGGCGAGGGTGAGTTCCCTGCGCATGGGATGTTGCAGTCAGTGTCAGGGGCTTGCTGGACCCCGGCGATAGTCATCCCGCAGTAGCATTCCTGACCAAATTCAAGGCCAGCATAAGCAAATTTCTCGCAGGCGGCAAGGCAGTTTGCAATGGTAACGGGACCGGATATCTGTTGCTTGTTGGGGAGCGCACGGGGGGTGACGGGGTCATAGTAGCAGCCAGCTGTGCTCCAAGACGCGGGTGGCGCAGGCGGCGGAGAAAGGGGGGTCGTGACTCCTGTCGAGTAGATCTCGATGAAATTTGGCGCTCCGCATGTTTGGACCGAGCCGGTGCACTGCTTGGAGCACTTGCTCTCGGCAACCTTGGAACTTGCAGCCGGAGCTGTCTCTCCGCACCAGCACTCATGTCCGTCTTCTAAGCCGGCGTACTTGTATCCTATCGCCGTGCACTTCTGCAGGCACACCTCAGGCGTCATGCTCTCCCCAATCTGGGGGGTTACAGAAAGCGTACGGAAATTTCCCGAGTCTGGGAAGCATCCCAGATAACTGGCGGCCTTGGGGATGACGGCTGGCGGTGGCGTGATGCCCTCGTCTCCCACAAAGATGTCGGTCTGGGCGCCAGGATTGAAACCCATCTTTCCGTTGTACGTCGGCGTGGCGCCACTCGGGGGAAAGACGTTGTTGCCGGTTTTCTGGTGCCAGACAACGAGCTGCTTGGGCCCCTTGACGCACTTGCTCGGGTCATCGCCACACCAGACGGGTGCCTTGGGCTCTCCCAACCCCTTGGTGGACGTGCTTCCCACCACCTTGCATTTGAAGTTTTGCATGTAGATGTTCTGGATACCGCTGGTGACTGTCAGCTGCAATCCCGGCTTGGAGAGACATTTACTTACCAGTCGAGGGGGACCCAGAGAAAAGCGCAGTAGCAACCCCCTGACGGACACGGAGGCATGTCAGCCGGGACATCATACCACGTTTCGCGCTTCCAAGGGGTGTTTGGGGCAACAGCAAACACGACGGTATTGTTGAGCGTGACCTTGCTAATGTCCGAGTTGTAAGAGATGGCGAAGGCTGTTCCGGCTGCAGTCTGTTGGCTCTGAGTGTGCATTATCCCGTCGCTGAGGCAGTCTCCGGCATTTGCGCCGCGCCAATCCTCGGGATGGTCAGATCCATCGGGCCAGTCGGACGTGTACGCGCCACCGAACGAGAGCGTTGTCTGCCCTCTGTTGTGGGCCAGCTCAACCATGAAGCGCCCTCCGGCCGGGAGATTGAGCATCTCGCCGTTGGGAGGGGGGACTTTGTCACATCCGCGGTCGTGCTGCATCCAAAAGTCCTCAAAGGGCAGGTCGTTCAGCGGGACAGCGGGCACATTGTTGTTTGGGTCGTCGATGGAAGCATTGTTCCCGCCCTTGCAGTACATGCCCTTGGCGAAGGCGGCAACATGGGCCGTCGCTCCGGACGCCAAAACGGCCACAAGCATTGTGCGGGTGAGCATGACGGCGGACCCTCTGCAACTGGTCGAAAAAGTACAAAAGTAATGAAAAATAAGCGAGTGACGGTCAGTGAAAAGAGCGTGGCAACAGAGAGTCTGTCTGAACAGAAGTTGAGTGAGAAAAGCAAGTGTCTTCAGTTGAGGGTTGGCGCACAGGAAAAAGGGGCTACGTCTGACAATCAGGCACCGGCCTCATTTCCAGAACCCACATCTCGTGGGTAGGGGTGTGTCGCAGCTTTCAGCTGTTAGTAGTAATTTTGCCGACTCACCCCTGTCAACCATGCCAAATGCCCGTCTTCTTCAAGCCATCGGAATTTCCTTTCGGCGTGTTTCTTTAGTGACACCAGACCGATATGCTGGTGTCCTACCCCAAACCTCTCTGTAGCAAAAGTCCCAATCCGCCCCCGCAACAATCCACTGACAGCTTCCAGACGACTCTCAACCTCAGCTCCACACTTGAACTCCACATCAAAAGTCAATGCGGCCTAGAGCTGACAGCACTTGGTTCGTGTCGCTGGCTGTCTCGTAGCCCGAGGCTATTTCTGACGATGGTTACATGTACTGGCCGGGTGGTCCGTAAAGCCTCGGTCTTGGGATCCGAGTCCCGGGTAGGTGAAGACGTTGATGAAAGATGAGTGGTGGGTGCTTCGTGAGCAAGTCTCAGCCTCAAACTATCTCGAGATTGCGAGTCGAATAAAAGCCGCAAGACACGATACTCAGACCTTTCAAGGCAGGATCCAGGTCGCGCACCTTCCTGGACTCTCGGAACTTACTGTCGGGCGACGGAAAGGAGGTTTGGGAGGAGAGACTGGCACAGTGGCATACATGCTAATGGAAAGCCCGTGAGAGGGCAATGTAATAGTATGTAGGATAATCGAGGTGTCCGACCCTTGCTGAACCACAGGCTGCCAGTCACAACTATATCGGGAAGGTACGCACACTGCCTATCAACAATAGCACTGAGGGTAATAGCTCAGTGGCTAAGTGTACTACGTCTTGCTTGTCGGGGCCCGGGTTCAAATCCTGGAGTTGCGCTACCCTTTCGAGGGCTGTGGGCTGACCATTAGTAACCTGCATGGGCAAGCGAATACAATGTCATAGTAGTTGACAGTATTTTCTAATAGGATGTTATCTCCAATAGCAGCTGTGAGGGGATCTGGGGGAGGCTTTTCTTTTATCCCTCACTGCTTACAGCCTAGTAATCTGAGACGAATCTAGGCACACGAAATTTCCTTTTTCGTTCGTAGTCCTAAGCTGGGGTGAGATTTAACTGATTTGTCCTGAGCTTTCCCTAACTCTTTCCTAAGCTTAAGTGATCCCATACGTTGCCGCTGCACGGCCTCAGAGGCCCATTTTCAGTCCCCTAAGCTAAAGTTTCCTTTCACCGTAGTGTTTAAGTTCCTAGCATATACTGGTATATGTTAGGGTATAGCACGTGGTATCCTGTATAATCTCTAAGATAGTGTATAGTATTCTAGTATTAAAATTAGGATGGTATTTAGTATACTAGCATATTAGATAGGCTGGCATATAATAAACAAGCACTTAAAATATAATAGCATGTAATGTACTAGCCTAGAGTATATAAAGGGGACTCTTTAGTAAAGCTAGAGAGGATAGTAGGCTTTAATTAATCACTACTACTACCCTCACCCCTTTTTATTTTTGTTTTTAACCTTACACCTGTTAGAAACATTGTATGTTAGATCTACGATAGTTTAGAAAGATTCTCTTATTCATTCTCATCTTTTATATGCCCCTGTAGCTTACAGTGAGCCTACATTATATAGACTTATATAGCTAGTCGTCTGTATCAGATTTACATCACAATGGCGTAGCTGCCTGGGCCTGGCGGAGGCATTCCTCCGCCAGCTATTTTGTTAGGTAACCCTACGAGTTTAATCCCTGCACCGGACCCTTTCTTTTAACAATACCTTCCATCTTGCTGTGTAACCCCTTATCCTCGTCACCCCAGAGCGCACCTTGCGTTATACTTGTTGCGGTCGGTCAGCTTGAGGTCCACTACCTATTAGCCAGAAATAAAAGCCTTAGCGGTTGCGTGCTAGGGATAGTCTCTCTTTATGGTAGAAGAAAGGTGCGAACGCGCCTGTGAGGGATGTATCTTACCCTTCTGGCAACCAATTTCCGCTCTTATAGGCCCGATACCCTTTACGTAATTTGAGGCTTAAAGCTTTACAACGAAGTGCGCGAGGGTGGTGAACGCTTACAGCTTGAATAGAGCTCTTCGAAAGAGGTATACTTGGTTGTGAAGAGTGGGTTGCTGGCGCCCCCCTGGGGGAGAAGGGGGTGGTTTGAGAACAGTGTAATTAAGGTCTAGGCTTTGTCAGAGGCGTATCGCTGTAGAGATCGCGGTTGCGGTGGCGGTTGGTCTCCTTGGGGCTATCTGTGAGCTGGTTAGCTGCTGGCTAGTGCTTAGGTAAGCTGCGAATAGCCTTAAAATACCTTGAGAGACGCGCGTGTGATTGCGATTGATTGAGATCGCGGTTGTTAATGGCGACGTTATTAGCTGTTGTAATTGATGGAGACGGAGATGACGATGGTGTTAGCAATGGCGAGGATGGCATGGTGGGGGAGTGGAGAATCAGGTCACGTGACGGCAGAATGCTCAAGGTACAGACGGGTCTGACAGTAGAGTTTCTCTTCTAAAAATCACAATTTCAGAGACTATACTAACAGCACCTTGTTGGTATACTGGTGGATTCTCTACACCAACAGGTTTAACCCAGCGCGCTGTTAAGATGGATATCGCACACGACAGGCAGCTCTCGGATGAGCAACTCAACATGGTGACCGCTATCGCTGCGCCCTTCTTTGCAGACCTGATTTCTGACTCTCTGCGCAGTCCTAAGGCGCTGGACGTAATGTAATTTTGCTATATTGTTACAACACCTGGCATCAATATGTGACGACCGATGGGTCACTGCGTGGGCCGGCACGGCCTGATGATCCTCCACAGAATCACAGTGTGGAGTACAGTGAAGGAAAGACTTACACTGTGGCCACTGTCCCCGCGAGCCTCTGCACTTGCAGAGGCCCAGGGACACAGAGGCAAGAACAAGTTACCTCTAGATAGTCTAGTATAGATACCATCATCGTGTCCACGATGGGTGAGGGACAGGGGTTCCTCACGCAAAGCAATTACACTTCTGTGAGAGCACACAAAATGTTGGTGTGAACGTGGTGAATTGTTATGGAGAAGAACCAACCGAGGAGGTTTGCTAGCTAAAAGTGGTGGGCAGAGTCGGGAGAACGCCCCACATAGTGGGACTTCCCACACAAGTTTGAGCTGAATTGCTGTGTTCAGCCGTCGGAGTTGGAGTTGACATGTGCTCAGCCTTCGGCAGACGCACGGGGCTGCAGCGACGGCTGCAGCTTTTTTATCCGTAGTTGCACACTGCATTTGTAGGCTGACAGCTCGATCGCAAAGACGGACGATGCCTTGTTGACGAAGAGTGCCCGGGATGCTTGAAAGATACATGTCGCTAAATGTCCCGCTTAGGAGTCTTAGAACACATTATGTGTCGTTCCATGAAGTGCTAGTACCTACCAGGTACGTTCGCTGGAAGCCGTCAGGCCATGGCTGATCTGGCAAATTTCACCGCACCAAAAGGGCGGCGCCACTATCACGTAACAGGCGGCAAGTAGTTAAGGCCATGGCTGACCTCTAATCTTATTCCCTCAATAGCTCGGCAATAGATTCACTGAATGGTCGGTTGCAGTGGCTGGACCATTGTTCAGGCTGCATGTGCTAGGCTGGCGGAGAGACTGATGTTCAGAGGGCAGCTGCTGTCCGCTGCCCCCTGCGGGAGTCAATACTAATAAGTCCATTGCCGCCCACCAAGCTACGTTTCTTATTTAATAGGGAAAAGAGACGTTCCTTCAGGGAGAAGAGTTGCAATGGTCAGTCTCGTCCAGCCGTCTTCTACCACAGCTTTGCACCATCCTCTCTTTTCCAGATTTAGTAACATCGCCCATTGTTCTTCATCACCAAAACTGTCGTGCCATTCATCTCAATTTGTATTCGATCAAGTGGAGAAGTCGCGGGGACAAGATCTCAATGACAACCTTGAACGGTACAGTGGCCTACTGCGCCTTCGGCGCGCCAGTGTCGATCCAATTTACTTGCACGGGCACCCAATGCGACGAACTTAGCGACTTCCCGGACGTCGACTGCGTGATAGCCGCTGGGGGCCTGTCTCTCACCTGCAGCAACGGCTTCGTGTGTGAGAAAGCCTTGTGGTCGACCGACATGGTCTACACAGTCTCCAACGACACCAGCCCTACCATTACCGAAAAGCATGTCGGGACGATTCCTGAGTGCGACTACAAATATGAGTTGACCTCGAACGGTCGACCATCGGGCTCAGTCTTCCGAAGCCTTACGGCTCTCAAGCCCGAGTGCGATCGTCTGATTGAAATCCAGGGCTACGATAGCCCCAGGAACGGCGGTATGACCTCGGTGGGCTCAGTCAGTCCTCGCCCCACTCCTACGGTGATGCCCATCAGCGGGGGTCCGCGAGCCCGCCCGCCCCGTCTGCGACCGATGCTCATCCTTGTGGCGCTGCTGGGGTTTTTCATGCCAGCCTTTGCCGGCCTCGTTGACACCCTATTTCCGCCAAAGGTGGTCCCTGCCAAGCCAGACGACGCGATATTTGCCGTCTCGCCCGGGACAGCAACGGGCTATGACGCCTGTGCGCGGTACCGCCACCTTCTCAGCCAGAACAAGGCCCGGGACACAGAGGACAAGGTCGCAAGACTGGCGGCAGCGACGCACTTGGATGAACGGCAGCTGTCTGGGTTCATTAGCATCGTGCGGGATAAGCTCCAAGGCGAGCTGGCCGGCTATGTGTCGGGCAAGGTATCCAAGTACGCCCACGGCGACAAGGGGTTCAAGGACTGCTGGCAGGCGGAGATGGGATCCACCCTGTGCAGCATTGCCGTCAAGCACGGCCGTAACAACCTCATTCCCATCCTGGGTGAGCTTACGCCGGCTTGCGTGAACTTGGTCAATATGCTTGGGTGGCTTCCCAGCCCGCCGCCGGTGCATTTCCTGCTGAGCTCCAAGTTCGCGGCGAGTGTGGCGTGCGGTTTCGTCATCAACGAGATGATCCCGTTGTTGCCATGCCTCACGCAAACCATCTGCAGCAAGGACTACCTTGAGGCCGCCTTCCCATCCACGAAATGCGAGGGACCGCTTCCTCTTTCCGATCCGGTCGGCACCCAGTACACGTGGAGGACGTCTGTGGACTATCAGTCTGGCGGCTCGATGCTGAACAACCCCAATAAATGCGGTGGATTCAACAGCCAGGTTCGTCAGCCTCCCTTTCTTTCCTTTGATGTTTACAACGAGTGATTTGCTATCTGATGTCTCTAGTACTAACCTCCCTCCGCAGTGCGAATCAGCCAGGTGCGAGAACGCAGCCTGTACCAAGACAGCCTGTGTGGGCAAGACGTGCGACACGTTCAAGCCGTGTGGTCCAGGCGGCGGTTGCGTCTGTGGCACCATCGCGGACAGTGCGTCGGGCTTCTGTGTTTACGGTCCGACGCCCTGCGACACGCTCGAGACATGCAGCAGCAGCGCCCAATGCCGCGCCGGCGAGGTCTGCATCGAAAGTTCGTGCTGCCAGCGGTCCGTCTGCGCCGGTGCCGGCCAGTGTGGTGGTTCAAGTGTTCGGCGCCGCTGGCCAGCCGCCCCCGATGATGGCGATGCTGGCGTAAGTGTTGAGAATCTGCTTGCGCGAGGGTGGGTGAACGCGACTCTTGCGAGCCAGGGGGTTTGGGTCGACTAGGTACCTAAAGTAGGTAGTCGTTGTGGAATGGAAGGGATGCGTTGTCTCGTTTCCAATCGTTCATTCCTCCTTCTCATCTCCCTACACATTACGAACCTGAGCCCGCAGAGCAGAGCTTACAAGACCAGACGACCACGTTTACTATTGGCACTTTCCATCGGGTTCGAAGTGTATCCTTTAGTAGCTACAGAGTTTAGTTTCTTACCCGTATTAATCCTCTACTTCCACCGTGAAGTGTCTCAACGGGCAGAGCGTAATCATAGCATCTCAGTCACACCGCCATTCAGGCCCGAGCAAACCATTTCAGTATCATAATTGTCATTATTACTCTTCACATTCCCGCATTCATTTTGTCCTACAGAATTCCCTCCCTACCTAATGTTCCTCCCCATCATTAATTATACCTAAAACTCCGTTTGCAAACTGCAGTTGCCGTTAGTTGTGATTTGCTAGGATGTCGCTTCGGGATCATGAGTCGTTGCGGTGTTGAGCCGCAACATATCAAGCAGATGAAAATTAGGTAAGTTGTACCTACCCTGCCCAACCACTCCATCACAGTCCGGACCAGGCACGATACCAAACCCTCGGATCGACCGAAGGCCATGTGATCCATACCCACTCACCATCCCTACCCCCAACAGCACACCTTCTAATCACTGCCTCCCAATACGCCCGCCCACCGCCGTCGCACAAACACAAGCCAAACCACGACGGACACAGAGGACAAAAAGTTCCAGTCCCACTCCAAAAACACACACAGGTACTCCCACAAAGACCACTGCCAGCGCCATCACCACACCTGTATGAGGTGCCCCTGCATCCGCCAGATCCCAGTCTCGCTACTAGCCAGAGAG
>Ga0247770_1001894_pt1 | contig 14013 bp, 14 predicted proteins | sample UWRJL136409B6_FD_179943 | JGI IMG/M metagenome (GOLD analysis project Ga0247770, IMG submission 179943) | Plant litter microbial communities from Arlington Agricultural Research Station in Wisconsin, United States - UWRJ-L136-409B-6 | ecosystem: Environmental > Terrestrial > Plant litter >... | reverse complement strand
CCCGCGTCGGGGTGCTTCACCAGCACGATCCCGGAGCGGCGCGCCGGGTCGGAGGCGATCTTCATCTCGAAGCCCGCGGCCGTGACGCGCTCCACCACGTCGGCGGTGAGGGCGGCGATGCGCTCGTAGATGGCGGCCTCGCCGGCCTCGGCGAAGATCTCCAGCCCGCCCAGCGCCGTGTAGACCGTCGGGACGGCGGGGGTGCCCATGGAGAAGCGGCCGGCGTCCTCGCGGAACTCCAGCTCGTCCACGCGGAAGCTGAACTGGTCGCGCGCGCCGAACCACGAGGCGATGGTGGGGCGCAGCGACTCGATCCGCTCCTCGCGGACCCAGAGGAACGCCAGCCCCGGCCCGCCCAGCAGCCACTTGAGCGGCCCGGCCACGTAGATGTCCGCCCCCGAGGCGCGCGGATCGACCGGGATCTGCCCCACGGCCTGGTAGCCGTCCACCAGGAAGAGGGCGCCGGCGTCGTGGGCGGCCTTCGCGATGGGCTCCAGCTCCTGCACGTAGCCGGTGCCGTAGAAGACGTGCGAGGTGGCGACCAGAGCCGTGCGCTCGTCCACGTACTCGGCCCAGCGCTCGGGCGGGACGCCGACGCCGTCGTCGCTGGGGACCTGCACCACCTCGATCCCGGGCTTGGCCAGCCACTGGTAGACCAGGGTGGGGAAGTCCAGCTCCGAGACCACCACCCTGTTGCGCTTCGTGTGGTCGATGGCGGTGGAGATGGAGGAGAGGGCGCCGGAGACGCTGGGGGAGAGGGCGATCTCGCTCTCCCGCGCGTGCCACATGGTGGCGACGGAGCCCTTGAGCTGGCCGATGCGGCCCATCCACAGCTCGTACCAGGCGGACGCGCCCAGGGTGTTCCAGAGCGCCTGGTACTCGCCCAGGTACCCCATGGAGCGGCGCGACAGGGCGCCCAGCGAGCACGAGTTGAGGTAGGTGCGGCTCTCGAGGATGGGGAACTCGGTCCGCCAGCGTTCCAGCTCGGGGTGCGGGACGTGGGTCATGCGTCTACCTCCAGGGCGCCGTCGGTGAGCTCGTGGGCCTGGGCGTCCGCCCGGGCCTGGGCGTTCAGCTGGTCCAGCGTGTCCACGGCGCGGCGCAGGTGCGGGATGACGATGGAGCCGCCCACCACCAGCCCCACGTTGAGCGCCTCGAAGAACTCGGCGTCGGTGACGCCCTCTTCCTTGCAGCGCACCATGTGGTAGGTAACGCAGTCGTCGCAGCGCAGCACCAGCGAGGCGGTGAGCCCCAGCAGCTCCTTGGTCTTGGCGTCCAGCGCGCCGGGCTCGTAGCTGCGGGTGTCGAGCGCGAAGAAGCGCTTGATCTCCAGGTTGCCGGCTTCCAGGATGCGCGCGTTCATGCGCTCTCGGAACAGGCGGAACTCCTCCAGGCGGTCGGCCATCTCTCTGTCGCTCCAGGGGTTGATGAGGAGCCGGCAACTTGCCGCCGGCCGCCGGCTCCGTCAAGCACGGGAGACGGCTCTCGGGCGCTTCGATGGGCGTCTACAATGCCGCGGCGGCCCCCCTCCCCAGCCCTCCCCCACGGGCGGGGCGCCTGTGGGGGAGGGAGCCTTCTACCCCCTGGGCGAGCTTCGGCGCGCACGAACATCTTCGCACGCCAACCTCTCCCGGAACGGGGGAGGACAGACCGCCCCAGCGGTCAGGAGGGGCCGCCGCCGCCGCGGACGCGCGCTGCATCCGATGATCCGCATCGGCCGCTGCGCAACGCATCGCCCGAATCCTGCATTCGGCCGAATCGCGGGATCCGCATCCAACCTCCAGCCACGAGGATCGGCGACGTTGATCGTTGACTGCCACACGCACCTGAACCGCTACACGCCGGACCTGCCGACGGCGCTGGCGGACCGGCACAGGCTGATGCAATCGGTGATGGACGCGAACGGGATCGACTACGCGCTCGTCATCTCCTCCTACGACGTCACGCCGGACCGGCCGCCCACCGACGAGGTGATGGCGTGCGTGGCGGATGATCCGCGCATCGGCGTGGTGGCGGCGGCGACGGCGCGGATGCTGGAGACGGGCGACTTCTCCGGGCTGCGCCGCGACCTGGCGACGGGGACGATCCGGGCGCTCAAGCTGTATCCCGGCTACGTCCCCATCGCGCTGAACGACCGGCGCACGTGGCCGGTGTACGAGCTGGCGGCGGAGTTCGGATTGCCGGTGATGATCCACACGGGCGACACCTACGAGCGCCGCGCCAAGGTGCGCTTCGCCCATCCGCTGGAGGTGGACGACGTGGCCGTGGACCACCGCGAGGTCACGTTCCTGATGGCGCACGTGGGGAACCCCTGGTTCCTGGACGCGGCGGAGGTGATCTACAAGAACGAGAACGTGGTGGGCGACATCTGCGGGCTGACCGTGGGCGAGTTCCAGCCGCGCTACGCGGCGCTCGCGCGCGCCAAGCTGAACGAGTGCATCGCTTTCATCAACGACCCCGCCAAGCTCCTCTTCGGGACGGACTGGCCGATCTCGGACGTGGCCAGCTACCTGGAGTTCGTCCGCACGCTGGACATGACGGACGAGGAGATGGAGGGGCTGCTGTGGCGCAACGCGGTCCGCGTCTACGGGCTGGAGGTGGGCGAGGGGAGGGCGGATGGCGGAGGGGCCTGAGCTGCGCGTGGTGGCCATCGACGACGAGCGGAGCCCGCTGGCGGCGGCCGCCTTCGCGCTGATCCACGAGGCCATGTGGGACGTGCAGCCCACCGGCGAGCTGATGTACGAGGTGGAGGAGAAGCGCCGCGGCCTCCCGGCCTCCGGCGACTACCACCTCCTGGCGCTGGTGGACGCCGAGGACAACGTGGCGGCGTCGGCGGCGGGGGTGTACCTGGAGCCGGTGAACGCGGGGTTCGTGACCTACCTGGCCGTGGCGGAGGGGCGGCGGGGCCTGCGGCTGGGGCGCGAGCTGCGGAGCGCGCTGGTGGAGGCGTTCCGCGAGGAGGCGCGGCGGCGGCGCGGGGTCGATCTCGCGTGGGTCGTGGGCGAGGTGCGGCGCGAGAACCGCTGGCTCCGCACGCTGGTCCGGGAGGGGCAGGCGATCCCCTTCGATCTCCCCTACTTCCACCCCTGGCTGGCGATGCGCAACGAGGGGAAGTACGTCCTGTACCGCGAGCCGGTCTCCGACGGGCGGACGGAGATCCCCGTCTCCGAGGCGGAGGGGCTGCTGTACACCATCTGGCGCCGCGCCTACCGCATCCGCTACCCGCTGGACAGCGACACCTTCCGCTACATGCTCCGCGCGCTGGAGGGCCGCGAGATGGTCGGCCCGCACCCGGCGTTCGGGTTCGAGGAAGAGGACGGGTAGCGCGGGCGATTCCCGGAGCCCGCAGCCGTAGCCGTCGCGTCGACGATGAAGATGCAGAGAGCGCCCGGTCCGCACGTTGGGACGGGCGCTTGTCGTTCGGAGGCAGGATGACAACCTTTCGAAGACACGCTACGTCTGATTCCGGTCCGTGGATCTCCACGACAAACGCCACGACGCGCGATCCACTGCCGGCCGCCTCTCTTCCCCCCGATCTCCCTCATGCGAAACCTGCTGCGCATCCTTCCCGCGGCCGCGCTCGCCTGGTCGCTCCCGGCCCAGGCCCAGCTGCACTACACCGTGGACATCCGCAATCCCGAGAGCCACACCGCCGTGGTCACGCTGCGGGTGGACTCGCTGGCGGCGCGGGACAGCGTCTTTCAGTTCGCGGCGACGGCGCCGGGGACCTACCAGACGATGAACATCGGCCGCTTCGTGCGCGACCTGCGCGCCATGGACGGGCGCGGGCGAGAGATCCCCGCGCGCCAGACGTCCACCAACACGTGGACGATCGGCGATCCGTCGCGGGTGCGGAGCGTCAGCTACCGCGTGCGGGACACCTGGAACACGCCCGTCACCGAGTTCCCCATCTACCCCATGGCGGGCACGGCCATCGAGCCCGACCACGCGCTGCTGAACGCGCACGCGCTCTTCGGCTTCCCGCGCGGGATGCAGGGCGCCAGGGTGACGGTGGCGCTGCGCCATCCGCCCGGCTGGTCGGTGGTGACGCCGCTGCGCGAGGGGCGCGACGGCTACGAGGCGGACAGCTACGACCACGCCGTCGATTCGCCGTTCCTCCTGGGCCGCGGGCTGTCGACGGCGACGCTCACCGTGCGCGGGGTGCCGGTGCGCATCGCCGTGCACTCGCCGTCGAAGGGGATCACGGCCGAGCAGCTTCGCGAGGCCATGCGCGGGACGCTGGAGGCCGCCGGCCGGTTCATCGGCGAGCTGCCGGTGGACCGGTACGTCTTCCTCTTCCGCCTGGTGCCGCGGGAGAAGGCGGAGGGGCAGGCGCTGGGCGCCTGGGAGCACAGCTACAGCTCCGAGTACGTCCTTCCCGACGGCCAGTACAACGCGGAGATCGGCGAGGGCGTCACCGACATCGCCGCGCACGAGTTCTTCCACGTGGTCACGCCGCTCAACATCCACTCCGAGATCGTCGAGCGCTTCAACTTCGAGACGCCGGTGGCGTCGCGGCACGTCTGGCTCTACGAGGGCGTCACCGAGTGGGCGTCGGAGAAGATGCAGCTGGACGGCGGGCTGATGCCGCTGGAGCGGTACCTGGCGAACGTCGTCCGGAAGTCGCGGGACGACCACGTGCGCTACGACACCACCTACTCGCTGTCGAAGCTGGCGCTCACCTCGTACTCGCGGGAAGGCGCGCGGCAGTACGGCAACATCTACAGCCGCGGCGCGGTGGTGGCCGGCCTGCTGGACATCGAGCTGCTGCGGCTGACCGGCGGCAGGGACGGGCTGCGCGACCTGATCCGCGACCTGGCGCGGGAGTACGGCCCGCGGCGCCCGTTCCCGGAGGACTCGCTCTTCGCCATCATCGCCGCGCGCACCTCGCCCGAGGTCCTGGACTTCTTCGCGCGCTACATCGAGGGCGCCGAGCATCCGCCGCTGCGCGAGTACTACGGGCTGCTGGGCATCGACCTGGTGGAGGACGAGAAGGGCCTCCCGAAGACCCTGGTCCCCAACCCCGCCGCCACCCCCGAGCAGCTCCGCCTCCGCGAAGCCTGGCTCCGAGGCGGCATCGACCCACCGCCCGCCGCCGCGCCAGCATCGAACTGACGCGGGAGATGGCGGGATGGACGAACGAAGGCGGGCGCCCCGGATGGAGGGGCGTCCGCCTTCGTTGTCGTCCTGTCCATCCTCGTCGGAAGGAGATCTACACGGATGAAGAATCCAGTGAGCAGAAGCGCGTCATCACCCTACGGAGGAGAGGATAAGTCCGTTCATCGTGGACGAGGATGCAGGCTCCGTTTTCGAGGAGGCACGAAGGCGGTATCTGGATCTCTCGCGCGAACCGGCGGCCACATGGCTCCAATGGGAAAAAGATCCGCCGTTTCAGCCGCCCGCCGCCACATCGGTCGGCGCGAATCCCATCGCATCCCCCCACCTCGCCGCCGATCCGGCCGATCCCGATCCTCATCGCACCTCCGCACCTCCGCACCTCCGCACCTCCGCACCTCCGCACCTCCGCACCTCCGCACCCTCGCCCCGCATCATCGCATCCGCCGTCCCCGTAGCGGCCCCAACCCGCGCGGCGTATACTCATCGGCATGCCGCCGTCCTCTCCGCAGCCGTTGAACCTTCCTCCCGAGCGCGAGTCCGGGCCGTCGATGCTGGACCTGGTCCGGCTGAGCACGGAGGTCGTGTTTCCGCCGGGGGGCGAGGAGCTGTACCGGCGCATCGGCGCGCTCACGGACATGCACGAGGGGATGGAGGTGCTGGACTGCGCCTGCGGGCGCGGCGTATCCACCCTCTTCCTGGCCGACAGCTACGGCGTGCAGGGCACCGGCGCCGACCCGGACGAGACGCTGGTGCGGCAGGCGGAGCGGCGCGCGCGCGAGGTGGGGCTGGAGGGGCGCTTCACCTTCGAGACGGCGCGCCCCGACGACCTCCCGTACCGCGACGGGATCTTCGACGTGGCCATCGGCGAGATCGGGCTGGCGGCGTCGTCCGACCCGGCGCGGGCGGTGAGCGAGCTGGCGCGCGTGACCAAGCCGTTCGGGTGCGTGGTGCTGGTGCAGCTGATCTGGACGCAGAAGGTGGAGGCGGAGCGCCGCGAGATCCTGGTGCGGCACCTGGGCGCGCGCCCCATGATCCTGGTGGAGTGGAAGCAGCTCCTCCGCGACGCCGGCGTGGTGGAGCTCACCGTGGAGGACTGGTCGCGCGCCCCGTCGCCCTTCCGTCCGTCGGCGGGCGGCCCGTTCCCGGACTTCGCGGAGATCTTCACCTTTCGCGAGAAGGTGGCCATCCTCCGCCGGGCGCTCCGCCGCTGGGGCTGGCGAGGCGTCAAGGGCGCCATCCTCCGCGAGCGCGAGATCCATCGCCTGCTCAAGGACGAGCGCGTGCTGGGCCTGTCGCTGATCAAGGGGACGCGGTGGGATCCCAACATGACGCTGCCCTGAACCGAAGGGGACAGGTTACAGGGGACAGGGGACAGCGGGAGATGGTGGGGCGGGGGATCGCGACATCGCGCGTCGCCGGAGATCGGAATCGCGCGCGGTCGATCGGGATCGTGGTGGGCGGGGGATCGGAATCGCGCGCGGTGGATCGGGATCGTGATGGGCGGGGGATCGGAATCGCGCGCGGTGGATCGGGATCGGGATCGTGGTGGGCGGGAAATGGGAATCATCGCGGTCCGTCCGCCCCGCACCCCCGATTGAAATCGGGGGCTGCAAAAGCACGAAGTCCGCCTTCGCGTCGCCTTCGCGGACTGCGAGGCCGGCCATCGCGCACGGGAGCCTGCCTCCAAGAGACAGCCAGTCCGCGAAGGCGGACTTCGCGCTGTCGTTGCCGCGGTTTCAACCGCCCGCTACCTGCGGCATTGACCGACGGAGGAAGCCCGCCGGGAGCGACCCGGCGGGCTTCTTCGTCACATCCGACCCGGTCCGTCCCCGGCGTCCTCCCGCCGGAGCCGGCGCTAAAAGATCCTCACCATCGACTGCCAGCCGGTGCCGATCTGGTTCCCGGTGCCGGCGCCCCAGGTGGCGGCGCCGGTCTGGAAGCCGGTGTGGTCGTACCAGTACAGGTTGTCGTCGCGCTTCAGCGCGTAGATGAGCCCGTCGCCGCCCGAGAACGCCACGGCCGCCTCGTTCCATCCGTTCCCGACCTTGATGCCGGTGGCATTGTTGGCCCACCGGAAGGTCCCGTCGGTGTGCCCCGTGTGGCGGTACCAGTACAGGTCGCCCTGTCGATCGATCATGTAGATGACGCCGTTGCCGCCCGCGAAGGCCAGCCGCGCGCCCCCCCAGCCGACCCCCACCTTGGCGCCGGTGCCCCCGTTGGCCCACTCCGCGGTGCCGCTCCGGTATCCCAGGTGGCGGTACCAGTAGAGATCGCCCTTCTGATCGATCAGGTAGACGACTCCGTTCCCTCCCGCGAAGCCCAGTCGGGCGCCCTGCCAGCCGTTGCCGACCTTCCTCCCCTCTCTCCACTCGGCCGTGCCGGTCGCCTGTCCGACGTGGTCGTACCAGTACAGGTCGCCCCGGCTGTCGACCCTGTAGATGACTCCGTCGTTCCCGTGGGAGTCGCCCTTGAACACCATCCGTCCCTCGTTCCAGCCGTTCCCCACCTTCACCGGCTGTCCGCGGTTGGCCCACAGGGCCGCTCCCTGGTGGGTGCGGGCTCCCTGGTGGAAGTACCAGTTCAGGTCCCCATTCTCGCTGATTCCGTAGATGGGCACGCCGGCGACGGTGAGCGGCTCCCCGGTGGTCGTTCCCACCTGGGAGTGGGCGAACGTGGCTCGCGCGAGCAGGATGACGGCGAGGGCGATGGTCCTGGTCAAGGCGGACTCCTTTGTCGAGGTGGTCGACTCCGTGTGGGGCGTGCGAGGGGGCCGTGGGGGTGTCCCTCCGGCTCCTCTCCGACGATCCGGACGTGGCGATCGATGGCGCGTTGTGGATGGAGGCGGGCGCGACGTCCGCAAGGCGGGAGAGCGGCTCCGCACATTTCGGTGTGGGACCAGGGCATTTCACGAGCCGTGGATCGGGCGAATCCCGAAGTCGCGGCAAGCGGCTGCACGCGGGGGGCTTACCTCCTTTCGGCGGGATCCGGTCGGGGATGCGCGATCGGGCAACATGGGGCCGCCGGTACCCGGTTAGGGGACATTGTTGCCTCATCCGGGCTTTCGGCCGCGCCGGCGCCGTGCCCGCCCGCCGCCGCCCGTAGCGGCCCCAACCCGCGCGGCGTATACTGATCCACATGCCGCCGTCCTCTCCGCAGCCGCTCAACCTTCCTCCGGAGCGCGAGTCCGGCCCGTCCATGCTGGACCTGGTCCGGCTGAGCACGGAGGTAGTGTTTCCGCCCGGGGGCGAGGAGCTGTACCGGCGCATCGGCGCGCTGACCGACATGCACGAGGGGATGGAGGTGCTGGACTGCGCCTGCGGGCGCGGCGTATCCACCCTCTTCCTGGCCGACAGCTACGGTGTGCAGGGCACCTGCCTCCAAGAGATAGCCCGTCCGCGAAGGCGGACTTCGCGCTGTCGTTGCAGCGGTTTCAACCGCCCGCGGCGCAGGCCGCGCGCACGAAAGCGTGTATCGCGACGAGTCCACCAAGCACTAAGCACTAAGCACTAAGCACTTCTTTTTCCAGGGGTTGCACCTACATGGCCGTCACGGACGTCACCGTCTCGCTCTCGGACGAGACCATCGACCGGATTCGCGGGGAGCTTCGCTCGCGGGGGATCGACGGGTGGCTGCTCTTCAACTTCGCGGGCTCCAATGCCGTCGCCAGCAAGCTGCTGGGGCTCCCGGCGCTCACCCGGCGCTACTTCGTCTGGCTCCCGGCCCAGGGGCGGCCGCTGGCCGTCACCCACCGCATCGAGCAGCAGCCGTGGTCCACCTGGCGCGGCGACAAGGTGGAGTACTCGTCGTGGCGCGAGCTGGAGCAGCGCCTGGCCGAGCTCCTGGGCGGCGGGCCCACGGTGGCGATGGAGTACGCCGAGGGCGACGCGGTGCCGTACGTGGACCGCGTCCCCGCCGGCGTCATCGAGATGGTGCGCGCCGCCGGGGCCAGGGTGGTCTCGTCCGGCGACCTGGTGAGCGCCTTCTACTCGCGCTGGTCGGCCGAGGGCGAGGCGTCGCACCGGCGGGCGGCGGTGGCGCTGCACGAGGTGGCGCACGCCGGCTTCCTCCGCGCGGCCGAGGCGGTGCGCGGCGGCGAGCGGATGACCGAGTGGGAGCTGCGCTCGTGGATCCAGGATCAGCTCCTCCTCCGCGGCCTCACCGTGGGCGGCGACGCCATCGTGGCCGTCAACGCCAACGCCGCCAACCCGCACTACGCGCCCGGCGAGGACGTCCACGCCGAGATCAAGGCGGGCGACCTTCTCCTGATCGACCTGTGGGGGAAGGAGAACGACGACGCCATCTACGCCGACCAGACGTGGATGGGCTACCTGGGCGACACCGTCCCCGAGCGGTTGGCGGAGATCTTCCGAGCCCTCGCCGACGCGCGCGACGGGGCCATCGACTTCGTCCGCGGGCGCTTCGCGGCGGGGGAGGCGGTGCGCGGCTACGAGGTGGACGACGTCTCGCGCGGCGTGATCGTGGAGCGCGGGTGGGGCGAGCGGTTCATCCACCGCACCGGGCACTCCATCGACCGCGACCTGCACGGCTCCGGGCCCAACATCGACAACCTGGAGACCCGGGACACGCGCACGCTGATCCAGGGGATCGGCTTCTCGGTGGAGCCGGGGATCTACCTCTCGGGCGACGTGGGATTCCGCTCGGAGGTGGACGTGTTCATCGGCGCGGAGGGGCCCGAGGTGACCACGCCCCATCCGCAGCGGGCGCTGTATCCCCTGCTGCGCGAGAACCCCTTCGCGTGACGGCCATGGCGGAGTCGCAGGCGCTTCACCTTCCGCTGACGGCGCGCGGGCTCTCGCTGCTGGGGGTGATCCCCCTGGACGGCGGCGCGGCGGGGGCGTGGGAGGCGGCCGATCCGCGGCTGGGCGCGCGGCTGGTGGCGTACGAGGACGTGGCGGCGCTGGTCTGCCCCGCGCCCCCCGCCGGCGCCGACGCCGACCCGCTGCACATCACCGCGCGCCACTGGGAGGTGCACCGCGCCCTCCTCCGCGGCGACGTGGTCCCGGCGCCGGCCGGCGTGGTGTTCCGGCTGGACGAGGAGATCGTCGGCTTCCTCACCGAGGCGTACGCGTCGCTGCGGGCGGCGCTGGCGCGGGTGCGGGGGCGGTGGGAGTTCCGGCTGCACGTGGACCGCGTGGACCCGGTGTTCGCCGCGCCCAAGGCGCTGGACCTGGCCACCCACATCTACGCCGAGCTGCGCCGCATCTCCAGCGGCGCCCTCACCTACGCCCACTCGGCCGAGCAGCAGCGCGTCCTCTCCGCCGCCTTCCTGGTGGACCGCGCCGCCTCCGACGCCTTCCGCGCCCGCGTGGACGCGCTGATGCGCCTGAACCCGGCCCTGGAGCTGGAATTGACCGGCCCCTGGCCCCCCTACGACTTCGTCGTCATGCAGTCCCCCGCGCCCGCGGTGGAGTAGCGCCTGGCGCCCCCGATCCACCCGAGTCCAAGGAGACCTATGCCGCCGAGAACCACCTACACCGATTCCGAGGGACGCCGCTGGACCATCTCGTCCAGCGAAGCCGCCGCCGCCGCGGCCGGAAAGCGCACCAAGACCGCCCCGCCGCCGCAGGTCACCGTCCGCTTCCGCTCCGGCGACGACTCGCGCTCCATCAGCGGCGTCCCGGAGGACTGGCACAAGCCCGACCAGCTGGAGCAGCTGTTCCGCAAGGCGAAGTAAGCCTACGGGCAGGGGATGACTGATGTCCGATACAGTGATGCACACAGATCCGGAAGGGCGGCACTGGACTGTTTACGAGCATCATCGGGTCGGCTATGGGGCTAGAGCGGAAGGTGATCCGCTTCCCGTGCCGACACACATCACCATCTGTTTCGAATCGGGAGATGACCGTAGGCTCGTGAGGAACGTTCCGTCCGATTGGGATGATCCCGATCAACTGGCGAAGCTGTTTCCAAAGGCGAAATAGGCTGATGAAGCTCGATTTCCAGACGCTCGACCTGCGGACGAAGCACGTCTTCAAGATCGCGCGGGAGATGGCCCCGGCGCCGCGCCGGTCCGTGGTGGTGCGCGTCACCGACGCGGACGGGGTGGAGGGGTGGGGCGAGGCGGCCGCCACCCCGTACTACGGCGAGACGGTGGAGACCGTCGGCGCCCTCCTCCCGCGGCTGGGGCAGGTGATGGTGGACGCCGCGCAGGGCGACCCGTTCGCGCTGGAGCGCATCGAGGCGGCGCTGGGGCACGCGGTGGGGCGCAACCCGGCGGCCCGCGTGGCCATCTCCACGGCGCTGCACGACCTGGTGGGGAAGAAGCTGGGGGTTCCCGTCTGGAAGATGTGGGGGCTCGATCCGTACGCGGCGCCGGTCTCCTCCTTCACCATCGGCATCGACGAGGTGGAGGTGATGCGCGAGAAGGTGCGCGAGGCGGCCGGCTACTCCATCCTCAAGATCAAGGTGGGGACGCCGCGCGACGAGGAGATCCTGCGGATGATCCGCGACGAGGCGCCGGAGAAGACCATCCGCGTGGACGCCAACACCGGGTGGACGGCCAAGGAGGCCATCCGCCGCATCCCCATGCTGGAGGAGTTCGGCGTGGAGTTCGTGGAGCAGCCGCTCCCGGGAAAGGACATCGAGGGCCTGAAGCTCGTCCGCAAGCACTCGCGCCTCCCCATCATCGCCGACGAGTCGGTCGAGACGGCGAGCGACGTGGCGAAGCTGGCGGGGGCGGTGGACGGCGTGAACATCAAGCTGGCCAAGTGCGGATCCTTGCGCGAGGCCGTCCGCATCGTGCACGCCGCGCGGGCGCACGGGATGAGCGTCATGCTGGGGTGCATGATCGAGTCGACCGTCGGCATCGCCGCCGCCATCCAGCTGACGCCGCTGGTCGATTACGTCGACCTCGACGGCGCCGCGCTCCTGGAGACCGATCCCTTCACGGGCCCCGGCCTGGACGCGGACGGCCGTCTGCGGTTCAACACGGAGCCGGGACTCGGCGTGGCGCAGCGGGTCTGAGAAACGAAGTGCTTAGTGCTTAGTGCTTAGTGCTTAGTCCTTAGTCCTTGGTGCTGAGTTTCAGGTGTCGAGTCTGACGCCACGCCCCAACGCGAAGCCGGCCCCGCCAATGAAGGCGAGGCCGGCTTCGTCGTTTCCGCGGCTCCCGGTCATGCCGGAATCAACATCCATTTCTGCACTTCTCGAATTCGAATTGTCGTCCTGAGGCCGGCCGCACCAAACTTGTCGCCACCACAAGCTTCCGCAGGCCGAAGGATCTATAGCCCGCCTCACGACAAAGCCGGGTTTATCTCCGCGGGATTCCAGCATCACTCCGCCGATGCGGCCTCGGTGGGCGCACGGACGGCGGTGATGTAGGCGCGGTGCGTCGGCGCTTCCACGTCGGGGTACGGCTCGCGCTCCGTCACCTCTTCCACGACGAAGCCGGCCTCGCGCAGCCACTCCGCCATCTCCTCGGCGCCGAAGAAGACGAAGTCCAGGCGCACGGGGTGGCCCCACCACTCCTCCATGTGCCGCGTCTCGTCCCCCGCGTGGAACGCCACGAACAGCGGCGCGCCGGGCCGCAGCACGCGCGCCAGCTCCCGGAGCGCGGGTGCCACGGCCGGGCGCGGGAGGTGGATGAGCGAGTAGTACGCGACCGCCCCGGCCCACGAGCCGTCCGCCGCGTCGAGCGCCGTGAGGTCGCCCACGCGGAACGCCACGCCCGGGTGCAGCGCCCGCGCATGCCCGATCATCCCCGGCGACAGGTCGAGCCCGCTGACGTCCACCCCGCGCTCGGCCAGGTAGCGCGCCACGTGGCCGGGGCCGCAACCGACATCGACGACGGGCCCGGCGCCGCGCACGCGCTCGGCGAAGCGGTCCAGGAGCGCGCGGTCCATCGGCTTGTTCGCCAGCTCCCCCGCGATGCGCCGGGCGTACTCGTCGGCCACGCGGTCGTAGCTGTCCCGCACCTCCGCGCGCGACGGCGGGTCCACGGGCTTCGTCTCCACGAGGATTACGATCTTTCCGCGCCCGGGATGCCCAGTCCGCCGATGACGTCGAACTCCGTCTGGTGGAACTCGCCGGTGAGCATCGGCATGGCCTCGGCGATGGCCTGCTGGACGGCGGGGAGATCGAGGGAGGCACGATGCGCCTCGCGCGACGCCCACACCTCGGTGGCGAAGAGCGCGTCGGGATCGGCATCGGAGACGCCGACCAGGTAGAGGTCGCATCCGGCGTCCCTGATCGACTCCACGTCGCGCATCAGGATGGCGGCCACCGTGTCGCGCTGGCCGGCCTTGACGCCCATCTTCACCGAAAGTCCGTAGCGCATCCTCGATTTCCTTGCTCGCGTGGAGTGTGGGGCGGGGAAGGAGGATGATGATACGATCGTTCGCCGCGCGCGCAACCGGAAACGAGAACAGCCCGCGCGCCCTCGTGGGCGCGCGGGCTGTCTTCCGTCGATCCGCGTGGCGAGCGCGAATCAGATCGTGCAGGTGTGGAGCGTGCCGGCGCAGCTGAGCGGCTGGCTCCAGGGGCAGGCGGGGCCCACCTTCTCCTGGCCCTGCACGGTGCCGCGAAGCTGGGCGGCGTTCTCCTCCGTCGCGAACGACTTGACCGTGATCGCATCCAGGTCCAGCGTGAGCTTGCGGGTCATCGGGATTCTCCGGCTCGGGGTAGCCCGGTCCGCGCGACGCTCCCGCCGCGCGCCCGAACGGGAGCGCGAGGAGGATCGGAGTGGACCGGGAGAGGGTGTTTGGAGAACGATAGATCAATCCAGACCGTGGCGCAATCCGTTAGCACGGCCTGGATCGAACGAGCACGGCCCGCACGCCGGTCGGGGCGCGGGGGCCGTCGTCGCCGCGTTGCCGGAGCGGATCAGACCACGCAGGTCCGGTCGAAGGACGCGCAGGTGTGGAGCGTCGCGGCACA
>Ga0247770_1001893_pt1 | contig 14019 bp, 16 predicted proteins | sample UWRJL136409B6_FD_179943 | JGI IMG/M metagenome (GOLD analysis project Ga0247770, IMG submission 179943) | Plant litter microbial communities from Arlington Agricultural Research Station in Wisconsin, United States - UWRJ-L136-409B-6 | ecosystem: Environmental > Terrestrial > Plant litter >... | reverse complement strand
GTGCGACCGGTGATGGTTAGGGCGGAGAGGTGGAGGAGGGGTTTGAGCTCGTGAAGGAGGGCGAGCATGCCGCCAGCATGGTGGAAGTCGGTCATGTAGTTGTCGCCGCTAGGCTTGAGGTCGACGAGCAGGGGGGTGGTGCGGCCGATGGAGTCGACGGTGTCGAGGGTGACGGTTCCGGCGATAGTGGGGTGGCGGCCGGCGATGGCCATGAGGTGGACGATGGCGTTGGTGGAGCCGCCGATGGCTTGCAGGACGGTGATGGCGTTGAGGAAAGATTCACGCGTGAGGAGGGTCTGCGGCCGGAGCTGGGACTTTGCGAGCTGCACAGCGAGGGTTCCGGTTGACTCGGCGATGCGGAGCCGGGCGGAGGATACGGCTGGGGCGGTTGCTCCGTTTATAGGCATCATGCCGAGCGCGACGAGGATGCAGGCCATGGTGCTGGCGGTGCCCATGACGCCGCAAGTGCCGCCCTGGGGGGATCAGCTATGATGTGTGACACGAAAAGGGGTAAGAGGACTGCGACTAACAGTGGGGGCGAGCTCCTCGTTGAGGGCGGCAATGTCTTCGATGTCGATGGTTCCAGCCCTGAACTTGGCCCAGTTGTTCCGGCAGTCAGTGCAGGCGCCGATGCGGACGCCCTTGTAGCTTCCGGGCATCATGGGTCCAGTGACGAGGTGAATGATGGGTTTGTTGGCTGAGATACCGCCCATCAACTGAGCCGGCGTTGTCTTGTCGCACCCTGACCTAGTCCAAGGGTTGTCAGCTGCCATGAAAGACTGGTAACGATGAGTACGAAAGGGTCAGGTACCGCCGATGAGAACAACTGTATCGACTGGCTGAGCTTGGATCATCTCCTCGGTGTCCATGCTCATCAAGTTCCGCAGATACATGCTTGTGGGCGAGGAAAACGACTCATGCAGGCTGATGGTGGGAAAGTCGATGGCCAGTCCCCCGCTGAGCTGTACTCCGCGCTTGACAGCATCGAGGAGTTGCGGGATATTCGCATGGCACGGGTTGAAGCTTGAGTAAGTGTTGACGACTCCAACGATGGGCCGAGAGAGTGCGTCCTCGCTGTAGCCCAGTGCTTTGATGAACAGCTTTCGCATGAAGAGTGAAAAGTGAGCATCGCCATATCCGGGCAACTTTTGCCGTAAGCCAACGGCGTTGGGATCGATAGGGGTCGACAAGTCATAATCGGCGTTTGGGCGGCTCTGGGCCGAGGCCTCTTCTGATGACATTTTGAGAACCTGGGTATTTGGCAATGAATCGAAGAGAAATGAAGAGGTTTGGCTGTGACGAGAGACAGGAACTGAGCTTTCCGTTTCTCCGAAGAATGATATCCGGTGCGGGGAACTGAGAGCGACCCGTTGCCATTCGGCGCTAGTATTGCGTGACCGTATCCGAGATGCCCAGACAAAGAGAATACCTACCTACCTGGTTAATTGAAAAGGCGGAGGTTTAAAACACATCTGCGTATACATGTATCCGCAAAGAGAAAATAAAGTCCAAAACATATATCAGAGAAATCAACTTCCAAAACACCAAAAGAGGGTTATCACCACGCACATTAACCCCCATACTTCCCCAAAAACTCCAGCATCTTCTCCGCAACAACCTCATGCGCCTCCTCCGGCAAGTAATGTCCGACGCCCGGCCCAACAGACACAGCCTCATACACCACCCCCTCCGCAACCCAATCCCTCCATTCTCCCTCCACATCAATCCTTCTCCCCAGCCCCTCCGCCGAAAACACTACCACAACCGGCACCTCAATCTTCCTCCCGGCCTTCTGATCCGCCTCCTGCTCGCCATACTCCGGCCTCGCCCCACTAGCATAGTCCTCACAGCTGCATCGTAACGTCTCCTCCTTCTCAAACAACGCAGCATACACCTCCACCGCTCCATCCGCCGCCATCCGCGCCGCTGACTGCTCACTCCTCCCCGTAAGTCGCGTATTTGCGTCGCGCGCCCAGTTCCCGCCGCCGTAGGCCATTAGCATTTTCGTTGCGAAGTTGACGTTCGCAAGCAGCGGCCAGTGGAAATAGCCCTGCGCAATATCCGGGTTGGAGAACTTATCCCATTGGGCTTTAGTGGGGATGATGTCTAAGAGGATGGTGCCGACGAGATGCAAGGCGGGAGGGAGGGAGTCTTTGTCGACTGTAAGGCGGTGGCAAATGCGGGCGCCGCGGTCGTGGCCGGCGAGGATGAGATTACGCGGGGAGGTGGGGGAGGCGTTGGGGAAGGTTGCGAGCACGGCTGAGATTAGCGCGTTGCCGATGGCGGTTTTGGAGTGGGAATCGGAGGGGGTGCTGATTCCGTAGCCGGGGAGTTCGGGGATGAAGAGGGAGACTTTGGGGAGGAGGGCAGGGACGATGTACCGCCAGCTGGGGGGAGGTTAGTTGAAGGGAGTTTGGGGTCTTGCAGTGGGAGCGACGCACATGAATGCGGACTGGGGATAGCCGTGGATGAGTGTCAGGATTGGGCCGGTTCCTAGGTCTGACGTGTAGCTCACCAAGGTTGAGCCAGACGCCGTGGGAGTGACATTGCGTTGGAGAGCTGGGAAGAAGTTGCGGGTTTCGATGGACTGAGCCATTGTCTGTGTCTGGCCTTGTTGTGATGGAGAGCGATGGTAGGCTTGTGGACGCTGTGGTTTTCACGCGTGTCTTTCAAGTTAAAGGTAGGAGCTCCCCTCCCGAAAGGGAAAGAGCTCTGCATTGGGGAGCGCGGTCGTGGATGGAGTGCTGCTGAGTAACCCGACCATGACGTCGTGTGGAAAGGGTTCAGGATTGTGGGCAATGTTTCATCCAATCACTGCGCCTCGGCTTCGATACTTGGATGTGTCAAAATCAGAAAGGCGCGCCCAAACTGAAATTCTGGCAGCGCTGTCTACCGTAGGTATTGTTCTCGAAGTATTGTCGGCCCTCCCTTCACGCACACCCTCCGATTTTTTCTGCCGCAAAGCTACTGCGGCACTTTCTTCGTCCCCCGCATCAACAAAAATGTCGGCTTGATCGTGTCGTTTGGGTGGTCAGCAGCCAGAAGCGGATTTGCTTCGATCTCTTCCTTGGTGGGATGCCACTCGTTGAACCCTGTCAACTCAAACCCGGCATCCAGCAGAATGTTGATGTACGATGCCGTCGTGCGATGATACTTCCGCACACCGTCTGCAAGCCAGTTGGTGACGCGCAGACCCTCGATTTGGTAGTCGTTGAGCGGCCAGACTCTGCGGAGAGTCTCTTCCCCCGTCTCCGCCCCTTGCCGCCGTGGCACTGGGATCTCCACGATTCCAGGGCCTGACGGTGCCGTGAAGATAGGATGCTCCGCTGAGAAGACAAACGTGCCGCCGGGCTTGAGAATGCGATGCACATGAGGGACGAGTTGCGGCAGGTTCACGAAGTAATGGACCGCCAGGGAGCTGAAGACGAAGTCGACTGTACTAGTGTCAGACTCCGGGAAAAGCTGTTGCTGCACTTCGATTTTGTCAAGATCGGCGCGCTCGTAGCTGATGCCATCGTGCCCCCCAATCTCGTCCATCTCGCGAGCACGGGTCAACATATTCTCCGACAAATCGATGCCTCGGACAGATGCGGCGCCGTGCTCGCGCATCCAGCGGCAGTACCAACCCATTCCGCAGCCGAGATCGACAACGCGCGCTCCGGTCAAATCGGGCAGCAACATTTGGAGCCGTGGCCACTCGACTGCTCCGGCCAATCCCTCCCGCGACCGCCTGATCTGGGAGTAGTTGGCGAAGAACTCCGGCGTGTCATAGATGTTCTGCGACATTTTGGGTGGTCTTTCCCTGCGTGATCTCGTCTCAAGGATCGCTAGATGGCCAAGGACAAAATAATATTGATGTCGCGTCAAGTCATGGGTGGCTCCATTCCGACGTTTTAACTCAGTAATTCCGGGCAGGTTTCCTTTCTGCGGCGCCCTTCCATCAACATCTGGCGACGCCAGTGATTGGGAGGCACTGCCACGAAAGTCGATCGGCATGAGTCACCGGCCAATTGCTACTTAGATGCACCTCGCACGCAATTCAAGATCCCTCCTCTCGGCATCGCCGCTGCATCAGCCAAGTTCCAATGATGAGGCTGATCTATGACTTTAACTTTTCTGGCTTTTCGAGAATCCCGAGCCCCCAACATCCTCTCAAATTACCTACAATCTTGAGTTGTTACCTCCTCCACCCTCCTACAGACACCGCAGCGGATGGGAAAATGACGGACCCCATCTCGAATTCGCAGCATGCGAGTATGCCGCCTCGGAGAAACCATCCCACGGCTCGGCCCCCCTCTTTGCATCTGCAGCTACCTTGAAGCCCCCAATGTCGACACCTTTGTGCATGTACGGCAAATCGACCTTGCCCTTGAAGTGGGTGTAGAACTTGTCAGCAAACTCCAAATAGCCAACAATTATGGCCGTATTGATCTTTCCCGTCCCGGTTTCGCGACCTCGAAAAATAATGGAGAACCGACGTGGAGACGGCCTCGCCTTCTTGGCACGACCACGGGCCTTCGTTACAGGCGTCTTTCTCTTTCTTGAATGGCCTGCTTCGTCTTCATCTTCCACATCCTCACCTTCCTCCTCGTCGTGTCCATCGCCAGGAGGGGCAAATTCATCAAGCTCGTTCTTATGTTCTTCTAGTGCTACAAGCATCGTGCCCTCGAAGTACGACAGCTTCAAGACGCCAGCCACGATCTTTGGCTGTCGAGGGGCACCTGTGCGGCCGATGTCAAGCGTGAAGAGGTGCCTCGACGGCCACTGCTTTTGGACTCGATCGCAGTGGATGACGTACGAGCCCTTGATCTTCTGCAAGTCTTGCGGCTCGGGGCTGAACATGACCTTAGGCCCTTCCTTCTTGGTGATTTTTCACCAGATATTTATGCTCCTCCATAGCATCCTCCCACAGCTCCTCCATTTCCTCACCCTCAAGCTCGCGAGACTGGGCGTCGATTCTCATTGCCAATTCGAATACCTAACTTCGGTTCCACCCAATGCAGACGACGCGTTTGGCATCGTCATCGCCGCCTCCGGTTTTGGTTTCTAGCCCGCGGACACGTTCTGCCAACTGATGGAGCTCGGAGCGGTTACTGAAGCCATGTACCGCGATAGCTTGTGTCGTCTTCGTCGGGTCCGGTTTGCCGTTGGTGAGGAAATAGTGATCCATGAAGCGATGGAGGCTATGGTTCGCTCGCTCTCCTAGTGTCGTGCACTTGTTCTAGGCCTCGTCTTTGCGCTGCTGTTCTTCATCCCCTCTGCCTATTTTGCTCGGATTCAAAGTCGTTGGCCTTGATGAGCTATTCCTGGCGCATCTTTTCGTAATCCTTTCTCATCGACTGCTCCAGCTTGACCACCGTCGGATGCACCTCATCGCACTATTGTGATGATCAACCCTGGCGACGACAAGACTGTTGGCAAGGGAGTGGGCACCTTTTTGGCAAGTGCGGACTCTTTAAGAAGTGCTTCGAGATCTCCCAGGGGGGTGGTCGCTTTGAACGGGATGCCGTACCACCTGAGATGACCATGCACAAATGGCTTGCTGCGAAGACATCAATGCCTCCTTTTTCGCGGCCTCTCGCTTCCATTGGGGCTCGAGGCGGTTCAGGGGAGTAGAGCTCTAGAATATGAGCGCTTGAAAGCCGTTCATCTAACCCGCCGGTCGAGAAGAATTTGAGTTCGGCACCTGCGATGGTGAACCCCTTTTTCTTCAGCATGGGTTCGATCGGTCGGTCCCATTGTGTGAGTTGAGTAGCCATGGTGTTGAGACTGTGATCTGGAAGACGAGAGAGCGTTGCTTCATGTTGTTGAAGAGGGGGGGAGGGCGATAATAAGCTGGACGGGAAATTGTTTTCCTGCTAGCGGGCCACTGGCGTGGTTTTCACGATGAAGCCTACCATCTGCTTCAAGTTGGGTGAATGAACCAGGGGTCTTATCGTGGTAGATTCTTGTCCACACTGGTTGACCAGGCAATGCAGTGGAGCTGACTCTCAAGGGCAGGGATCATAGGCTCCATTCGACTTCATCAGTCGTTCAAGCTCATGTTTATAATGTCCCGGGTATCTACCCTCGACATGGAGCCCCCGCCGGCGTCTCAATCACATTTCGCCAAGTTTGAAGACTTCATTCCTGACGATGGTGCCGCCTTCGAAGAGGAATTTGGTCGGCTCGCGTCATCGCATGAATTCACCCGTCAGCGCACCATTGCCATGCGCGAGGAACTCAAGTTGCATTATTTTTCGCAGGAAGCAGCCGAACTGAGCGATATTGAGGAGGGAGAGGATGAGGAAGACGGTCCAGAGACAAAAGTCACCACCACCACCCTTGACCTGGCACAGCTCAAATTACTCGGCTTCCAGAAACTCTGTGAGAAGGTCGGCCTACCCGCTTATCCCACCCTCGCAGAGTGCAGAAGGCAGCTCAAGACGAAGCTGGTCAACATCATTGATTTCATCGACGCCCACCGGACCGCAAAGAAAGTAGAGATCTGGGACGACTTTCAGGCCTTCAGCGAGTACACGTGGCAGCCTGAGCATCGGATCGATAAGAAAGAGGCGAAGGAGGGGGACGGGATCCTTAGCGGGCTGTTGCAGCGTCTTGCGCCGCGGAAAGGGGGGCGTGGACGGGGCGATCAGAGGTTGAGAGGAACGGGGCTGGACAGGAGCAGGGGGGTACAGGCGCTGGGAGGGCGAAGAGGGAGGATGGCGGTGCCGGCGGTGGCGTGCCGCGAGGCAGGGTGGTATCCGGACGGGTCGTCAAGTCGGAACCGGGCGTCAAGAGGGAAACATCGCAGGCTGGTGTTTGCAGAGAGAGTGCAATTTTGGTTGAGTGAGGTGCTGGTGCTGTAGCTAGATTGGTGGGCTCTTGCCAAAATTCGGAACTTGGGCTGTAATAATGGGCGGGTTTGGGACGAGGGGATCTTCTGGAAGACAGAACTGAAAGAACTGCTTGTATGAATTGAAGCAAACTGTAGACTATAAGACATTCGCTGCAAGTCCAAGGGCAGAGAGCCATGTATGTAGAGCACTTCTGAAAGCGTGTTTGCCACCTATTTCCTGCAACGGATTGCAACTTTGGCCTCATCGGGCAGACTATTTTCATTGGACGAAGAACGTTAGAGCCCGACAGAAGTAGTGGCCCACAAGTCATCTTTCGTGTTGGACAAGGAAGGAACGAGGTGCCTCTGAAGAGGCTGGTAGTAGGTTCCGCTCCTTTCTTGCAGCACCGTCCCGCAGATCTGACTCAGTCGCCGTCAAACACTCCCAAAACTTCCAGCCTGACGCGCTAGTCGCCCTCCAAAGGGAACAATGATTGGTAGTGTTCGACGGCCGGCCACGGGCAGCCGCATCGACCCGATAGAAGCCCAACGAATGATTTGACTTGGTGTCTGTGGGCCTCAGTGCATCCTCAGGCTCTCAGTTTCCCGTCTCTTTGCCACCCCCGTGAGGGTATAGACCAAGGACCTTCCCTTAGATTCCCGGCTCTCTCTGTCACATCTGCCTCATCTTGCTCTTCTTTTGCCAGATCTCGTCTGCTGAGCTATCCCTGTGCCGAAAGTTAGACCATCTCACTCGTAGTGTCCGTCATGGGACGCTCGGCAAACGAAGGAGCGATGGACACGCAGGCTCTCGACTTCGTGATCCATCACGTCTTTCTCCCACCCCGTTTGCCACAAAAAGATGACCAAAACGCGAGTCACACTCTTGCGACTGCCCAGCTTCTCCGTGACTCTGTCTCGAACTTCTTCTCGACAGAAGGAAACGCCTCGCCCCCGGTACAAACTGTTCTACGGATGCTGGAGAGATTCATCGCCACAGACCTTCGCCCTGCACTTGACGAAGGACCGAAAAAGAATTGGCTGCGCAGCTGCATTTCGGACCTCGGCAATGGTGGTACGTATTCGCTCCTTAGGTGGTACTTATATGCCTACGTACCGGGCGGGCGGTTGCCTTGGAAGATAACGCCCACTGAGACTTTCCATTCCAGATGTTGCGCTGTTCTACCTCCGAGCCCAAATGCGGGCTTGCTCCTCACAGCACGACAAGACGACATGCTGTTTGAGGCATTCGAGCTACTAGCACCAAATGCAGACGTCATGTCCTGCAAAGGCGTCCTTCGTCGAGCGTTTCCAGATCGAGGAGCCGCAATCTCGCTCAAAATTCTACGTGATGACGGTCTCCTCGACGAAGTGGTTGATGTTCTTTACGAACTGGACCGCGTTACCGCTCCGATAGTCCGTCAGAAGGTGGCCAAGGCCGGCACAGCACAGCCAGAGCTGAGAGATATATCATCCACCGTCCTTGTGACTGGCATGCTTATGGATATCCTCGTTGGCCTCGGCAAAAGTGTTGAGCCTCACCGGGTCTACAAGCGCAGCCGGGAGCAAGTCAATTGGCATGATGCATATCTGCCGTTCCGACCCTCACCAATATGGCTTCTTCTTCGTGTTGCACTTCGCCTGGTACTCGACCGCCAGATTGTCCCTGGTGGCGATGCAGCGTCGCAGTACAAGCAAGTTATGGCTTATCACCACGCACGCATCCTCGACATTGGCGCACGAAGAAGCCAATCTCCAATCCCCAGCAACGCGCTTTTCTCTATGAAAGCCAAGCTGGTTCGCCGCATTGTCAAGCTCGACCCTGCTGAAGATTCACCCTGGCTTGAAGAAGTCAGAGATATTGTCAGCCACTCGCAAGTTGTCCTACAGAAGCGATGGGATACAGCACAGCGCAAAGAAGACAAACGCCTGCCCCTGAAAGAACTCGCCAAGGTTTTCCCCCGCCAAGACACTGAGCTCAAACTGCGAAATCTTCGACAGTACCTGTCTTGGATCAAGTCTCGGCCCCCCAGCTCGCGGGAGACTATGGGCTCAGGTGATACTACACGATTCGGGTCACTGTCATGTCCCAACCGACCCGTGCTCCCTGCACTGCGCTACATGTCCCAGGGTGATACCATCATTGGGTTCTCTCGTCTACTGGAGTTCCAATCTTGGGCCGAACTGGTGCTTCCAGTATGGCTGGATATCCAACTGAATATTGATGTGGCCATTGCCAGTCACGAAGGCGTTGCAGAAGTCCTCGGTCATCTCATCGGTCTAATCCATGAGTATCACGCGCAGGCACTCAAAGCGTATGAGGGCATGCCAGACGCCCTGTCGGTCATGTATCTCGTCATCATGGAGCTATGGGTAGCCATGGACAAGATAGCATGGAACGCTATCCCTTTGTTGCTGGACTACGATCCAGGTTTCCCCTAGCCTTTTTCGATCCATTGTTGCTCGAGAAACCCACGGACATGGGCCGGGTTAAAATCTAGAAAGCTACTTCTCCCAGCGACGCGGGAAAATATCCGACTTTATCTCTCGGGTTTCACAGATTTCGGTGACAGGAACTCGTTTGCGGTTCGGTTCTTTCACACATCGTCAAGGCATCAGAATCTGCGTCAAGAGATAGAGCAGTCGGCTTCAACGAAACAGAAAGAGAAGCTACAGGAGTACCACGAGATGCAACACAGGCACAGCTCGCTGGCCTCAGCGTACTCTACGACCTCATGCGACTACTACTGGAACAGCCGGTGACAAGAAGATCAAAATCCGGACAGCTGCACTCGATGTGATCTAAAGAGCCAAATGGGATCTATCAAGATAAAGGTATTTGAGTGGCTCTTGCCTTCAAACTCCAATGAGGCCGACGCCACTGTCGTTGAGATTGATGTCCCCAGGCTCGTCACCTTGTGGTGGGACACAACATGGGAACTGGTTACCGAAGTCTTTGGTGAACAGGGCAAGGGAACCGATGAGTCTCTATACTTTTGCAGAGGGTCACAGTGGGTTGAAATGGTTTCGCCGCTCTAGTAGCCGCCTCCGGCCGGCCTCGAGCGTCAAGCCCATGCAAAGATCGCACTACAAGGAGAAGCACATCACGGAGGCAACCACGGGAAACATTTGTGTTCCACACGCGGCTCAATACACGTACTAAGACACGCCTTCAAGGGTCCACACTGAGGAAGGAGCTCCTGTTGCCGATATCCCGCATCATTGCTCGTATGCTGAGCTTGTCAAGGGGCTGCCCGTTGAGCATTGGGTCCGATACGCCAAACACACGGCCACCGATGTCATCGCAGGCTAGGCGGACTGTCCACTTGATACCACACTCGAAGAGTACAGAGCGATTGGAAACCTACGCTCAGGTGTCAATTTACAATGGGCAAATATTCTGTGTCAGCTTATGGTGCTGTCCGTCGACTTCAACAAAAAGACCACCCTCGCGCTTATCTTACAGGCTTGCCTCGAGGTGGGACCTGATACAGGAATTGCTGGCTCTATCTTGAGGGATGCGCATGCTGACACCCAGCAAGTGGCCTTCATGACTCGCATTACTCGGGCCTTGAACGACGCTCTTGGCCGTATTCGCGAAAGTTGGCAGAACGGCACCGCAATTTGTCTCCTCGCATGCCTGGCCACGAGACTCTGTCTTTCCCCGTCGCATAGCATCTCAGATATGCTCCTAGAATATCATGTACAGTTGAGAACCGTCTCGATTGGCTGGGCGAGGATGCTTCTACAAAAGGTCAACAGGAGCGAGGCAGATCAAGAGCGGCAAGAGTGGATGCAAAGAATTCTGATGACGGCTCTGATATGTGTCGTCACGTTCAACGTGGGGGAAGCGCACCTACGATTGGTCCTGAGCGACTCACAAAGTCTTGCCACCCTCGTTGAGAGTGATGTGCTGGCTCGAACCTACCTTCCCGCATCTGGGCGACCGGCGGATCCTGTTGCTCTCCAGCTAATGTACCGGTGGCATACTGTGATGTACCAGGCACGTGACATCGTGGCAGACGAGGTCATCAACAAGGAAATGGAGGATTGGGCCACGCCATCAAGCAGTTCTGGGCAGACTACTCGCCGCCCCACATAGCCTCATGGCTGCGCAACAAAACCACCAAAAGTCGTATTCTCCAGATTGACAACGGACTGCTTCGTGGTACATTCAATCTCCTCGCTGGCGACCTGTTTGTAAATGGATACCCACTTTCGAGGCTGCCTCTGGCGTATCAGCAATATCCCACCTTCAATACGTTCTTTGGGGTGAGAGTTTTAGACGTTGGGCAGTCGAGTGATGCAATTTTCCGCGTGCCGCAATCAAGGTGGGTGGGTTGTACACTTTGCCTTGCAGGATGAAAAGTTGGTGGTGCGAACTGTTCGACAGAGCCTTCCTGGGGACGGCGCTGTTGTCCCTGGAGACTCCCAAGATGAATCGTGGGAGTAAATCCCACGTTCGCACTTACAAGGGGACTTGCCAGACTCTTTGGGCACGACTGCACCCATTGGCTCAATCTCTCGACCGACGAAGTGGAATTTCGCCCTCGACACCAAATGGGTATCGTCCCCAGGGAACTGGTACCTGATCCACGACGGACGAGGCGACTACTACGTGTTGCAGAGAGGACTAGGCATCGTTGTTGAGCCGTTAAGCCCCATGACAATAAGTCGAGGGGCCTAGTTTCCGCCCACCCTGTCAAATATATAACCCTAATTTTCAACACACTAGAACTCCACCATTACTAAGCCAAAAATAATTAAAGCACTTATATAAATCTATTAAAATATATTAAGTGATAAAACAATTTCAATTTTCTCTATAAAAAATAATTAAAATTAAAAATAAGATTAGTTTAATTTACGCACTAAGTTTATTATATTATATATTACGTAATTTAAGAGTTAAAAATAAACTAAAAATTAATTTACATACTTTTATACTTAAATAGCTTATGACTCTTATTTAACAATAACATCTTTAAAGCTTATATGATAATAATAGTTTAAACTTTAGGTCCTTTTTCACAGCAATAACCCTTAGGGTTATAGCTGCACTAACAGTAAAATTTTAAACCTTTAATTAGTTTTCAATTTATTTTTTTCTTAATTCGTAATTAATAATATAAGTTCTGTATATTTTTAATATAAAGTATAGTTCTTATTAAATTTATATATATAAAAGTAAAATTAAAATAAAAAAATATAATTACTTATTACAACCTGCACCTGACATAGGCCTCGAGAGGACTGGCGCAGGTTAAGACAGAACATATAGCAGGACGCTAACAGGTAAAGGGCGTTCTAAAGACAGCTTATTAAGCTAGCACTCTTAGATAAGGGTTTAATGTCACTATAAGTTATTGTCACTATAATGCATAGAGGTGAGTCTGAACAGTAAGACATAAATGAATAATTAAATACTAGTGTGAGGAACCGGAGTCCCTTATAGTGGTTATAGGCATAACTATAACTATCTATACTAACTAACTAGGAGGTACTTTGTACCTTGCTTATGGTGTCGTAAGTGCTTGTTATGCGAGCACCTTACACCGCATGAGCGTTCTGCTTGTGAGGTTTCTTCTGCTTGCGATGCGAGCACTCGGCATGCTGCGAGCAGCACCTTATTAGTCGTAGGGGCTTTAGGTCTTTACACCCCTAGCCTAGTGTGCCCAGACGGTGTATACCGTCTTTCTGCACTGTTCCTTCTACAGGGGATTTGTCAGGCCGCCCTAGCCTAAGTAACGGCCTGCAGGGTCGTCACATTTACTTAGTAAGGTCCTGCTTAGTTAGGGACTAAGCACCTTATCGCTAAACACCTTTTACTTAGTAACTTTACAGATACTTAATAGGTAAACACGTTTAATAAGACTAAATAAATATTAATTAATTATAGGGGTTTTAGGTCTTTATACTCCTGGCTTAATGCGTAGTACTGTCTGTACTGTCTCCCTATACTGTTCTTTCTACAGGGGATTTATTAGGCCGCTCTGGCTTAAGTAACGGCTTACAGGGTCGTTATACAATTCCCCCTCTTTAACATTCTTTTTCCATAAAGAATTAGGGTAAGAACGTTCCTTCTTTCATAACGCGAGGATACTTATTAACCGTGTGTAAAAATGTATTATAAAGAACAGTATTACTTGACGTTATAACCTTACTAACTTCACTTTAACCTTTAGATTGTAAATATTACCTTATAGCTATTATTCTTTAAAATCGCTTTCTTACCTTATTACCGCGCGGTTTAACAGTTACTTAAAATATTTGTTAATGGAAGCTTTATTATTATGTGATATATTTAATTATAGTGATACCTTCCTCTAACAGCTCCTTTTTAAAAAATGTCGTCTCGACGCTAAGTACGATACTGCAGTACGGAACCTAGAGTTGAAAACTTAGAAGCTCTGTAAGGCTGTTACTTAACTAGACTAGATTAAGAAGTAATACTGTAAGATAGAGAAGTAAGCTTTTTTTACATTTAGTTGGGAAGTAGAGATCTTCTGTTTTTAAAAGTAAGAAGAGGCTTAGCTAACTGCTCCTTCTAAAGCCAGTAAGTCCTTTAACTAAAGGGGTTTTCTGGCGGGAACGTTTATTAATTCTTTCTTTAAAGGGTCGCTTTATCCGTTAATTACCTCTTAACTTAATTTGTAACTCCTTTCCTTTAATAAATAAAACAGCTCTTTAGAGCAGTAATAGTGCGTTTATGTTTCGCTTCTCCGTATAAGATACTTAGGCACATTATTTAAAGATTTTGTTAATGAGAGGTTATAGGTTTAAGTTATATAAGAGTCCTTATAATATAAGTTATAATCTAAGGACTGTAACGCGTGTTATAACTTTTTTATTTCTTTTTTTTATACTAACTTCCTTTCTCGACAGTGCTTATTCTTATAGACAAGTTTTTCTACTGCGTATTACTTTATAACTAGTTCGGAAGACCTTAGGGTATACTGGATCGCTTTTTGCCCTCTGACTCCTTCTTTAAACCTGTAATAAAGTGTAAGTCCTCTGGTTATAAGGGGTAAGTTATCTTATAGGCTACTAGTTTATAATATCTTAGTTCTCTATACTGCTACACGTGCGATTTATATGTAAAGTTGTTGAAAAGCAAAAGGGGTCAAGGCATTGGAAAGCAGAGTGTGTTGAAGGTGATTAATTCTTTCTATCTTCGAGAGTGGAAGCCGTGTTATTATAGC
>Ga0247770_1001890_pt1 | contig 14032 bp, 16 predicted proteins | sample UWRJL136409B6_FD_179943 | JGI IMG/M metagenome (GOLD analysis project Ga0247770, IMG submission 179943) | Plant litter microbial communities from Arlington Agricultural Research Station in Wisconsin, United States - UWRJ-L136-409B-6 | ecosystem: Environmental > Terrestrial > Plant litter >... | reverse complement strand
CATTCCTCGAAGGGATCACCGAGGCCGTCTGTGTGGGCATTCTCGGGACTTCAGTCTCTCCGGTTGTGAATGGAGTCAGACCGACGCCGCAAGAGGAAGGGAGGTTGTCACCGTGAAAGGCAGCCCCGTGAAATGGTGTATATAGCCCGGCCCCGCGACGCGTTTCCTGGTTGTACATTCCGAGAGAAAAACCCACGAGCAGGAGCCCTCTCGATCTCACGCCAAGCCAGCGATGCCGAATATCTTGGAACTCGATGTGGACTGATGCGAAAACTGGTATCATGGTCTATCCACCCACCTAAACGCCGTCGCCGCGCACCGTCCGGGCGTCACTCTTGGGTCTCAACCTCTGGAAAGACTTCGCGCAAGAAGTTCTTGGAAAACCGGGTCGCCTGTTCATACGCCTTCTCGAAGCCTTGCCTACCCCCGTAGTAGGGGTCACTTATCACCTCCGCCTTCCCTGTCCCCGAATACTCGCCGAAGAGCATCACCTTTGCCTTGCCTCCTGGCTTGCGCTGCTGCATTCGCTGGAGGTCCGCGAGGTTGGACCGGTCCATGGCGAAGATGTAGTCGAACTTATCGAAGTCGGATGCATTGACCTTTCATCACAGTCAGACAGCGATTTCACGAACCGATTACTCGATATACCTTCCGCGCTGCATGCGCATAGTCGGTTATGCCATGCTCCTCGAGCGTGGACATTGTTCGGTCATCGGGGTTGTCCCCAAGGTGGTAGGCGCCTGGAGAACGGGAAGGGATTAGAGATGGAGCCCTTCTAGGAGTTGGCTACGCCCCGGAACTTGCCAGTTCCGCACGAATCGATCTTCGCTACCAGGCTCTTGTACGGGTTTTTTCCCGCTAGTGACTGGAAGACGCCCTCCGCCATGGTCGATCGACAGATGTTGCCGAGACAGACGAAGAGGACGGAGACCTGGTCAGGCATTGGGGCAATTGGCCGCTGAGCGGGGACAGCCCGGAAGGGTTTGGGAAAGAAAGAGAATGCTACTGGCAGGAGCTGGATGTCGTGGGATCCGATCGGAAGTCAACTTTTTCGGATTCAAATGCGCCAACTCGAAGTCCGTCGCGCCGCGTCCGAGCTGCCTCACCCCGCGACGCCCGGAGGGGTCGCCGATAACGATAAGAGCATGTATGAGGGTTAGGGTCGGGTCCAGGTTGCACGGGCGCGAGATGGGAGTGGGGAAAGCAACAGCAGTGAGCTGCGTGTGTGGCGCCGAAGCCAATAGTTACCGAACGGAACCTACGGACGCACGAAGTACTTTCAATTCTCCAGGAGTCAGGACATCAAAGAGCGCATCAAATCCGGAGACTGCTCCCGTGCGGACTATCTGGCCGATTCTTCAACACCATCTCCCAAACAACGCGGTCATTGTGATGGAAACACGAGCGCTGGCTCCCTCCCTAGGCGCAAACGGAGTTCAAACCGCGTTGCTTCACAAGCATCACCCCGGCGCCAGGCGGCCTGGTCCCACTTTAGTCAGCTTCCTCGGCAACCATTCCATCCAATCTCTACCCTGGCGTTGCATGATCCTTCGCGTGTGTGACTGAGTCGCGGCGGATCACCGCACGCTACCGAAAAAGGGTATAAATTCAGCTCGCCCTCCCTCCCTTTGTTCTGTTTCCTCTTCTCTTTTTCATACTTACCTTGATCGAGTGTAGGGGGATCAAGAAATCCTTACACTATGGTGGAAAGCCTGCATTGCACATCGTGGTGCCTTCTGCTATGAATTGTCCTTCGGGGCCGTTCCGGTCGGAATTTTTGATACCCAACCCTCTTTTTTCGCTGTGATCGTGGCCCTCGGGTCGCGTCTTGGAGAAGAAGCTGTGCCGTGATATTTTCTGTGGTGTCGTCCCTCTGGTATGGTAAATTTGCACCATTGCTCAACCCAACACTTTTCGCTGTGTGGTCGGCTTCTAATCAGGCTGTGGAGAAGACATCTCTTCTGCAATATTGATCTCGTAACCGCAAGCTGGCTCAATCATTTCGGCTCTCTGACGGTGCCATTTTCGTGGACGTTCTCCTGCCTGTTTGCTCATCCGGGGCCTCCCTTCGGACCCCTCGTTTGACAGACCTCCGCGGACGTCCAATTCCTGACGGCGCGAGCGTTGAAAAAAGAAACCTGAAGTGAGAAGTGTATGGGTTGAATTGACTGCCTGCGCATCAATGTCTTCGTACCTCTTAAGAGGTTGTGAATGATGGCCAGTCCACCATTGGTTTTACACAGTATTGTGCCACCAGGAGTCAATCGCGCCTTCATTGAATCGCGCCTGCCAACAAGAGGGCGCGACGCCTTGTACCTTGGGACTTCCTACCTCTTGCTTGAGTCGCTAGAAGCAGCTTCCCGCGACTCCCCGAATCTGCCTTGCTCACTCCGTTGGATATCCTCCGAATCCTTGTAGAGCGCAACATCCTGGACGCCCTTCATCTGATTGCGGCTAGATCGGCCGGTTGTGAATTCGGCGTTCAGTGAAGTCGCACCATGCCGGGCCGCAGCGCAGAACCTCAATCCTTCCCGTATTTTCCGGGTCTTTCACCACCCCCCTTCTCAGAGGGAACTTCCAGCTAGAGGTGGCGACTCACCGGAATTTACAGGTGCCCGGCCCGCATCCTCGCCTCCTCTCCTCCATTAAAGAGGGCCTGGGAGCGAGCAGCTAAAAAGAGCTAGCGCAATGGAGAGTTTTCGAGTCTATGATAGCCCGGGACTCCCTAATCGATATCTATGATTTACGATCCGCTACTGCATACAGGCTACCACCGAGGCGGCCTTCGGAGGTGGCAGTTCTCCGCAGGAAAGCCGACCTCGCCGAGGCAAACTATGGGGCCCGTGGGCGATTTGCAATCACGCAAGCTTGCGCAAGTCTGCAACGCAACTAAAGCCGCATGCCCTCGTACATATGCTAAACAGAACGTGCGGGTTGGACGCGGGAAGGGGAAAACCCCGCGAGCCATGATTCATCAGCCAATCTATTCTCACCGAGCATGAGGTGGACCCTGCGCGATAGCAGCCAGCGCAATGGGAACCGATGCTGTCTTGGAGATCGAACCCTGAAGATCGCGCGGCACGGAGCGCCCAAGTGGCGGGCGGGCTACCCTAGATAGTCTGTCCCAATGACGGATCCATCATCGCCCTCGTTGTCGTGGGGCAACTAGTGGATGGCGGGGGTGACTGGATATCATGTAGGTATGCTTTCTTCGAAGCGTAGTATTACGATTGAGTTTATGTCCGCTTCCCGCTTTTCCCCCCGACTTACAGCAAGCAGCCCTACTGCTGCTCTCCTTTGTCGCCGCGGCACCGACGTTGGCATTTCGGTACGTATAGGACCCGAAGGGCGTTGAACCCACACCACCCCCAGGAGCAACACCCGGAAGCGATATCGAGAGTGGGAGAAGCGGGATTATTCGTCCGCGCCTGGCTCTCTGTTTGTTGAAAGCCTAGAGAATCCCATCCCACGTGCGCCGGCCTCGTGGAAGTTCCATGTGTGGATCGACCCTCTGCCTCGACGTTTCCGGGCAAGTCCCTGCTTCTTTGGACTCTGCCGGTTTGCTGTGGCAGCAGCCGCATGTTCGACGGGCTTTTCAATAACGTACCGGAAGTGGCTCCACAGGCGATCTAATCAAACGGAACCCAGGTTGTCGGAACTTCAATTCAACCCAATCAATGGGGAGCCGGGAGAAAAAGATGGGCGAGCAGCAACAGCGCCCCGTCCACAACAGCGAGGTGTACTTGCTCAACCAGACGCCCTTCCCCGCCAAACCACCCCCATCACCACCGTCGCCCATCACACCCGCTGAGTCCGAATTTTGCGCGCCCATCGAGCCCCTTTCCCTGAGCTCGCCCGCCATCGCCGCCTGCGACGTTCGGCCCGCCCTCGAGGACCGCCTCGCCAGCGCCGTCCATGTCTTGAATACCGAGGCGGAAGCTCTCCACTGTCTTGCCAAGCTCTACGCAACCGACCGCACTGCGCAGGACGGCTTCAGCCGAGCCGTCGAGGCCATCACGCGCCGCCAGGGTGATGGCGGCAACAACGGGAAGGTAGTGGTCGTCGGAGTCGGAAAGTCGGGCCATATCGCAAGGAAGCTCGTCGCAACCTTCAACAGTCTCGCCATCCAAGCCGTCTTCCTCCATCCAACCGAGGCGCTGCACGGCGACCTCGGCCAGATCGACGCCCGCCGCGACACACTGCTGTTGATCACCTTCTCCGGGAAGACACCCGAGCTGCTCATCCTGCTGCCACATCTCGCAAAGAGTCTCCCCTTGATATTAATCACATCGCACACGCACCCGCACACCTGTGAGATTGTCCGCCACCGGCCCGACACAATCCTGCTGCCGGCACCCGTCCACGAACCCGAGACGACTTCCTTTGGAGTCTCCGCGCCAACCACATCCACCACCGTCGCCCTTGCCGTTGGCGACGCCCTTGCCATAGTAGCATCACAGGAGCTGCATCCAAGCGTTGCCTCCGTCTTCGCCAAGAACCATCCTGGGGGTGCTATCGGCGCCGCTCTGCGACGTCCTCAAGAGGAAGTGCGACACCTCGCCGTCTCATTCGACAACATCGCATACCTTGAGAAGGACTTCCTCGCGATCACGGGTGCAGACGTGTTGCGAGCAGGCTACGCTTCAGCATCTGGGTGGGTGTGTCTTGGCGGCGGAAGCGGAGTTGTCTCTCCCAGCCGCATCCGGCGACTTTCCTCCTTGGACCTGGGGAGGACAGTGCAGGAGCTCCCGTGGCTCGTGACGCTGAAAGAAGACTTTGTGAGGCTGAGAGCCGACACCACGACGCGAGACGCGGCGAATTGGATTCGAGCGGCGGCGGCGGCATCTGAGATGCCTGCTGTGATGGTGGCGAACACCTCTCCTCGTGCGGACCCGGCGGGACGCTGTGATGCTTCGATTGTTGCTGTCACCGAGAATGGCGATTGCATTGGCCTGATCGAGGTGGCGCGCCTGCTGGAAGAGGCGTGATATGACCAGAGATGATGCATGCATGAAAATACAGAACCATAAGAGCCCTTTGGGCCGGTCATGGGATATTTGACGGGAGGGTCGATTTTCGGGATAGACGGAATGGGTGAGGGAGGCAATCTGCTGATTTTGACATTTGTTACATTGCATCGCGGCTACAGCATGGTTCTAGCATCATGCATTCGGGAGGCTTTTTGCTTTTAATGTTGGCGGCTTGATTGCTTTTCAGAGAGTTGGGAGGTTTCCCAGCATCACCGCTTTGTATGTTGGCGTTTGTTTCCAGGTTCGCACTACTGGGGGGTGGACTAGCCTTTTCCATCGACAACCAGTCCGAGGTATTTGATCATGTCATTTCCCACGATTCTTATTACTTAACCACTTGGCTGGGAGGAAAGATGCATGCCTGCTCAGGTATTGCTCACGATGACTCTGATGTTCCAATATATATTCTGCTCCTTCTTTTCACATCTAGATTCATTCATGTTGTCAAGTTCGGCGGCGGAGGATATATCGTTTGTTAAGATACGATACTGCAGCTTATTCCTTGACATCTGAGACGAGGTGGGGAGTATTACCATGTCCAGGATAGATTCTAACATCAAGGAGTCGACAGCCAGTCCGGCGGATAGCAATCAGTTTCACACTCTGACTGAGAAACGCATAGCCCAATTATCCGAATCTGGTAATGGCTGGTCGCATTCTCATTTCATAAATGCGTCATTGCAGCTATGGCAACGCGCAACATCTTTTGCCTGACACCTCGAACGCCTCAACTCGTATGTGACGACCCAACATCGTGCCACAATACATGCAGCGGGAACCGTCTGATCCAACGCATGGGTATCCTAGTTTCAATCCTCCTCGTCATCACTATCTTCACTGCTCTCTCCCTCGGCCCCATCTGATCCCGAAGATGAGGACGAAGATGAGGAGCTGCTAGACTCCCTACCAGGAAGGACTTCCATCTCCTCGTCTTCGTCTTCCTCCGAAGAAGAGGAACTGGAGTCCTCATCCTCGCCGCCCGAACTGCTATCATCCGAGTCGTCATCATCTGAGTCAGACTCGGAGCTGCTGTCGTTGTCGCTGATATCTGTCCGTACATTTCTTAACCTACGACGCTTGGCGGGCTGTTGTGACTCGGTTCTCTGAGGTTCGAGTACCGACGGCGTCGGAGCAGGAACAGTGTCCTTCCCGGAGGAGGAGGACGACGAGGTCGTGGTTGTAGTATCTGTTGAGGTTGTGCTTTCGCTATCTGAAAGTTCCTCTAGAACCATCTCGGCTCGCATTCGCTTGAGCAGCCGGGCCTTGACCTCGGGGTCTGCGGTGCGAACAGCGAGCTCTACCTCGTCAAGGCTCCGCTTGCCATTGCCATTTGTGCTGGAGCTGGAGCCGCTCTGTTGCAGGCGCTGTTGCTGCTCCTTGACGAACTGGACTAGGAGGTCATCGTATGCCTTTTGCTTGTCTTCCCTGTCCTTGGCGGCGGCGGGAAACCCGGCGACGCCCTGCTCCATGTCCTTCTTCTTGATCTCTGCCGCCGTCTCGCGCAACCTTGTGCGGATGAACCCCTTCAGGTCGCGAATATACTTGTAAAACACTGGAATGTCGGTCGAAGGTACCTTGTCGGCGTCGAAGAGATACTTGATCAAGAGCGTCTGGTAATTCTTGTTGAACTTCCACGACGCTCGGTCGGTGTGCCACTGGCGAAGGTAGGCGAGGGATGGCTCAAGATTCGTGTCGGCCTTTTCTGGGGCTTCGGCAGCCGGCTTCTTGGTCTTCTTCTTTGGCTTGTTCTTTTTCGCTACTTTTGCAGCAGGGCTGTCCTTGGTGTCCTCAGCGAATGCGACTGACTTTCGACTCCCAGGCGTTTGTTCTTCTGTCCGTAGCCTCTTGTTGGGTGTTTGCACAGAGGCGGCGTCTGTTGGCTGTGATGTGGAACTGTTGGGCAGCTTTCGCTTGAGGGCGCTCGCGGGGCTGCCTTTCACGCCGGCGACGGCATTGGAGTGGTCGGCAGAGGGGTTTGCAATCGTACTACCAGTGCTAGCAGTAGGGCTTTCACCAGATGCAGGTCCCTTGAGCTTGAGGCCCAATCGTTTCCAGGCTGGAACTCGCTGCGCTGGCGCGCTGTGGTAGGAGGACATGTCGAACGAAGAGGTGGGAGAAGTGCCCTCGCAAATCGCAGCCGGCTAACAGAGATTTTGGGGGGCAGAATGCCAGAACCGACCGGACAAGCAGCCGGAACTAGAGAGCGGAAGTACACACAGCCAAGCTTGCTGTTTCTGTGCCCAAGGCGTCGATTGGAACAATATCAGGCGTCTTATTGGGCGTTGTTGCTTTTCATCCGCTCAATTCGAGCCCACTGCAGCAAAATTTCTGCCCGCCGACCTTATCGTCACCCGGCAAGGATAGTGCGCCCGATAAGTAACCCCAGAGCTTCAATCAAAGTGGGGGCAGCTACGATTGCAAATTGTGGCCTCAGGTTGCATGAACAGAGACACTTACGCCTAATGTTTCAGGCAAGAAATTGGCCCCAGCTTTCAGCCTTCTCCAGGCAAACCGCAGCAACGCGTCGATCCCGGCGCCACTTTGAAGCTCCAACAACGACGAAGCTCCCAGCCGCCTGATCGAACGACCAGCGCTCTCCCTCCAACCACCAACACCGCTGTATCTGCAACTGCATCATCGTAAAATCTTCGCCCTCTACTCTGCATCCCAGTCAACCACTCAGTTCGCGCCGTTCAAGATGTCGGGTAAGCCAGCTCTCAGCTAGCTTGTCGCCCGGTGCCATCACCGAGCTCCGAGCTCCACTCAGCTCTTGGATCATGGCTAACCTTCCATAATAGGCAGCGCAGGCTACGACAGACACATTACAATCTTCTCGGAGCAGGGAAGATTGTATCAAGTCGGTACGTTGACATGCCGCCATCGCGAGCCCGCCGCCGCTCCGGCCCGATTCCCAACGCAGGGGTTGACCGCATGCTGCAAGCAGCAGCGGAGTTATAGGATCTGAAAGAAGCTGATTGTTGGGTGCTGTATCAGAATATGCGTTCAAGGCGATCACAGCCGCAAACATCATGGCGATTGGTGTCCGGGGCAAGGACTGCGCTGTGGTTCTGTCCCAGAAGAAGGTGCCCGTAAGTTTCGCCGCTGCGTTCAGCTAGCTCTCTGATGTCCAGTTAGCTCTGACAACTACAATATAGGACAAGCTTATCGACCCCTCTTCCGTATCGCACATCTTCCAGGTCTCGCCTTCGGTTGGCTGCGTGATGACGGGTTCCATCGCAGATGCCCGGGCCTTCTCCCAGCGCGCCCAGTCGGAAGCCGCCGAGTTCAGATACAAGTATGGCTATGAGATGCCGTGCGACGCCTTGGCCAAGCGACTGGCAAACATCAGTCAGGTGTACACCCAGCGGGTAGGTTGCGCGCCAACATAGCCCCGTGTTAGGAGCACGAATAAGGGTACTAACATTGTACCTGCAGGCCTATATGCGACCTTACGGAGTGGCGACGACGCTGATAGCTCTTGACGAGGAGCTCGGCCCGCAGCTGTTCAAGTGCGACCCTGCAGGATACTACATCGGGTACAAGGGTACCGCTGCGGGCCCCAAGCAGCAGGAGGCGCTCAATCATCTTGAGAAGAAGCTCAAGAACAAGGATCATGCGGAAGGTGATTGGCAGGACGTCGTGGAGCTGGCCATCACTACGCTCAGCACGGTCCTCAGCATGGACTTCAAGAAGACTGAAATTGAGATTGGTATCGTGGGAGGCCCTCGCCAAGACGGAAAGGAGGGTACAAATCCTGGCTTCAGGACGCTGACGGAAGATGAGATCGACGAGCGATTACAAGCCATCGCCGAGAAGGATTGAGGTGTTGATATGGGGTAAGATGCTACCACGGGGATGGCTTAGGTGGTCGGTGCGTCCGAGGCCCACCGAGGGGAGCCTCTGACGATGTCGATTCGTCAATGGCTCTCGGGGCTCAATTTGGGGACGTGGGAGGTGACTGGGATATCGGACATGGTGAGGTCTGTTGGTGAGCTTGATATTTCGGCATCCCGCGCTTTCCTGTGTGTCAATATCCTTTAACTCTGATGAGGTAGACCCAGCATGCAGCATGCAGAACGGCAATTTCTAAAATAGCTAGACGCAGACCAGTCAGACCCAATGACGACGGAGAAGTAACTACGTCGAAGCCCCATGTGGCTTGAGCTGAAGGCTGAAAGAGAGCAACACGGACTTGGACGGTGCGGTTTGACTCAACGTCTCGACGAGCGGACACGTTACTTCACGGCGGGTTACCGTTACAAGATCTCTGGGCGTCCAAGAAGAGTTGTTGTTCGTGCCGGCTTACTCCTGAGCCACGATGATAAGTGCAATGCGGATCGCGGCTGGAAAGTGGCAACTCTTCCGGGCCTGCGCCCTGATGCCGGTGGCTTTTCGGCTTGTTGTAGGGCGACCACTCAAGGCCGAGATGGGATGCCAAATGGGTGTGATGGGGTGTGACGGGACGGACGGAAACCACTGGCCTGAGGGGTGGTTTCACGCCGATGCGACGCCATCTCCCATGCATGCTCATATCGTGAGTTGCCTCACAATCCAGCGACACCCCCTCATCCCAGAGTCCTGGGATCGGGTCATGTTGGTGGGCAGCCAGTGCAGTGGGGGAGACGGTTAGCGCAGGGCCGGGAGGCAGCCTTGCGGAGCTGATGACTGGCGGTCGCTTTCAAGGTCTTGGCGAGCTTTGTCGATTCCCGTTTAGAGCGGGCCAACGGCGCAGGCCGGTCGCAAAACAGCTCTGGCGGCCGCTGACTGGCCGGGCGGCGTCATTGAGAGCACAGGGCAGAGATGCGCGCAGTGGACACCTGCGAGTGCTAAAATATCGACCCCTCCTCCCCTTCAGCTCACCCGCGGGCAGTGTCCGCCTTGTACCGACATCGACAGCCGCTGTATGGCCCATGATTGGCCGGCGGCCGCCTGAGCCACATGAGCTGCCTCCACGAAATTCACGAAATTCAAGAATGGTCGACCAGGGACCCTGCTCAATTGGGCTGCCGAACGTCTGTGGCGTCGCTGAACATCCCGATTGGGAGCCCCTGCCCCCTTGCACGATCCACACATTCTTCCACGATGATAGTGCCGTGGGGCCAAGCCACAGCGAGAGCCTCTGCGAACCTCGGCGGGCCTCTGCGAGCCTCTGCACGTCTTGACAAGTCGCTGCGAGCCTCTGGCAAGGACCAGTGATAGGCCGTGGCGGGCCTCTGTCGGCGAGAGGGCTCGATAGCCCTAAACAGCAACCGGCCTAGCACGCTGCCCGCGAAGACTTCGGATGACTTGGGCCTTGCAGCAGGCGTGCAGCCTGCAGTCGGTGCGGTTGCTGGCTGCAGCAGCCTTTCCAACCGGACCGGGGCCGATATCCAAACACATCTGCGGATCCGCATCGTGGTGTCTCTCGTTCCTTGCGTGGGCGGGCGCCCTTCGCTCTGTAGGGACCGCCAACGGGGGTAAAGGGGGTGTGTGGAGGGGGGGTGGAACGGCACCACAGCAGTTGCCAGCTCGGTAGGGGCCCTTGGTGTTAGCTCGACTCTAGACATCATGGCGCATCGGCCAGAGTCGTTCTCCAACACATCGTTCGCTCTTCCGTGCGACACATCCCATCAGCCCGCATGCCGCGGAAAGGGCTGACGATGGAGACGATGTTGTCACTTTGTTGGAGGACGGGGCCTAGGCCCGAGCAAGCACGGAGACAGAGATTGCTGTCGTCGAGGAGACACGGTCCCGCAGACTACGTACCGCATGTACCTCCCCTTCAGGAGAACTCCTCCCTATTCACCTCCTCTCCACTCCTCGCGGGTCGTGATGGCAAAATTTCTACAAAAGCCGTTGGATCTCGCCCCCCCAAGACGCCATCATGACCTTCCCGACAAGCCATCTTCCACTCCCGCAACGGGCATCCGCCAATCTCTTCTTCTTTCAGCCTTGCCCATACACTTACCGCTTTCCCTGCATCGAAGCTTGCCTTGCTTCCGTTGCTTTTCTGCTCAGACCGCTGTGGGAACTGTTCGCTTCTTTCATTATCCATATCCACGTTCTCGAGCAACCAACCGCTCCTAGTTCACCAAGAACCCTCTCTGGCACAATTGCCGTTGAAATCATCCTTCGCTTCCCAGCCGACATTCAAACAATCGCCACCATGAGCGACGGACGTAGGTGTTAGCCCTGGCTCCCCTTCCCTTGCCCCTTACCTCGTCCGGCACTCCCACCTCGGAACCAAGAAAATTAGGGGCGTCACCTTCAACGGCCAAGGAATCGTGTGTGATCTGACACGGCGGTTCCCTATTTAGTGAACGAATACCGCACGGCGCGAGTCGCCGAGATCCTCGCCGATTTCCGTACTCTCCAGTACTACATTGCCGCCGCCCCCGTCGACCCGCCCAACATGGACGACTACTACACTGAGGGTTGGGCGGCGCTGCGGCAGTGCGCCATCGACGGCCAACACATTCTCAACTGCGCTGCCGACGTCACGGTGCCGCGTGCCTCCGGCGGGCCGGACGAGCAGGCCAAGGCCGAGTTGAAGCAGTGCGTCCTCCTTGAAACTACCTTTCCCTGTTCCGCCCCGAACAGGTGAGAGGGCATCGCCGCTGACCACACATCTCCAGAGTTCACCTCGATGCCTATGCGCGCAGACACGAAGGACAAAAGATCTACCTTCGCCAGGCGGCGGCACAGCGCTGGATCGAATGGCGAGACCAGATCCTGCAGGGCGGCCGGCCGCACACAGGACACAACTCCGAGCTCAGGGCCGTTGATCAGCAGCTTCGAGTGGTAAGCTTTCCCGTCCACTTCCTCCTTTGCTTCTCCATCTCCCCGTTCTCGTGTCTGCACCTTCCGGTGCCCACCGATACCCCTACAAAAACACGCCCGTCTAACACGCTCCACAGGAGTTGTCTACCATCACCGATGACGCCATCTACGCCGAGCTCCAAGCCTCCGATATTTCCATGCATCGCTGGACAGGCGAGGATCCCAGCCTGCGGGCCATCCAGCGGTGGGTGCGGGCCCGGCGCCCGGGCCGTTAGATCGCGCCTCTCACCGCTGCTACTCTAATCACTTGCCCGCCTTTCCGCTGCGGCCGAACGACGAACGACGACGTCTGTTATCACAAGAAGACATGACAGCCACGACCACGACAAGATTCCACGAAGAAACACACACGATAATAATCCAGGTTTACCCCCGTCGATGCAGGGCCATCTATGACGCCTCAATTTTTTAATCAACGGCATTCTACTCCGTCAACCAACGCACCCTGCTCCAGTAGCAAGCACAGCAAAACCTTTCTTCTCCCAACAACAACCGCAACCGGTCAACTGATTTGCATAGCATAAGCATACCTTACATATCACCTCCTCAATCACCAGAGGACTCTTCTTCTTCTCTTCTTCACAGTACTATATTTATCAATAGCCCCTTTCCACTACGCTACGAGAACCATGAGAGTACACGTAAGGAATCATCGGTATATATTTGGCAAAACATCGGGCTTCTTGTTTCATTCTTTTCTTCTTTGTTTACTTCTGCTCACATTCTTTATTTTCTTCTTCATTTCAACACTTTCTATTCTAACCATTCACCTGTACATTGTTCTGAATGGCTGCGACAAGACCGCCTGTACATACATACCTGACAAACATATTCTGTCTTTTTCGAGATGGGGGGAAGGATTGGAGGGCTACATTGGGAGGAGAGAGCTTGGGGGGATCTAAACAGGGGGTGGAAGGCGAGGGGGGCCTGTTGCATGGTGGCGCGACAAAACATTTACATCCTGCCTGGAGCAGGGATGGTGACCGACTGATCGATCGGAGACATAGATGAATATCTAATATATTTCATCCATTCTCTCAATGTTTGCGATGGACGTGGTGACAGTGCGGTGCTGAGACGACTGAAAGGTCTTGGGCCAGGTAACGGGGAGGCAGCTAGATCCAGAACATAATTTGGCACGCAAAATTGTTCAAGAACTTTAAGAGGAAGGAACCCAAAAATGTCAAGAAGGGCAAAAAGCTCAAGAGGCCCCAAAAAAATTACCCCCCTGAGAATCGAACCGTGGCGGCTGCTATCCATCACTCCATTAGGAAAGTCTATAGATCTTTGGGAACAGGGTGTAGGAACCCCAGCCTGGCCAACTACACCACAGCCGAACCTGATTACTGTAACTGGTTGAAAGAGTACCTCACTGCTCAAGTATATATGCTCTCATTTCATTCATCTAATCTTGGGATCTCTTGGCATGCCGTCGCTGATGAAACGGCGCCTGCTATTTACGAAGGGTACATTTTCTAGCTAGGCTCTCGCCGTCGAAATCTCCATGTCGAATCCATGGCCCAAACGTTCACATCTGTACACGTTCTTGCCCAGACTAAGACACATCACACACCATCTAGTAAACATTCTTGCTATGGACACACAGCCCAATCCCACTTATTGACAGAACCATCCCAATCATGGTATCTTCAGTCAACCCCGTCAGCAACCTCAACCAACACAAGATAGGTCACAGCCCAAGATAGCGTGTGTGAAGGGGGGGAACATACCTCTGCTAATCACCTTCTTCTCGACCCACCACTCCCCAATGACAGTAAACAAAAACGCCAACGTATTCACAATCGGCACCGTCAAGCTCAGCTCTGTTTCCCCTGAATGTCAGCCCCAACTCTCCCATCAGCAACCAACCAACCAGCCACGGGAAGTAAATAAGTACGTACCAGCCTTCCCAATCAACAAAAAAAACCACACACTCCCCGTCAGATTCACCAACAGCGGCACCGCATACCGCGGGTTGCGCAGCAGGTCCACGACCGCGAATAGCGCCGTGTATATGCGCAGGCGGATGCCGTGCGTCGTCGCGAGCACCGGGTGGGCGGGCGGCTGGTGGTCTTTGGCGGCGCGGCGGATGAAGGGCGTGGTGAGGCCCCAGGCTATGCCGACAAGGAGAAAGCCTAGGATGTAGTTTATTATTGGGGGCGCGGGCCCGGGGGGTGTGGGGG
>Ga0247770_1001887_pt1 | contig 14052 bp, 18 predicted proteins | sample UWRJL136409B6_FD_179943 | JGI IMG/M metagenome (GOLD analysis project Ga0247770, IMG submission 179943) | Plant litter microbial communities from Arlington Agricultural Research Station in Wisconsin, United States - UWRJ-L136-409B-6 | ecosystem: Environmental > Terrestrial > Plant litter >... | reverse complement strand
GTTGCCTTGGTGTCTCGTTAGATCGGACAAGATGTGTGCCCACTAGATTATGCGGACGGTGAGCTCCTCGTGACCAGACCCCATGTTTGGTGAACCTTGCCCCCTGCTTGGGCTTACACTTGCCGTTGGGATGAAGCTGTGGTGTGCGCAGACAGGGGAAAGGGACCATGATGTGGTCAACGTAGCTGCTGCGTATGATGGCGTCGGCTTTGCGGGATTTTGTTACCGTCGCACAGTTTCTAACTGGCTTAGATCTGCGAAATTATCTAAAACGCGACTCGGATCTGGCCTTCCACATCCATGTATCGAGCTGTCTAACCGCACAGCTTGGATTTCAGGCACCGCTGTTCCCAGGCAGTCGATCTGCCGCTGTGCTGGCATTCCAATCAGTCACATCGACTACAGCACACCCACCAATGCACAAATGTTTCACCAGTGGAGGGAATTCACCTAGGTAGCTAGTTAGTTGTGCACCGGCTGCTAGAAGGCTCCAAGATACCTAGGGGTTGTCGCCATGTCCAAGGGGAAGTCGAGTTCAGGGTTAGGGGTGATAACTTTCTTCCCAGCCGGACGAGAAAAAAAGGGGCTTGTTTACTCTCCGCTTGATGCTGATTTTTCACCCTACTCTTCCTTTTCTTTTGAGCTTTTTGTCGAGCACTCGGCAGGTGGACACATTACGGATCGAACAACGGATGGTTCATATTTGCGACGACAGATGCGAACGGAAGCCATTCAAACTATAGAGTTCCGAACTTTCAGAGTTGAATCTCATACCCAACGAGGTACACTAAATAGGGCAGCTGCCCAGCTTTTGGAGCGGGGTGCATATATTCCTTGCGATACCAAGACATATATTATTGCTGGAGATGGCCTTGATGACCAAGCCTACCTGTATGACTGCAATGGGCAGGCTGAAAGACTCGGGCTAGCCAAACTACGATGGCAGGAATGCCTGACTGCAGCACGATCGACTCAGTCAAACACCAAACTAAAGATTGTGATGTACCTCAAGGGCCAGTAGGTTCAACCCTGTGGGAAACTCCCACGTGTTCATCGTAGGTGGGGGCGGACACTAGTTGAATGTGCGGAGATCTTCCCCGCAGAAATCTATTATTGGAGCATGATCAGTCGGATGGAGGCAAATGCTTTATTTCAGCCAGATTCAGCCTCCCCCTGAACTCGGCGTGATTCGGTTACGTAGGTGGAAGCCGGGGTGCCAGCGCATCATGCTGCAGCCTGAAAAGGGGGTGACGCCATCGACATCCTGCATCGCGCAAAAAGTGCCCCCGACGCTCACAGGGGAGGAGAGCAGACGTTACAGATAGATAAAAAACTGAATGTCGCTTGACTAAAGGCAGGCCCAACTCTTGGCCTTGTCCAGAGCCCTTAAATGACTCGACGAGCCATACATTATTACTGTGCTCACGCACAAGAAAGGGTGAATGGGTATCCATATCTCCAACGCTTGTAGGGCATCTTTCCTTCAACGCCAATAGAGAAACGCTTGACGCCTTTCCGTCCAACAAAATGCAGCCTATCTTATTTTTTACGCGTAACACCCCCTAAACCTCACCCCCCACACGTCTTATTGAATGCAAGCCGCAGCCATGGTTTCGACCAGCGACTCCACCTCACCGGCACTCGTCTTTCTCGTCACAGGTGTCGGCACCTCCACCTTCACCTGCGCCGGCATCGGCATGGGCATCGGCGGGGCGTGCAAGCGATCGATCATAGTCCAGATCCGATGCTCATCAGGGGCCTTCGAGCGAATAGGAGACGCTTTCAGATGTCTTTTCAAAACATCCAGGCGCTTCCTTGCCGCCGCAGCACACGCCATGTCGTCCGGGTTCTCGAGGTAGAGCTCGAAGCACTCGATGGTGTCGTGGATGTGGTTACCGTAGGAGTTGTTGTCGTACTATCACCGACTCGTGAGTGGATTGAGTAAATAAGAGTAGGTATGGGAGGGGATCGGTACAGACCAGGACGGCCAGGTTGTAGTAGGTGATGGCCCACCGCTCGCTGCACGAGTTCAGAGCACGGACCAGCGATTTGAACGCATTGTGTTGGTCGTCGCAGCGGAAGTGGTAGTTGGCGCTCGTGATCCAAAAGGCCACGCTCTTTTGCATCGTGGGCTTGGCCTTCTCGAGGCACTCGAGGCATCCAGTTTGGTCGGCGAGGAGGAGCTTGCACTTGGCGAGGAGGAGCCATTGCTCGGGGTTGGATATGTCTGTTGTGGTCAAGGGGTTAGTGTCCGGGAAAAAGGATGGGTACCTGGGTGTAGTGCTGTGAAGTGCTGTGCTGTGACTTGGTGATGGATAACCCCCTGGTGCAACTTGTAAAGACGTGGCGATGGTTAGACGAGTGCTTTTTTTGGTCGATCGGGCGAGGAAATCTCCGCCATCGAGCCCAAGCCACGTACTAGAGATCAAGACACTTCTTGACCACGCGGCTAACAGCTGTATGATAGCGGTGTGGTATGGGATATGTAGGAGTCCCCATATGTAGTGTATCGAAGTTTGGACTCAAGGACACATCAAAGTCAGCAAGAACAATGACACCTCACCATTGATCGCAGCCAACATGAAGTGCTCCCGGACTGTGCGGAGAAGCTCATTGCCCTCCTTTTCGTCCTTTATGCCCGGCATCCGCTGAAGATAGGAGTAGCCCATGAATGCATTGGCAACGGGATCGCTGTTGTTTGCAGCGAGTCTTCTTTCTGCCTCGCGTCTGTAGCGGTTTATCGTATCAGGCGAAGGCGGAGGCCGAGTGGGTACCTTCTGGCCACGATTGACCCACGGCTCCTGAGACTCGGATCTCACAAAGGCGGTGCAAGGCGAGGGAGCAGGGATAGGGGTACCGGAGAAACACATCTTTCGAGTGCGTGTAGAAGGTCTGGGCTCGTGGGATGAAGCGGTCGATGGAATTGGAACTGTCCTGGGTGATGAGAGAGGTTTCGTCAGTGACAGGGGCGAAGAGAACCAGGAATCGAGAAGAGAAGGGGAGCAGGGAGTCCGGAGCATTAAATACCTTCATCTTGCCATGGAAAAGTTTGTTTTAATGATGGTGTTGATAAAACAGTTCGTAAAGTCTAAGTCTCAGCAAAAAGTGCGGTCGATGTCGGAGTCTTGAACGCAAAAGTGATTCGGCATTCTGTTCCCTTGATGCTTTGAGCAGACTCGACGCAGCCGCAAACTTTTCGATGCTTGTGGTTCTTCCACCGCGCGCGCTGTCGCGACAATCCAAAACCACCGCAACGGCGATGGCAGATTCGTTGTTCAGTAGCTGAAGGTCGAACAGGCTAACCACACCGCTTCGCAGACGCTAGTACCTGACTGTCAGCGCCTGGTATGACGGGGATTTGCAGGAGCTGACTGGCACATGCTGTGTTCCGACAACACCTGTGTGGAGGCAAGGCGTGATCGGTCAGTCTACTCACCTACCTCGGAATCGATGCTTTGTGCGGCGAGGCTAAAACATCCACTTTGCCCATGGACAAACACCTCGCGCCCTTATGCTAGGGGCAAGCAGCCATGAGGTCTTTTCGCCGCGCGCATCGGAATCTTGTTTGGTTGTGTGGGAAACTCGTGAGCAGCCCCCAACTATAAAAGAATTTTTGCGTGGGATATCTGACTTTGAGGGAAGCTCCAGGAGAAATACTTACCCGGAGCCTCGGGCGGTTCAAAGACCCCGAATTGGTGGGGTTTCGCGAGGCGAAGCCTTCGTACCCGAAGAGTCAAATTCGACTTCCGGACAGAAAGACCGCCGCATCCTCATCAAAAACTGCGTCGGGTAGGCAAGACATACCAGGTCAGGCTCCCAGCAGGGCCCCCAAGCGAATGAGGACGCTTGCTGCCCATCAGGCTGCGCCGGAGGTTGGGCGGCAGGAGGGTGGTTGCGAAGTCTTCACAAGGGTCGGACTTTGGCTTGCAAAGGCCCCTGCATTACCGGCTGCTGTGGCCGGCCACGCCAATTGCGACTTGCGTGACTAAGATTCGGCTAACTAATTACCTAATTATTTATATAAAGTGTTAATGAATAAATGGTATCACAGTTTATCGACCACACTTTGGGTCTGCGACGATCATCACCCTCGTGTTTTTTGAGTTTATGTTTTTGCTCCATCAAAACCTCAGGTAACTTCCCGCTGCGAAAAAACCTTGGGAGTCGATTTGGATCTTCTGTCCCTTTCCATGTCTTTCCATGTCCCTCTCTCCCCTTATCCCACCATCACCTCGAAACTCCCCTCTCTACATCCTCCTTCCCTTTCCTCCCACCAAACATCACCGATACAGTATCAGTCCTCACAATGCCATCCTGGTCCTCCTGCCTCGAGTTCGGCGAGTGCACGTCGACCTGCGTCTCGTACAGGATGCTCTTGTCGCTGCGGCTGTCCATGGGATGAAAATTCGCGTCCCTGTCAGACTTGCTGAGGTTGCTCAGGGCGATGTGGGACACCTTCAATCCGTGTCGGCCGCTGGCTGCGGTCCTGCTCATGCCTGTTTGAGAGCGACCTGTTTTGCCGAGCGTAGACCGGACATCTCGGATGAGGACACGAAGTACGGGGATTGACGCGGCAATGATGGTGACCGACGCCTCGGCAGTATCCCAGATAAACAACTGGACGGTGTCGTCTGATGGAGCAAGTCAGCACATCCGTTCCACACCTCACAGACCAAGACAACCCCTGGCCAACCAAACAACACAGAAACAAGACAAAAGACGGGCACTCACACATATCCGAACTATTATGCAACTTATCCAAATTCACCGTCTTCACAATCGCCGCCCCGCCCGCAAAGAACCCCATGCTCATCGCCAGCGCCGCCCCAATCTTCTCCTTCTTCCGCATCTGCAGCGACATCAACAGCTTCCACGGCAGGATCGCTAGCGCAAAATCCATGGCCGCGCCATACGCCCCCGAGAAGACATTATACCGATACAATATCACGTTATCGATGCACTTGCCGTCGACTGTGGAATCCCACGCCGCCGCGAGGGGCGTGCATTGCACAAAGTACAGCAGCGCGGAGATGCCGAGGGAGACGTTGACGGTGACGATGACGAACCACACAGCGGTTTTCATGTGGCCTTGCGTAAGGCGCAACAGAGTGACGGCGAAGGCAGTCTTGGACCAGGCGAGGGAGGTGATGGAGAACACGGCGCGGACGGCGACAGGGAGGGTGAACTTGGGGAAGTTCTCCAGCGGGAAGTCCCAGATGTGGCGACCGTAGCCGAGCGAGACGACGTAGGTGGTGATGCACACGTCGATGAGCAGGCAGACGAACGCGGCGATCAGGATGCCATCGTCCCACCAGAGCTTGCCGGCGAAGAGGGATTTGCAGTACACGCGCGCGGAGAGGAAGGCGGCCGCGAGGAGGGTGAGGATCCAGACGATGGCGGTGAGAGAGGGGCCGAGAGTGTCGTGGGGAAGGAAGGCGATCTGCTCTGGTGTGAGAACAGGCCCGCTGGGGTATGCCATGGCGCTGGAATCGGGTCAAGATCGGTGGGAGAGATCGAGAAAGCGACGAGAAAAAAGAAGGAAAGAAAAGCGGAGTGGAGGTTTGCGAAGGGGAGGTAGGATCTGCACCTGGGAGGAGGAGCTGGATCGATGGGGGATTTTCTAGAATTGATGGAATGGTCGCGGCGAGCGCTAGACACATGGCTAGCTCGAGGGGAGCCGGCCCTCGGACGTCAAACCATCAATTGCTCTGGCCGCTGGCGACAGTGTCGCACCACTTCTGTGAAGCAGATCGCGCAAATGGCACAGACGCTTGGGCTCGTGAGATTGGGGCTCCAGTTGTCGCTGGCCGTGCGGGCACCAGTCGCCGCCGTCAGACGCACCGCAATGTGACCCCTACGGAGAGAAAACCGTCAAGGCGCACGTTGTGGTGTTTGCGGGGAAAAAAAAGGCGAAAAAAAAGAAGGTCAATTCGCATCACGGAACGCGATCGCGGGATTGGGGGGAACGAGGCGCGTTCATGATTGTGTGGTGAGGATGCAATGATAGGGTTCCATTGATGCAAGAATTCGAGACCCAGGTTGCGATTATCTGGAACTAATCTGGGGTAGGAGTGCTGTCTCTGCGGCGGCAGGCGCATCCGTGCGTGCATGGCGACAGTTCTCTCGACAGCGTCTGTCGGTTCGTGAGCGGTCGGGATGGAGAATCGGCAGTTTCCGGGGTGTTGAAGGGGTTCCCTGCCAATGGGTCAAGGCGTCGGCCGTCGTCACATCTGGCCAACGACAGCGCCCATCATCAGTCTGCAATCGTCGGAGCGGCCGGGCCTCGATTGGTCTGATGCGACGCACAGAGGATCCTCGGGTCGCCATCCCAGAAGGCGCTTTGGAGCAGACGGGACGCTAACTTTGGCGAGGCCCTCTGGTTCGAACGAATATTGGCTTTATCTTTCTCGCTTCCAGAAATCGTGCCAGACGTGGGGTCGGCGCCGTCATCCAAGCTAGCAACCTGGGACCCAGGAACCCAGGAACCCAGGAACTACGTAGCCCATGTGCAAATCGACCCAGCATGCGAGCGTTTTGGATCTAGGGGAATCCCAGCAAGAGGATCTTACACTCGAGCTTGGATGAGACGCTAGGCAATACCAAAGCTCTCGGTCCTCCTCCTTCCCCGCGTCTTGACAGCCATATCTATGGATGCGGCTGCTGTTACCCTGAGGGCCTGTCAACTCAAGCCACTAGTGCTGACAGCGACAGAGGCTTATCATGATCATCTTTGTCGGGAAGGCGGTTGACACGATACCTCCAGGAGGTAGCCACGTGGCTGCCAAAGCGCAGGAGAGACCGCACCAGCAGTCTCGCGCCAGTGTGGGTTCCCATGTGGTGAAGTTGAAACGGCTATCAGTGGCGGTGGGTCATACCACTCGAGCAAAAGGGGGATCGCTTAAACGCATCTGATAAGAAAAAAAATAGAATGATCAACCCACACCCCTGAGCTCGGATCTCGGCATCCATACTTACAAGCCCCTTCCTCCGTCGCAAAGCCGGCCTCAGCTGCGTTCAATTGGCATGTGAAATACAGTCTGCACAACACCTCTCGAAAAATAAAAAACGCCCATGCATGCGAATCAAACAAGCAACGTCAAGCAATGCCGCCCACACTTACCGAGCCGTGATTGCGCTCCCGAGCTCCGTTCCGTAAAGACGCCACAAACGGTGGGTGTCGCTGTCAAACTCAGGCGGGCGCACCCCTCTCCGCGCGTGGCTGGCCAAGCGGTTGCTACACGGACGCGACGTGCCGTGTCATGGCGGGGGCGGGGGCTGTTGGTTGGGTGGTTGGACACAACCCGCCCGGTGAGGGAGCAATGACCTTCGAATTGGCTTTGACATGCAGCTTGTGACACTGCGACACTTGACAGCCGCGACTTCATCGTTGAGTGTGACTGGAATAAATGCGCATCCCCTTTTTATTTTATTTTCCAAACCGCGCGTGGTATCGCAGAGGAGTGGCTCAGTAGAGAGTTTGCACTGCAGGCTTGAGCCTCCAAGGTCACGGTAGGCTTGCGCACAGCAACTTGAAGCTCCCGGGCAGCTCGTCAACATTGTCGTCTTCCTAGGGCTCGTGCGTGCCAACTTGATGATATCTCCATCACCAATCAGACGTGAATATACGACCTAAGAAGTCACAACCCCTTGGTACATCAAGACGCCTTGAACGAAATGTCTTTCTTATATTCATTCATACCTCATAACGCAACCCCACACCTAGCAAGTAGCAAGCGCCGGCCCAGGATTGACATAGCTCCTCGGGTTGTTGTACAAGTTATACTGAATACCAGGGTCGGTTGCCTTGTACGCGCCCGGGAAGGAGACCAGCGCAGGGGTCTTGATGCCGCCGGAGCCGTTGGAGATGGCGAGCTGCGCGCATGACAGGTACAGCTGGGCGCCGCCGACGGCACCGGCGCCGTGCAGGGCGATGTGCTCGACGCGGAGGAGGTACTCGCCGCTCTCGACGCACCTGGGGATGGGGATGGCGACTTGGCCCTTGTCTGTGATGGAGTTTGTCAGTCCTTGTATCCTGCTTGTGGGAATTGTGAGGGTAAAAGTGAACGTACTGTCACTAGGCCACTTGAGGTTGCCCGTCCCGAACCCGGACGGCCCGTCCTGGTAGATCTTGAACCACACGGCGCCCTTGGCGTCGAAGTTCTTGGCCGTCTTGCCCGAGGGGACCTTGGCGAGGTAGGCGTGCAGCGGGCCGGGGTGGAAGATCTGGCCGCCGCCGACGGCGATGGTGACGGTGCTGCCGGCACCGACGCCGAGGGTCTGCGGCGCGCCTTGGCCGGGGTTCATCTCGTAGCATGTCATGGCTCCGGAGTTGAGGTCGGTGACGGGGCCGTTGGAATCCTTGTTCTGGGCCAGGCGGACCGTGGTCCAGTCGGCGGCGCGTGCACCGTTGTAGATGGTGCTGGCGAACGTGTAGTGCGCGTTGGCACTGGCCGCTGCGAGGAGCGCGAGTGATGTGCTGACCTTCATTTTGGCTGTGGATGGACGTGGACTGGATGGGCTGCAGTGGTGATCGAGGGCGCAGAGGATCAAAGAGGCCGACCGTTGATTTATACAAACCAGCTCATGCTGTTGAGTGTGCGCCAATCCCACGGTTCCACCCAGTTGACCTCATGATGTCCCGCGATGTCCCACGTTTCTGGGGTTCTGGGGGAGCGCCGAGGTGACGTCTCGGAATCTCGCCGACGGCGCGGCTCGCCGGCGTCGCAGCCGTTGGAGCGGAAGAACCCAATTCGAAAGACTGGGAAGGTGAAAGAAAAAGAAGTGGCGCGGATTGGCCCAGAGCCGTCTCTGTGACCCGGTTTTGGGCAGCAGCGAGCGGCACTGTGATATTACGGGGTGCAGCAGTCATGCAATTGGGAAGGAGCAATGTGAACTGTTTGGGCGCAACTGGCGACCATTCCGGGTCAGATCCACTGATATTCCTACGTCAATTTCGGAGTCGGCAATGCCACAATCTATTTCTCTGACTTGCGACGTCCAGATTGGCTGGCTTGCAAACCGGGTTGTAGCGGAGCGGCAAAGGCGTTGCTGGGCATCGGCAATGGTCCTTCCATAATTGCCTGTTTGGGTGCTTCCACTCCGCACATTCGATCCACTCGCAGCATCACAACCCCAGAGCAGCGTCTCATGGCGTCGAAGACAAGTCGAAAGTCGATTGTTCAAACGAGACTGCCGCTTTAACGTTCCGCCTTCGCCGCCTGGGCTTCGGTCCTCCATCACCAGTGTGTTGGCATCATCATCGAAAGCATCCATAGTGGCAACATGTTTCTGGGCTGACAGCGGTTCTGCACCAGCTACAAAAACGACCCGTCGGATCCTCCTGCATTTTCGTCGAAAAACAAATTGAAGAACACTGACGGGTCCACGTCTGTTGCCCCGGCCGGCTCGCCTGGCATGCCAACATCCAGCATGCTCGTGCTGTTATGTGTCCCCAGGGCCTCGCCAAATGGATGATCCGAGTCTCGTTCAATTGATTCCTCGAGGATACCGCGGCCACCCCGTGATGCCGCGACCTGCCCCAGATGCATCTCTGCGACGGGAGGATATCGGGACTGCATGCCACCATCCAGGTCTCTCGAGGCATGACCGGTGATAGGACCTTCCAAATTGGTGATCTCTGGGCGACCCACGGGCTCAGCCGTAGTGAAAATGGTGTCGCTAGGCTGCGTTGGCATCTGCGCCGGCCTCGACATGGACACCAGGACGTCAGACTGCACGCTGGTGTGGCTGGAAACACCAAGAGAGTTGCGCATCGATAAGAGTGGGGAACTCAGGTTACTACTCCCGATAGACGAGTGCCCGCTGCGACTTTGCACACTCCTGGTGCTCACAGTATTCGTGAGGCTCAGGCGGGGCGCTGACAATAGCGACTGAGAGCTCGAACTACCTCTCATCTGCCGCAGCACCAATCCCGAAACTGGAGCCTCGCTTTGGCTGTGCCTGGATGGCGGCGTCTTGGAAGCTTTCTCCCGGGACCCTTGAAACACGGCCTCAACACATTCGGTGAACAGCACTTCAAGTCTTCGAAATACGAAGTCGCGTGGCCCAGCTGTGTCACGGCCCTGGATCGTATCCCAGCCCGAGAGCATGGTCTCCAGCATTGACCGAGAGAGTAACGAATCTAGCTCCACCTCGAGTAGGGATTTGAAGGTAGGGAGCCGGGATGCGTACTCTCGTTCCACTTCGGGCAGCTCTACGATCTGGTGGAATACTTGGTTCAAAGTTAGCTTCGCGTCTTCATGTCGCGGGTCGGGGTTTCTAAAAGAGCATACCTGGTTCGGGGACGTCTCGGTCACCTGGATAGATGGTCTTCCACAGCTTCGGCCAGTCGTAATGCTCTGATCTGTTCCTCAGTTTCTCGGCGACACTCTTGCTGACCATTTCGTCGTCCAACGATGACAGCGGCCCCACGGCACATATCTCCGGGCCTTCGGCCCTCATATGTGCCTGCCACTCCTCGAGCCGGGTGAAACCCGCATCGCAGCGCACACACGTGTGGATGAAGAGCTGCTGGACGTGGTGTTGTCGTATGTGCTTCTTGACGTCAGGAATGCCCTTGAAGCGCGCCTTGGCGCAGGTCTCCCATTCCCGACAGTTGAAGCGCCAGGGCTTCCTCATCCGAAAGGGACATGGAAACTCTTCCAACTCTTCGACCTTGGCTTTCTTGGTGGCTCTGTTGCCAGCGTTCCCACCACTGCCTTGTCCGGGCACTTGGCCGCCTCCCGTGTTTCCCGCGTTACCGTTTCGATCAGATTCGTTTCCGTCCCCATTACCGCTTCCGTTTCCTGAACGAGGGGCTAGTCGCTTCATACCACCACCGGACGATCCTTGGTATGAATCCTTTGCCCCATCAGATGGCGCAGATCCATCCGCGTCGACACTCCCACTGGACTGTGGGACATGGTGGCCTGCAGGTACAAAAGCGCCTACGGCTTGGACTTGCTGAAGGGAATATGAAATTCGATGGAGGCACTCACGCACCGCATCAACTGCGTCGGGTGGTGGCTCGGAAATCCCCAGACGAATGCTGAATTCCCGGGCAAGGATGCTCCTCAGCACCCTCTGCACTTGCTGTTCCTCGAGGGTACCGACAGCAGGGCTATCGCTGATTGTACTCGCGATGCAGGACAGGCGGTCCAAGCTGTTGTCCGAATAATTTGAGATGTCATCGTGTTCCTCAAGCCCGAGGGCTGTCGTTTCATCGCAAAGATTGGGACCGTCATCGTCGCTGTCATCGTCGTTGCTATCGTCGCTATCATCTTCCCAGCCATCAACATCTCGGTCGGCAGAGCGATAGCCGGAGTCGAGATACGATGGCTTCCTCTCATGAGTTTCAGCTTCGTGAGCACTCATGCCCGCATCTATTTGGAGTAATTGATGTGACAGGTCGGCGACACTCGCAACTGAGGGTCCTGGCAAACTCATAGCGGTGTCGTCGTATGGGGAAGCAGCTGCGGGAGCCTGGTTGAGGGGAGAGAATGGCATGAAAAATGAAGTCGTCGGCGTACTAGCCAGTGATAGATTGCAGGAGCTGGTGTGTGACGGGAGCGCGGTCGGGTCACTGGGGAGTGAGCGCGGTATAATGTCTGCACCATGGAACTTGCGTATCGGGTGGACGGTTGCGCTCTCGGTTGGCTGCATGGTGTCGACGTGCAGTGTACCATGATGGCGGCTTCTCTCCCCGACATCCGGCGCACCTGCAGACTCCTCATGGGCATTGGACGCGGGAGGGTCGCCTCCGCCGTCGGGCGCAGAGTGAGAGGAAAATTCCATCAGGGGCAAACAAAGAAAGTTGAAAATGGCGCTCACGCGAAAAGAAGGAATATGTGGGTTGACGAGCGACGCTATCCGAGGATGGAGAGAAAGGAAAAAGAAAAAGACGCAAAAGAAATTCCGCCAGTCGCAGTCAATTACAATGAAGAGGTGTCGCAAGGCTGTGGCCAAACCACACACCCCTGTCAGGGGGCTGCTGCCTACGCCGGCGTCATCGACCGCATTTCATTGGCTTAGGTTCTGGATCCCCAAATCTCGAATTCAGGAGCGCTCCGGGCCGGGGCACGGGTGCAGATGTGCCCCAAAGCTGCTTGTGTAACCAATAGATCAGCCACAAAGCCAAGACCGCTGATGATGTCCTGGCCAATTCCCTGTATTCTGGAGGCGAGCTCCATGTTTGCTTCTCCAGTATAGCCTGAACTGGCTCGGCCGGTCCCGACGAATGGCACAACAGCATCAGCGTCGTTGGGCGTTGATGTATGGTTGGTGCCTGTCCATGCCGCAACCACGTCGAGGTCAACAAGAGTTACCATGTCACAATGCTGGCATCTTCAAGCGCGCCAGAAAACGTATAATCTCCATTGCTTGCCATGCAAACTCTCTTCAGCTCCCAGTTTCCAACCAGATCCACAACTCTGCCCTAATGTTGAACACCTACCGTGACCATGGACAACGCCTACCGCAAGGGCTTCTCCAAAGCCGACGACAACTACGCCAACAACCCACCCATTTCCACCGCTGACATGGATAAATGGCCAACCTCCTAGCCAGCCTGTACCAAGACATGTTCTACCAGCCCAGAGACCCAGAAACTCCCTTGAACACATTAGAGTCCCCCCACACCGTCGAAGACTGGGCCGAAGATCACCAATTCCACGATCCCTTTGTCACACGGATGTCCCTCTGGATGGCAATCTTCGTACTCTCCGCGGCGGTACAACCGACTGGTCGAATCCTCCGCCGTGATTTTGATACGCCCTGGGCGGTGCGCTGTTTCCCCATCATCTACGCCGCGGATGCCGTCGGATGTTTGGTAAGCTGGGCACGGCTCGTGATGATATCTCGAAAGGGGGTGAGAGAGTCGGCCACGCTGGTGATGAAGGAGCGGAACTCTGGACCAGGGGCGGAGGACTGGGGACCGGCTTTGGCGGGGATGAAAGCGGCAATGCCGGCGAGGTGGGCTTGTTTTGTGGCGGGGGTTTTGCCGTGTTTTGCTAAACTTTGTTTTCTGAGGGGGATGGTGCATGTGCAGATTCTGGCAGGGATGTATGTTGGGGGGTGTTTGGTGTTTGCTGCGACGGTTGAGGATGGAGTTGTTACTGCGACGGCGAGAAAGGGGGTCAACATGATCACCACGGATGGGGAGGAAACTCCTGCTTCAGGGGCCATAGGAGATTCCAAGCCACCAGGGTGGAACTCAGCAGGGAACTCGGCAGAAGTCGTCTGCCTAAATAATTCGGACTCGGCCACAAACGACACGCCATCCTCCCCCTCCGAGTCAACGGCCTCAGCAACCAGCACCCCAACCAGCACACCACCCCACCTTTGCGAAGCACACTCATCCGCCCACCTGTATCCACGCCACTGCATCAATATTCCTACCTTTTGTCAGCTGCCGCCTTGTCGAAACAACAACAGCGCGTTTACTAGTACTACTTCTACAACTTGCGAGCAGGATTTCGATCTCGTCTGCGCAACGCCTCTCAAACGCCATGGACACCACTGCTCCACCCGCCGACGGTGGCGAGGAGTATCCCGTCTATCCTGACCTCTCCCCGGCCGCCAGGCGACTCTTCTGGACGCTCAACGGCCCGCTCGAGGACGCCATCCGCGTCGCGCCCTCGCGATACTACGACCCAGGCGACGTCCTGGAGCCCTACTTCCGTCCAGGCTCGCCCTCGCCCGACGCGCCAAGCAGCAGCAGCAGCAGCTGGCATCCAGTGTCGCAAGAGAGCCTCGTGGAGCCGCCCATGTCGTCGATCACCGTCCGCGTCTGCCACATTGACGAATGGGAGCTGATGTGGTCCGACCAGCACTGGAATGCCACCGCCTTACTGACGCCGAAGCCGAAGCCGAGGGCCTGTACCCGCACCGCGTCGGCCCGCGACCTGGCGATGAGACCCTCGACCCCTTTGAGTACACCCTGGAATACTGCGGGGAGAAGCGGCCGGGGTCGTATGGTGTAGAGCTCAAGGTCGAGGCCGCGGGCGATTTCGTTACCGTGCACGAGTACGTCTCGGCGGTGCACTTGTGGCTGAT
>Ga0247770_1001884_pt1 | contig 14071 bp, 8 predicted proteins | sample UWRJL136409B6_FD_179943 | JGI IMG/M metagenome (GOLD analysis project Ga0247770, IMG submission 179943) | Plant litter microbial communities from Arlington Agricultural Research Station in Wisconsin, United States - UWRJ-L136-409B-6 | ecosystem: Environmental > Terrestrial > Plant litter >... | reverse complement strand
CCGGCCCCCCTTCCAGCCCCCCCCCCCCCCCCCCCCGGGCCGAATACCGCGCCTACAATATCCGGCGCGCCATCCGCGATCGCCGAGAGGCACTGGAGGCCGAGTGCCCAACCCTTGCCACTGGAGGCCTGACGGCCTGTACGTGGCACACCAACATCCCATCCAACTCATGGCCGCGATGCGTGGCACAGTTCGATTCACCATGGATTTTAATTATTATCCGTCTCACTGCCCTCTCCAGACCGGGCAATTCTTACCCTTCCACGCCCTTCTATTCCATGTCTCACAGCCATCCACGCGCTCTCTCTCACCAGTTTACGATGCCTAATATTGTGCTTCCCGTGGTGTTCATCATCACATTTGTCGCAATCGCCTTGTTCTCTTCGTTAAAGGGTCTTGGTTACCCAGCCCCCGCCGAGTTCAGCACTGCCACGTCCGAGTGCCCCGTCAATATCCCCGGCTTTGAGCATCACGGTGACTGCAATCTACTGTGTCGCCCCGCTGCATGGACCGATATAGTCGTCTTTTATCTGGGCAATTATGCCGCCCACGCTGCAACGATCGTCACCACACCTGGTGAAAGTCCGGCTCACACTTTGACCACCTTCCTGATAGCTCTGCTCTGGCCGGGAGGGGGCGTGCGCAAAGGCCTAGAGGCCATCTTCAGCGGGGCAATATTCGCGCGTACCGACCTTGAGAGAGCGGCACGTTCAGGCGCGCTATGTGCAGTGGTGAAACGCCCGGATGCCGGAACGGCGTATCAACTTACTGCAACCAAAACCGGTCATCTGCAAACCTCCTACGGCACAGTGCCGCGTTACGCCGAAACTGAATCGCAGCGAAGGTCGATCCTTGATGCTTCCCCGCGGCGAAGGAAGGGAGCGAGCTTCTGGTCAACGAGGGTCCATGGATTTTGTTCGCTTCCGGAAGGGTACGATCTCGTTATGGTTCCTCCGTGGGCGAAGTTTGAAGACGACAAGGACCTCGCCCCCTTTTACCGCCGCATGTGGCCTTTCACTTGCGGATCCCGCCCCCCTGACCCTCATACAACTATCTGCAGCAGCCATAGCCTGGTTGAGATTCTAATCTCTCTCATCCAGTTCACCTTTGCCATGGCAACTCTCTTCCGCACGCGTGGCGACCAAGTTGCCCTGTACGGCTATGCTGCCCCCGGCCTAACGATATTACCGTACGCCTGGATGTCTCTCATCAACTTGCTGGGCCATCTGGTGCGGCCGCATTATGACACCATGTTTATTGTCCATTCGCCCGATCTCGAAGATTTACATGGGAATTTTGGCGTCAGAGGCACGGTGGGGCGACTCGCGAGGGAGACAAGAGAAATTAACCCGATGTGGATGCATTGGTGGGTGTCTCCAGGAGCGAAACAGGAAGACGCCATCGATGACCTTAGGCGTCTTGGCCCGGTGGAGGATAACATGTCCATGGCTCTCTTAAGCCTGGGCGTCTCTGTTATTTCGGTCTTTTGCATTTATATCTTCTCGTATCTCTTTGCCGGCCAGACCCCCCTACATCAGCATGTTCTTGTCCTGATCTGGCTTCTCTGTGGCGTGTTCTACGGCACCCAGTTTGGGTCACACACCTTCTATGTAGGGAGAGACCCTATTATCGATGCATCTCAGCTTCAGTTTTCTCCTTACTTTACTCTGCCTGCTATGGGATTCGCCATTTTTGGGCTTGCGGCCGTGTGGAGTATGCTTATGGAGTTTGGAATTTGTATCGAGATTCCAATCAGCAGTTGACGTGGGGGTTTTTTTTCTTTTTTAGATCTTACAAGACAATCAAGTCGCGACGGAATTATGGAGACATGCAGGCTGATGTGATGGCAAGCAAACCCGGCAACAACTCAACTCTAGATGGATAGGTGTGACGGACTTGCGAGGGATCAAGTTTTTTGTTAGTGTCACGGACTGGGTGCTTGGCAGCTGAGCCTTGGCCCCCACTTCGTGGAAGCCAGAGTAAAGGGGTTACAAAGAGGCGGAATCCACAAGTCAATGCGGTTACATTGGCCATTTTTTTTATCGGGCTCGGTGAAAGTTCCATTTTACATATTCTTTGTGATTAGAACTCGTAATATTATCTGGAAAAAAAAATTTATGCCGAGTACCTGGTGAAAAAGTATGGCTAGTGTGGGTAGACGATGTGGTCCGTTTTGGTGATAAAAATCTTAGTAGAAGCCTACTCCTAACTGGTGGCCTAGTGTGGGGCTGTGCCAGCCCCCAGAGCTAAGGTAGTTCCTCCCCCGTTTAACCGGCGCGTCATCATGATTATGCGGAACTCCCAAAGATGGGTCGTCTTGTGTGTATTTTGTGATTCGCCTATGCCCTGCGCCGGAAATCCTATGCAGGAGTCCTATTCCAAGGCTCTTGATTGTGTGCAACCCCCTACTCCTCACCGCACATCCATCGCGTGAGTATCCAAACACTTCACGATTTGTCGCTTTGTCGAATATGTATAACGTTAAGGGTTAAAGTAGCACCATGAATGTAAAATAGCGAGCATCGCGGGTTCGGCCCTGCTCAAAGAGCTGCTTGTGGCGACCTATGCAACCCGAACCCTGAAGACAGAGTTCCTGACTATGGCTGACACGTAAGAGGTACAACACGCTGAGAAGGCGTGCAAACGAAGAATGCGAGTGGTGAGGATCAGGTAGATGTAAGCAGTCAAAAGATGCTTCAGTGCAAAGGATGCAAAGCAGTGTTATTATCGTTACTGCCGTAACAAAGGAAACTATCTGGAGCAGGGCCTGACCGACGTATATATCTGAGTGATCCCGGTGTCCCAAATCTCGGACATCAGAAAAATCTGCAATAACGCCTTGCACTTGTATGTTTTGTCACTTCGACAGTGGTCGAGCTCGGGTCGACCTGACCCCGCAGCAGCCACGGTGCGGATCTGACAGTGTGCACTGTCCGCTCGCACTGTTTGATCACTCTGTTCAACGCCAAGATCAGTGAGCAGAGCCTGTCAGAAGCACTGGCACTCTTGGAAACGGTGGAATTGATGTGTGTGTGGTTCTGGCTTGCAGCCAGAACCTCCTTTTTTTATGGACCTATCTGTAGGATTCAGCCTTCGTCACTGCAGTGGCTGAGGCTCACCGGCGCTCTGGCAATGCCAGGCATCTAGTCAGCGGAGCTGACTAGATGCTCAGGGACCCCCTTTCTTCTGACACACCCCCTCAGATTAGATGCCCAGGGACCCCCTTTCTTCTGACAGCCCATGGCAGAGTTCATGTTAGTATCGTAACAAAGCGTGGCGGTGCGCTCTACACTGTCGAAAGTGATGCCAGTTGCACGTCCTCCATAACAAGGCCCACCTAGTCCGTGATGGAATCGCGGCACCTACGATGTCGCTGGTGGAGTATTTTTTGGGAATCTGTCGCTCAGGCGTCGGGGCAACGCCATGTTCAGGATCTCGTCCCAACCTGCAGGAGGGGCACCTAGATACGTTGCAGCATCGGCCGTCGTGAGGATTCCCGTGGTGTTGTCCTATACTACTCCGGCTCTATAACGGCACTGCTGATTCCAGCCTAATTTGAATAGAAGGCGCTTTGGAGCCATGTGAGGCACATCGTCATGTCCATAGATCACCCTTTAACGGCATGAGAAATATTAGCCCACTCATTTTTTTAATTTTTTATTTCTTTTTCAGCTCAAGCCACAAGTCCTCAGATGCTAGGCGGTCTCTGGACCAGTCTCTGAAAGATCCCGTCCAATTGAAGAGCAACTAGAGCAGTCTCAAAGGGACACTCTCAAGAACTGAACTGCTCGCGACGCTATCATATCCCCTCCCCCCCCTCCCATCCAACAAACATCAAAAACGCCAATAAAACCTCAAATTATGCTTATGGGCAGCACTGCCTCGAGGAAATTCCTTTAGTTAACAGTAGAGCTCAACCAGAGGGAATGGAAGTCATACGTAGAGACAGTTGATGGGATCTGTGATACAGTAGCCCATCTCGCAGGTAGGCAGGTTTCCCTGGCAATCACCGGTATTGATATTGCAGTCTACCCGGTAGCATTCTTCCTGCCGCTTCAACTGAGCGGGACCAGCCAGACTGCTGGTGCTGAACAATGCGAGTAGGATGATGAACTTCATGTTGGTGGTACTTCGCGAAAAGAGCAAAATTTGATCAAGAGAGCCGGGCTGAGAAGAGGCTTTCGGTTTCTCTTTGGGAAGGAAGATGAGAGTAGGAAGGAAAATAAAAGTCAAAAAATTCTGTAGAGCCCAGCAAGAGAATTTATAATCAACAAGAAGAGGATGACGATCTTTCCACTTTCAAGATCGATGCTGTCATATAGGCTCCAGATCTCTCGCAACAGGTCAGGTCGGAAATCAGATGTTCCTTTTCGGACTCAACGTCATACAGCAGGACGCGAGAAGCTATAGCTACGGCACAGCCGTCATCCTCGGACTATTGCGCTGGGATAATGACATCACCAGGAGTCCCTCTGGGTGAAAAGGAGTGTCGGGCGTGCTCAACTGCCTCGCTTCAAACATCATCTGAGGTCAGTGCCTACATATTGTGAGCGAACGCGAGTCGCCGCCATCTCGAAATATCAGGTTGAGTGGGGTCGCAAAGGTTTTCATCCCAGCCCCGAGCATCCAATCACTATAATTCTTGCCCTTGCAAGGACGAGATCTATGTGCTTGGGTGTGCAATGGTAATCTCCCTTGAATTCAGAGGCTAGTCTGTTGAGCCACCGAATCATTTTCAAGGTGTGAGCAACAAGCCGTCCGGAACGACGTAAAAGCCGTGGAACCTCTTCTCATGACTTCACCAGAGATTCTCTGAAGAAGGAAGGAGGCAAATAGACCGGCAACAATGCTGACCACAAACATCACGGTTATGAAAAATAGGAATCTGAGAATATGGAGAATTTTGAAATGGAATCCGCTAATGCGCTTAACATCTGGAGTAAACACTAATATTAGGACCTCGACTACTACCAAAGCGTGACCTGAATACATGAGGTATTAGGAGAGGAACTAACTATGAGCGCTCCTGGATGCGGTCTGTCCAGATTCCTGTATAATGTCTAGGACCTCCGCTGTGGCGTGTCTGGGAAATTCATTGCCCGTATGAGCTGGATCATACCTAGCGCCACCTGAGCGCCCAGAAGAATTTGGATGAGTGACAGTGGTGGTACCCCGGGGTACAGTTTGTGCCTGGTGTTGTGTAACAGAGCTAGCGGCGGTGGCATCTAGATTGGATTCTTGCTGCCCCTCGCTCAGCTCTGAGCGTGGGGTCTGACGTGGCAAGGCGGTTGCGGGTTTCGTGACCTAGTTTCCTGTTCCCGCATCAAACCCTGGGTTGAAAACTGTCGAGTGACGGACACCAGTAACTACCTTAAGTGTAAGCGCGGGGGGGCGAAAGCTATTGAGATGGTTTCTGCCTTGCATAACTTAGTCGTCCCACGCTGCGAGATCTTCATTATGTCTTGAGGATGTTTTATCTCGCTGATTGATAGCGACATTATGCTTCCCCCACCCCATCTGAATGTCCTTTAAACTCTGATTGCGCCTCTGATCCTACTTCACCGGCCTAGATAACGGATGGAGGTTCATCCCCGTCGTTGCTACCGTCGCCCCTATCCCCACCTGTGTTTCCGCGCCCTTATCCCCACTTGTGTTTTCGCGCCCCTAACGCGAAAGACATCTAGCATCTTGGGAGCTCATTAAGTTGAAAGATATGATTGGAAGCGTGGCGGGGGAGCGATAGGTGGATATGGAGGGCGGTGGGGGCTAGTGGTTGCATGCTTGAGTTGATAGTTGAGGGGCTGATGGGGTCTTTGCGTACCGGGGGTAACGTTGATTGGGAATAAGGGTATCGAGGACAAGTAGCACTATTAGGAGGCGAGAAGCTCCAGCGAGGACTGCCAGTAGTGTTCGTGGGTGATAGAGGCGTTGAGGTTAATGACTGCCGCTGTGCCGTATTGTTGACTGGCCAAATGCAGTGACTATCTATCAGGTTTGTTGGACTGGGGTTTCTGGTGGTACTCAATCTACGGTTATATGAAAAGTGGATTTGATAATAGGCCAGGCTGTTCTTGGGTTTTGCCTGGATGAAATTGAGGAGGTTTTCCTTGAAGATGTGCTGGTTGGTGTTGCCTGCTAATCATTGCACCTCCCCACCCATACAGATGAAAAATACCAATCTCGCAAGGCGAGACGAACAGAGGAAAGACGCGCCGAACTCCAAGAGAAGCGGAGGTAGGCGGCTTAGGCGACGCTTGATGACCGTGCAACTGACTTCGACGAAAATGACTTCGACGAAATCTCCAGCATTATATCGAATCATTCCAACTTTGCCCCAACCTTTCAACATGTCACTAGCACCCCCTAGAATCACTATTCCCCCGCCTATCCAGCCCTTAATGGCGCGGTTGCACAGATGTCTTCCAGCTCCGCCAAAATCATGGCGGAAGCAACATGTATCAATATCCCGCGTACCCACCAGTCCACCCAAACGTTCTTAGTCCACCCCAACCGGCATTACCATGGCTACCCGGTGGATTACATGATGCCTACGAACTACAACGCCCTCTATCCTGAGCCAGGCTGAGTCAGGTTAAGCAAGGGGCTTACTGTTCTGCGCTGCCTCGGCTATAGTTGCCACTGTCTAAAATGGCCGTAGAGTTACGAAGACCCGGTTTGGGGCCTCGCACCACCACCATCTGGCCGTAGTTTCCTTCACTCGCAGAGAAAAGCCCTGACATTTTAACACGTTGATAAAATATAGCAAGTTTGAAGAATGCAATAATGAGTTGGGTTGAGGAATCCAGCCACTGGCAGTAGACTGGATTCCTCCATCCACTGAAACGGAAATTTTCAAAGAAGACCAATGGGACGGGCAACACCGCCATTTGACATGTGTGTTTTGTGAGACGAATCTGGGCTCACGAAATTTCCATGTTCGTACCTTGCGCACGTGATATTGCTCATCCTGGCTCAGGCTCGGCTCAGTCCATGCTCAGGATTTGCTCAGGCTGGTCACCTTTGCTCACCCTGATTGCCATTTTGGCAGGCTGCGCCGTAGCATATTGAATCGTTCAACTCTAGCCGAGTGGGCCTAGAATTGGTCACATATATAAAAGTGGCCAAAATCTGTCTCATTTTTTTTGAACATTAGCTGTTGCAAGAAACAGGGCACTCTGGATTCGGTGGTTTGATGGGGTTGCAACTGTGTGATTGTATTGATTGTCCTCCTTGGTGCTGGCAGTGCCAGGCATCCAGTCAGCGGACTGACTAGATGCCCAGGGGTCCCTTCTTTCTTACACATTGACCTGGTGGCCGCGTGGAAGGATCGAGGTTCTGGACGCTCCGCGATACCGGGAATGTTTTTGTCTTGCACTACTTCGACTTCAACCATGGTCTCCGCTCCTACCCTTTCACTAGGAGGTGTTAGCGCCGACTCTAGACGCCTCTGCATCACTGCCTGGCACATGGCTCGTCATAAGGACCGCTCGATCGCTGCGCGGCGACTCGGAGTTTTCTCTGTTGCACGTTCCGACATATCATTCTTGATTCACTCGTGGATTATGGAGTGCGAGTCCCCATAGCGACTGCCAAAGGGCACGGTGTGCGGCGCTCCCAACCCGCTTCAACAGCTTGGGCGAAGAGTTTCGGTATTCATAGTGTGTGGTATCAGTTGAGCTCTGTCCCAATGTTGCTCTTCCTATATTACCCCTGACGAAGAACTGACTTGACACTGTCATTACACTTTGATGTAGGAGCGGCTTTCTAAACATTGGCATGTTGCTGGGGTTCCTCGAACTCCTTGAATCCCCTCCTTATAGGGAGTGATTGGATGATAAATGACATTAGTATCAGTACCGGCCTTCTCGCTTAACATTGCGCGTCTCGGAAATCTGGAATTAGCGGTTAATTGGACTGGGATGTTCTATAACCTCAGCACCAAGGTCACCCACCACTGTAAGTATCTGTCCTGTAGATTTCATACCAGGGCAGCAGAGCGGGTTTCGGGCAAACCAGCTGCTTGAAGAAAAGAACCTAACATTGTTTTCTCGACATACTATCTAGATACATCAGAGCTCATCCCGAAAACTGCCGGGGTATCCAAATTCCAAATAAGGTGAGAGAAAGGAATAAGGTATCCTTCACAGTGCAAAAGTCCAAAAACCAAAACAACTCAAACGGCTCCTTGCTGGCCCCATTCCCCCAAAGTGTAAGTTACCGCCTCTGCCATGTCCAAGCTATCCCGAGTTCCCCACTGAGCAAAATGCGGAAATTTGTTGTCCAGGTTGAAGTAAATGTGCTCAGGGGAAGAAAGAACAGTGAACGAAAGGCTTCAACGGTAATAGCCAGTCGAGCAAGAATGTAAAGCTAAGTAGAACCCCCTTGCACAATAGTAGCCTAGCTGTGGAGATCGAATGCGGTAAGAGTTATACCCACAAGCATCGCAGCAGGCGCGTATGTAACCATGTACAGGCTGGAGACTCTCCAGACCATCATGTCCGCGTTCGTTGCGAAGGGAAATTCCAGGCTCCAAGATGGATGTAACCGAATATGATGGCGCCGAGAACTCCAGTAATGAATGCCGACGGTTTAGGGGTAACATGGTCTGGCTGGAAAGGTGAGCCCGGCTCTTGATCAAGATTTTGCAATGTCTCATGGAAAGTTTTGGAAGGGGTTACCAGTTTTCTTGTAAGCCTGACTTTTCCCCTAAATATCTCGGTACAAAACGGGAATCGGCTGTTATCTGGGTCCTGGGCTTCCTTTATAGCAGAGCGAAACCCTTCGCTGAGTTCATCTTGGGCTTTATCGTGCTCTACCGTTATGACGCCCTTTAGACCCATGGGCTTTTTCCAGTAGGCGCTGTAGATGATGAGAGCGCAGATGGCAAAGGCAGCCACGGATATTTCAAGGGGACAGATGGCCAGGTTTGAGGAGATGCGGACGATGGCCTGGGCTAGAGACCAAATAATTTAAATAACGGCAACGGCCTTAACGAATGCGTCGTTCTTGCATCGATCTGTGATATCACTCTTACTGATATTGGGAAGACGTATGGCGCCTTTTCGTCGTAGGGCCTCGGGAAAGAGGTTCTGGCTTGAAAGCCAGAACCTACACAAGCAGTACAATCAACCGGTTGCAATCCGCATCATCTCCACGCAATCCAGAGAGTGTTTCTGACATAATGTGATAATTGAAAAAGGTACTCTGAGACGTAATGAGCAGACTAATAAGGCCTAACAGTGGTTCTAATTTTAGCCTCTAGAATTCAGCACATTTTTCAGCCCGCCGCTAAGGCCCTAATCTAGTTCTTAGTTTACTAACTACAAAGCTCGCTAAAAACGACTATATGTCTAGATGCTTTTCACTAAACACTCCCCTCTAAGCTTAAGTCCTCTATCAGTTTTTACGTATCTTCTATTAGGTTAAGTGTAGCTAGAATCTTATCGCTTATATGTTAGATTTAGAACAGGGGTCCAGTTCTAGGCTCTTGACTGGCATGTGATGCATACTGGTCCAGAAACTAGGATTGGCTCTATACATTATCTAGGTGAAGGACAGAATATAATCCCTAAAATAACACTACTCCCAAGTGTCTAATAGCCAGTAGGGGCTAATCTCGGTTTTAATGTATTTCAGCTCTGTAAGATATATACATAGTTTAGAATTTAGCTTAAAGGTTGTAATCGATACCAGAGAAATTCACAGTTTTAATATTTTAAAAACATTACATATCAGAATAGACTCAAATTTAATCTATATAGTGGTAAAAGCTTTACCGTAACCTATACTATATCTAATTTACTAAGCTGCTAATATAAAGCTTAAATATAGTCTAATACTACTTTAACCTCTCTCTTAGATATATAAGTAACATTGTATTAAACTCTCTATCTAATGTAAAATATCTATAAGTTATTAAGTATATATATATACTTTATAAGTGTATTTGAAATTACATATTAATAAGAGAAGCAGAAACTTAAAGACTTTCTTAAGGTAAACAAAGCTTTAACCTTCTAACTTAATTAGGAGAGAAAGGTATATAATAATATATATCTTAACATTACAGGAATTAATAAGTTTAAACCTAAAACTAGAGAGTCATCGTTTGGAAATTAGGACGGTAGGTCTTAAGTACTGTAAAGAGATAACTTAAGGAATAATATAAAAGATAATCAAATTACATTAAAGCAATTAGCTAAGGACATACTTTTAAGAATGTTAAAGCTACTTAAATCGTTATTAATTAGCGTAACGATAACTTAATATATTACATTATCTTATTAATTTATTAAATAACAAAATAAATCAGTTTCGCAGTCCTCTTAAAATTATCTACTTATTAGTAGGTTATGTTAATTTACAAGTTTATAGCTTAAATACATCTCAGTACGCTAATATAACTAGAGCGCCCCTAACTATCTAAAGGGTCCTATCGTTTCTCCATTAAAGCAGTTTACGATTTAATCACTGTAATAGCTAGCGTTAAAGGTACTGTATTACTAGGTAATAAGCACTCTATCGCCTGTAAGGGCCTACTGTTAAGTTATAGTGATAACCTATATATAGAGTTAAAATTAAAGGCAGCTATAGTCCGCTTCGTTAATGTATATATAATTAAGTTCAGTGAAAAGGTTCCCCTACTAGATGTCTCCTTATTAATAGCTGTTTAGTAGCTACCTTCTAAGCCTAGGCCCTTTTAGTTAAAGCTTAAGGTTAACTTATTATATAGCTAAGTTAAAGTTAAATAGTAACTTATACTTAGACTAAGATAAGGAACTGGCTACGCTTTAGAAAGTACCCCTTAATATCTGGGTGGTGGAGAAACTTCAACTAAAAGGAGTAACGTAATACTAAGTAAGACTATATAACTTAAGTTTTATATATTTAACTACTATATAATATATCTACTTATTATCTATTATCTCTTATCCTTAAGCACTTAAGACATAAAAAGACGTAATAAGCTATTACGATACCCAGACTATAGCAGACTTACAGTAACTGCTAATACCCTAATTATCAACCGTTTGTTATGCATCTCTATCTTTAACATAGACAACTGCTTCTACTTATCAGCTTACCAAGATGCAGTAGTTAAGTTTTCAGACTTAAAATCCATAAAAATTCATAACTTAAAGTAACACAGCTATTAATAGCACGTGTAACTTAAAAATACCACAGACTAGCCCTCTCTAGACTAAAACACTGTTGGGTTTTTACAACCCTAACCCGGCCAGTGTGGTTGGAACAGTGTGGCTGGATCCACGCAGCCGCTCCGCGGCTGCATCCGTGGATCTGCACAGCCAAGAACGCCAGACTCCACTGCCAACCTCGCTTCGCAGAAGCGAGTGTGGCCAATGCACTCCGTGCACTGGCCACCCTCACGGCTATAATAACACGGCTTCCACTCTCGAAGATAGAAATAATTAACCACCTTCAACACATACTGCTTCCTAATGGCTTAACCCCTTTTGCATTTCAACAAACACCCTTTTGATTAGAAGGTTAAGAACCCTTACAGCACCCCTTACTAATTTAATAATAACTAACGTAAAGAAAATAATTAAGAAAATACAGACAACTTAAGGCTATAACCCTATTAGTAAATCCTAAGTAACGCTACTCTAACTTTTATTAACAGGATGCATTTCTAAAGCTAGTCTAAGATACGTTATCTATACTATTAAGCCTTATAATAAAGCTTAATATATATCTATAAGCCCTTAAGGTTAAAGTAGGTAATATATATCCTTAGAGTTATAAAGAGGAAGGTTAATAACAGAATAAATTTAGTATTAGTATTCTAATAAGTAAAACTTAACTTAATTCTATCTAGCCCTTAAGGACCTTTACTCTTAACACTAAGCAGAATTAGAGCTTTATACTTTTGCGACACAGGTTATCACTACTAAGGCAGCCCTATACTCTTTGCTAAAGGCACGTAACTGTTTGTAAAAGCGTCTAATACATTACCTATTATATTATCGTTCTGTTAGGTTATCAGTAAACTGTTAAAACCTTAATTATAGCCTTTATTAGCTCCCTCCTAGCATAAAAGCCTCTTAGTATCTGTAAATACCTTACTATCTACTTAAACAGCATTAATAGTTTTACTAAATATTAAGTTGATTCTAAAGCGTAGCTCTGCTTTTAAGATTAAAGCTACAGCTTTTATAAGGAAAGTCCAGTTTACCCTTCCCTATCTAAAAGAAACAGGGTAGGGGCATTTCTAAAGTACACTCTAGAGTTATCCACATTATAAGTAGCCTTAAAATTAAGCCTTATAAAATTCTAAAGGTAAAGATAACTAATATATATCATTATAAATAAAAAGGATAGCTTATAATAGAAGAGAACTATATTATATATACGTTACTAAGTAAAGATAACGCTAAAGTCTACTATTTAGTTACTATTAAAAAATAGATTAATAAGGCACTTAAACCCTAATTATACCATTAAGTTAAACTAATAAGACAGACTGGCACTTTTTACTATAACTAGGTAATAAGAAGTAGCGTATAAGGTATCCTTATATTATCACTTTTAGATTATCACTAAATTGCTTTAAATCCTAGTTACAGCTTTTATGAATTACCTCTTTACATAAAAGACATTTACTAATAAGAATACCTTACTATCCATTTAAGATATTATAAAACTTTTAACTAGTGGTATTAGATAGATCCCAAACTGTAACTTCGTTAATAAGATTATTGTTAAAACTACCACGACTTCTCTTTAACTTTACTCTTATATTAAATAATAAGTAAATTATGTAAACTCTTTAAAATACTCTACTATTTTATATAGGCTAGCTAAAAACCTAGCTAGAGGTCGTTAATAGATTAGATTCCAACTTTACTTACTTTCTTAAAGCCAGATAAGGTATATAAAAGTCAGTCCTACTCTCTTTTTTACCTCTTTAATCTTTTCTTATTCTTAACACTTCTTTAACTTAGAGTATTTTCATCTTACCATCTTTAACCTTTTAATATCTTTAAGAAACTCTATTATAAGTATAAATACGTTAAATAAGTTTTTAACCCTTACATTAGGGAATAAGCTCTTTAAAACTTTTATATCTAGGGAGTAAAGAGATATTTACACTAAGCTTATAAAAGTAGAGATAGGATTTTTATTAGCCTCTTTAATCTATTTATTAAATCCAGATAATGAAGATTCTTCTTTTAAACTCGATAAAATATTTAAAGGTATTTGTTCAAATATATAATTATCAGATTCTACTCCAGATAGTAACCTTTCGGATTGTAAGCTTTTAAACAGCTTAGATAATAATACGCTTAATAATAGCATTTTTTTATAATTTTGACTGTTTTTATAACAACTCCAGCGCTATTTTAAATAGTAAGATTTTAGATTTTAAGCGCTTAAACGGCTTAGAGAACGTAGAGCTTAAGGATAGCACTTTCTTGCTTCTTCTTAACTTTAAACTAACAATTAGTGATGAAAAGCTTAACAGTTTCTATAATAACTCTAGCATTACTCTAGATAATAAGCTTTTAGATTTAGAATATTTAAATAGCGCCTCCTTACTCTTATTTAAGCTAGAGTTATTGCCTAACGATAAAGATTTAAATATATCTTATAACGATTCTAACGTAGATAAGATTAAGTCTCTTAATAAGAATATATTTACTGTTAAGGATATAGGAAAAATATATTATTGAAACTTTTAGGAATAGCTGCTGTATATTTAGTTAAAACTTATAAGAAGACCTTTTTAAAAGAAAGCACTTACTTAAATAAAACAGTGTAAATACTTACTGATACGGTATTTTGTTGCACAGTAGGGTTCTACAGGCCTGTAGTACAGGCCTGTTGCTCAGAGGAAGTAGAGCGGTACTGTTCCAAGCCAACTACAGCGCTTCTGGCGCTGTAGAAAGCAAAAGAAGGCCTGAGTTACAGAGGCAGTGCCTTTGTATATGACTGAATGAGTGGTGTGAATTGCTTGCTTATAGAAGGCTAGATACAGGAGAGGAGAGGGCCTTTTGTAGGCTGTGGTCGGCTTCCAGAGCCTTCTATCTACTATACAGGATTGGAATAG
>Ga0247770_1001883_pt1 | contig 14086 bp, 11 predicted proteins | sample UWRJL136409B6_FD_179943 | JGI IMG/M metagenome (GOLD analysis project Ga0247770, IMG submission 179943) | Plant litter microbial communities from Arlington Agricultural Research Station in Wisconsin, United States - UWRJ-L136-409B-6 | ecosystem: Environmental > Terrestrial > Plant litter >... | reverse complement strand
TTTTATGCCCATTTTTATTGACGTGAGTTGACTTACATTCAATACATTCCATAGATTTTAACTTTCAGTTAGTTACTTTGATTCATTTCTCTCTCTATTTATCATACCTTGACTCAGCAACGCCTTTTACTTCTATGCTCCTCAAGCTGCAGCTAACCAGTTTCTTTGCCCACTGCACGGTGTCGTTTACTGGGTAAAACCTCTGCATAGGCTGACCATAAATCATGCTCCGACCACCGCACCTTGACGGTAAAGCCTATGCCGCGACTGCCACAAACAGCCAGCGGATGCCCAGTTGCGCTCTCGAATATGAACGCCGACTTGGAGAGCGGGTTTGGGCATCGGCTGGCCACACCCACTACTTGTTGCCGGAAGTGGTTCACCAAGGACGATAGCTCATCCATCTGCATCCTCAGACGGCGTTTCGGCTTTGGGCGCACTGGCACTTTTTTCTCCACCTGCTGGTATTTCGCGTTGACCTACTGTTGCAGGTAGAGTTCCGCAATCTGCAAGGCACGGGAGGCATATATTTACCGGAATCCTGCACCGGGAGGCTATCAGTCTGAGATAGTTGTTGCAGATAATGCTGCGATTAGAATGCTAGCTTTTCCTGAGATTGAAATTAGTTTTTCAGAACTGTTTTTGCCTGTTTAGTTTGTGTTTGAGCTTTAACCGCAGATGGAGCCGATAAACGCAGATGGACGCAGATAAAGTGTTAAAACCAAGCTGTTTGGGAGTGGTTTAAATTTCAAAGTCGTGGTAAAATGGAGAAATGAATTTAATGGCTTTTTATGTCAAATCTTGAATTATTGACCCAACTCCCGCATAGTGCGCGATACCTACAAGATCGGTGAGCGCACTTAATAGTTAGCAAGCTAAGTAAAATATTCATCAAACAATCATTAGTGAGGAGAGATATGTCTACTAGAATATTTTCCATATATAACAACAAGGGGGGGTAGGAAAAACAACTTTATGCTTTAATACAGCCGCACAATATGGAGAGGAAAACCCAAAGACACAAGTATTAGTAATTGATATGTGTCCTCAAGCGAATATTTCTCAATATTTTCTTGGAGGTGGGGAGAAAGGTTATGAAACCAATCAATCTCTGCAAAGCCAGAAATCAAGAAGAAATATTGTTGGGTTTATGGATTGGTTAATGGATGGCAATTCGGATTTCACCAGTATTAAGAATTCATTTAAAGTAAAAGTAAGCGAGCATAATAAACACATCTCAGATAATGTATATTTGATTGCTGGCGATTCTTTTTTAGAATCACTATCTTTAGCTCTTAACTATGCTGTATTAAGTCCAGCAAATAGGTATGCGTGGCCTGAATTTATGACGGCCGTAAAAAGATTGTGTGAGCTTGAATATGACAAAAAAATTTATCAAGACATGGTTGTTTTTATAGATTGCAATCCAAGTTTCTCCATTTATACTCAAATGGCACTTGTTTCTTCTAATTATCTGGTAGTGCCGATGATGGCAGATTACTCCTCGTTGGAGGGTCTCAAGGGAATTATGACTCTTTTGCATGGAAAATACCCCTCTGCTGCCAGCCAAAAATATGCAGATAAGTTCGTTACTTTTCATCAGAAAATTGAAGAACACCAGGATAAGCATAAGCTTCAACTTCCTAAGTTTTGGGAGTTTATATTTAATAACTATACTACAAATCAAGGTGTGGCAAAAGCATACGATTCTTTAAAAAGTGATCTTTGTAATTTTTGTTATGAGCAGTATGAAAATTCACCAGAACTATTTTCACCAGCTAAAGGCGTAATATCTAGCAGAAGTGAGTGGGAAAGTTATTTTTTAAGTTCTATTAAAGATTTTCATACATCTGGTAAAGTATCTGCAAGTTTAGGTATTCCTTTACATAAACTTCCTCATAAAGAAAAATATATTATGCCAAATGGTGAGACTGTTATCGTCACAAAAGAGCGTTACAAGGATGCGCGTGAGCAAGTCAGCCAATTTGTTTCAAGGATATAGACAAGAATTGCGAAGTCATTTTTATGTTCCATCGCCGCGATCGCCAACTGCGCCAACACAGAATCAATAACCTCCGGTTGGTCTAAAATCTTCTCATCAGCCTTCGACGGATAAACCCACGACTCAATCAGCCCGCATAACCCCCCTACTCAATAGTTTGTGGAGAAGTCCTGCATTCCCTACGGAGAGTTTTCCCACTCGGCGGTAAGCTTGCGGAAATTGTATTTAGATGCACCGGGATGACAAGTAACGCAACTGCTGATATTTGCAGGTTGTGACATTTTGACTTTGGGGTGTAGAGCTTTGAAATAGCGAGAGTTGGCGGCTCGATAGGGGACTTCTTCGTCTTTGGCTTGGGGACGGGAAAAAGTTTGCAGGTAGTTCCACACTAGCAGACGGGACGGGTCTACTAGCAGTTTGATGGTTTGCCCGTAGTGTTCGGGATCTTGCAGCAATCTGCGCCAGGTTTCTGTTGGCAATACTTGCGGCGGTAAGCCGATGTGACAGGTGGCGCAGTTTTCTAGGTACAGTTGCTGTCCGAGTTGGTAACGATCGGGAATTTGATCGACTGTGCCATTATCCTCAATTGCAGACACTTGAGCAAGTCGCGCCGGAGTCTGGGAGGCGGCTGTCTGGGCTGCCACCCATCCGCCTCCGGTACTGCAGAAAATTATCAACACCAGCAAACTTAAGTAAAGCCCCCGCAAGCTACGAGAGCGGCGCTTGGGGGGGTTTTTGTGGTTCATGGTGTTTCTGCCTTCTCGCTGCTAATTTCTGCCTTTTCGTCGCGGTTTTTTTGAGCCTGCATCGATTTGTTGCCTAAATCACTGGTATGCTCATGCCTTCCCGGGCCAAGCAGCCATTGGCGAAGGCTGCCTGCACCTCTGCTTCTACGCCATCGAGAAAATTGTCGTCGTGACTCGGATCGTGGTGAAACATCACGATCTTTTTGACTCCTGCAGCTTTCGCTATTTCTACTCCTGCTTGCCAAGTCGAGTGTCCCCAGCCGACTTTCGGGGTTTTGAAGTTGTAATACTCTTCGTTGGTGTAGTTGGCGTCGTAAATCAGCACGTCGGCGTTGCGAGCTAGGTGTACCACATTGTCATCCACGCGATCGGGGAAATGTTCTGTATCGGTGCAGTAGACCGCCGTGTGTCCCCCCCAGGTGACTCGATATCCGATCGCGGTGTTGGGATGGTTGAGCAGTGCCGTTTCTATTTTCACATCGTCGAGTTCGAGAATATCGCCAGGAGTCAAATCGTTGAATTTGAGGTCTGACTGCATCACTTGGATGGGGACGGGAAAATTGGGGTGCAGCATTTGGTCGGCAAGACGCTGTTTGATTGTAGTGCCGTTGGGGGCGATCGCTCCGTAAATGTGAAAGCAGTTCCCCGGGATAAAGGCTGGAGTAAAGAACGGAAACCCTTGAATGTGATCCCAGTGAGTGTGGCTGAAAAACATATGGGCTTCCACGGGCATTTGCCGCAGCAGGTTGAGACCTAGAACTCGCAGACCTGTGCCGCCGTCAAAAATCAGGCGTTTTTTGCCCAAGCGCATTTCTACGCAAGAGGTGTTCCCTCCGTAGCGAATTGTTTTGGTGCCGGGGGTGGCGATGCTGCCCCGCACGCCCCAAAACTGAACGACAAACTCGGTCAAAGGACTATTTTCCATAGTGGCTTTGTGATCGGAAGGCTGTGGATTGGGTTGAGAGGGTGCGGAATCTGGCATCTTTTTTAGCTTTGGGGGCAGGAACTTGGGAGCTGAAATCTTAGCTTTTAGTTTTTAGTTTTTAGTTTTTAGCAATCCATACTATAAAGCGCTTTATCCCGAAAGCATCCGAGTGCCGAACACTTGGGCTGTTAGAAGTTTAAACCGTACCGGTTGGTCTAGGAGATGTCACGCTTGAGAGATTATTTTTTTCACCCTACGGGCTGCCCGGCGTGTTCTGTGTTCTGAGATTAAGATAGCGCCTTTCCAACAGTGTTCGGGTAAAATTTCCTCAAACATAGAACGCATTCCCCGGGGGTAGAATTTGCGCTTCATCTTACTCTATGAGTAGTATTTTTTTCAAGATAGGGGCCTGGGTGGCGTTTTGAGGAATGCCGTTCCGGTGACTCGGCATTCACGACTGATTTCACATTCTAGCCACCCGTTCCTCGACTGCATCCCTAGACCTGCAGCGGTCGCCTTAAGTTGGGCCTCCTGAGTTTTTAGTCGGGTTGCAGTCGAGGAGTGCGGGTTAGGGGCTTATTTGCGATCGGCTGCGATGCATTTTTCCACTAACGGCATTACTTGATCCACATCTTGCCAACCCAGAATTTCGGTGACTTTTTTCTCCAAATTTTTGTAGGTTCTAAAAAATTCGGCTATTTCGTCCAGGCGGTGGGGGGCTACGTCTTTGAGGGACTTATAGTGAGCGTAGCGCGGGTCTTTGTCGGGAACGCACAACAGTTTCTCGTCCCTGTCGCCTCCATCGATCATTTCTAGCATTCCGATCGGGCGAGCCGCGATAATGCACCCTGGAAATGTGGGCTCATCCATCATCACCATGCCGTCGAGGGGGTCGCCATCATCGGCTAAGGTATTCGGTATGAAGCCGTAGTCGCACGGATATTGGACTGAGGAAGAAAGCACCCGATCGAGTGCAAAGGCTTGCATCTCTTTATCAAACTCGTATTTGTTTTTGCTACCGGCGGTTATTTCGATCAGGACGTTGAGCAGTCCTGGTTTCGGCTGTGCCGGAATTAGCGATAAGTCCACAACAATATCTCCAAGTTAACAGATGATTGGGATGAGTGCTACTTGCCAAATCCCTTTGATAGCATTTTACGGGCGATCGGGCCTTCCCGGCTGCAGGAGATTGACAGAAAGCGGGCGAGTGCGATCGGCGTGGCACAATTTGAGGATGATTCTTGTAAAGTGTCCCGCCTGCTTTGAAAATACACTGGACGGGCGGGACGCCCATCCCACAACTTGAGAGGGTAATGCTTTGTTTGGGCTAGGGAGATATTTTCACCTCGATATATTCTTTTTACCGTCTCTCAAAGTTCTTTGAATTTTCAATCCCAACCACTGGCTTAGTTCTGTTGCTAACCACTCGATTTCTGATTCACTTAGTTTCTGCTCCACTCCTAGTTGATATTTTTGGTTGCCGGCTTGAATAATCAACTGATAAACACGCCATGATTTTTGTTGCGGGTCACGCCTAGTGTCTTGAATTTCTTTAATTTCCAGGCAAATATCCTGTCGGGAAGCTGGCCGGGCATGATTCCATCTCAACCCTAGCAGATGGCTGTTATAGGAGATTTGCTTCCGATCGATTCTGATACGCAATTCCCGAAATAGTGCAAATAGAAACATTACTCCGACCGCCGCTAAAAAGCTTCCTGATAGGATAATAAGTTGGGGAGCTATCGCTGATAAATTAGTGCTTGCGCCGTCGTCCTTTTGGAAGTTGAAAACAGTGACGCATGAGGGAGAATTCGCAGCAATCGCAGCCGAAAGCAGGGCAACTAAACCGAAACCTACTCCTGCCGGCGGAATTACAATTTCTATAAACTCAGAAGTTTTTGTGAGTTTAATGTCGCTGCCTGGTGGCTGCAATTCCATAAGAGTTTGCTCGATCGGGCGGGGATTTTTGAGCGAGTGCCATGCTTCCCCAGCCGAAGATAACCGTTGGTCTAAACTCGGTGCGGTCATCCACTCCAGCCAATGAATTAAATTAGAATTGAGATGCGTTACCCGATCGGCAAATTGAATTCTCAAATCCTGCTGTGGCAGTTCCGTGGGATGCAAACCCGTTACCAAATAAATTAAAGTTGCGCCTAAACCGTAGAGGTCAGAAGCCGGAACGGATCGCCCGCCAAATTGTTCCGGCGCCATATATCCATAAGTTCCGACTACTGTAATTGTGCCGCCAAATTTTGCCACTTGGTTCTGCACCGAACCAAAATCAACTAAATAAACTTGTCCGACACTGTAGCCGGATCTGCTGTGCAGTAAGATATTGCTTGGTTTAATGTCGCGGTGGATCACAGGCGGATTTTGTTCGTGCAAATAAATCAAAATTTTTAACAGCGAGTTAGCTAATTCTTTCACCTCACTTTCGCTAAAAGTACGCCCGGATCGCAAAGGCTCTTCTAAAGTTTTCCCCTCTACATAAGTCTGTACCAGGGCAAATCCTTTAGTGTCTGGTTCGTCAATTTCCAGGTAGTCGAGGTAGCGGGGAATTGCTGGGTAAGAAAGCGATTTTAAAGTTTCCGCTTCCCGTTCAAATAGCTTGAGGTCTTGCCATTCAAAATCGCTACCGAGGAATAGCTGTTTGATGACCACTAATTTTTAAGTTTGCAAATCACGAGCCAGCAGCGTTTGGCGACCTGTTTGTTTTCCCAGTTGTCGCTGCACTTCGTAGCGTTCTGCTAATATTTTGCTGCTCATGTTTTTTTACATTAATTTTAATTTGAGGTTATCATCGGAGTCCAAAAACCGGGTTTTTTAGCGAGTCTGGCGGTGGCAAGGAAGTATTTTCGTAAAAACCTGGTTTCGAGGAGTCGGAGTGCGTCCAAGACTGTAAATTTTAGATTACAGTCCACTTTCTTTTTGATACCACCGGGCAAGAGACTTGGTACTTGCCCCCATTGACAGTCCTGCAATTAGCGACGGTGCAAGCACCACGAAAATATAATTGGAATCCAATACAGGACTAAAGTACATCATTTGAAAGAACACGATGGTTGTCAAGGTGGAGATTCCCATACTAATTGCAGTTAAAACCTGTCGGTGAGATTTGGGATTAGTTAGGGGGGAAAAACTCGATATCGTCACAATTCCGACGATTATTCCGTTCTCTAACCCCAACTGCGAGCCGAGAATAATACCCAGGATTCCTCCCATAATTGTCCCCTCTATCCCCCAAAAAAAGGTGCTGTAAATAGCTGCACAAACTCCTACAGCTATAGCTCCTGTCCATATGCTGTAGAAGGTCGCCATCGTGAACAACGTGTCGCTATTCACAATTTTATCCTGTCTCAATGTCTGGGAATATTTATTTATTTTCTGTGGTGTTTCTAAAACTTCTTTTGCGATTTGGACTGAGGCGGGACGGCGCTCTAAACTGGGATGTGTCATCCACTTCAGCCAATTGGTAAAAGCGGGACTTAGTTGGGTGAATTGCTCGAATTCGAGCTGCAAATCTTTCTGCGGCAAGTCGGCAGGATGCTGCTTGGTAATTAAAGCGATTAATGTTGCTCCCAAGCTGTACAAGTCGGAAGCGGGAACCGCCCTCCCGCCAAATTGTTCGGGCGGCATATAGCCATAAGTTCCGACAACGGTGACTGTTTTTCCCTGCTGCGTTGCTAGGGTTTGAACTGCACCGAAATCGACTAGGTAGACTTCGCCGACGCTGTTACCCGATCGATTCTTGAGTAAAATATTGCTGGGTTTAATGTCGCGGTGAATCACCGGGGGCTGTCGCTGGTGCAGGTAGGCGAGGATGTCTAATAATGCTGTTGCTAATTGTTTGACTTCCCTTTCGCTGAAGGTGCGCCCATATGAGAGATATTCTTGTAGGGATTTGGCTTCGATGTAAGTCTGAACTAGGGCGAATCCTTTGCGGTTGGGGGTGTCGATTTCAAAGGAGTCGAGATATCGGGGAATTGCGGGATGGGATAGGGATTTTAAGGTTTCGACTTCTCGCTGGAACAGTTTTCAGTCTTCCCAGTTAAAGTCGCTGCTGAATGAGAGGAGTTTGACTACTACTTGCTGTTGGGTTTTTAAGTCGCGGGCGAGTAAAGTTTGCCGTCCTGCTTGCTTGCCGAGCCGCCGATCGCACTGATAGCGATCGGCTAATATTTCTCCTGACAAATCGCCGAGGTTTTGTCTGCTCATGCTCTCCTGCCCTAGAACCCATTAAACCTAGTTTAGTTGACAAAAGTGCAATAATCGGAAATGTGCGGGCTACGGCAAAAAACTTTTTCTGTCAAAGAGCAACCGCCTTTAATAGCTAGCGATCGCGCCCAATAAAAAGCCATCTTATTTAAGCTTGAATTTAACGTTGAATTTGCTTGTAAATTGACTGCACTACATCTAGCAGAGTCAAGACTTGCTGCCATTCGGGAGCGTCGGGTTTGTAGCTTTTTGCGCGCTGATTTTTTAAACTCTGGTGCAAAAGGTTCAGCAGCGCGTCTGGAGGCTGCAAGGAGCTCTCCTCTTCATCTGTTGGGCTGTTGGCTGCATTTTCTTCTATGGTTTCTTTGATGCTTTGTGCCTTATCTGCCAGACCTAAAGCTCTGCCCGCCAGGTTTTCCGGCATTTTTGGCCGTTCCGACAAAGACTCGCCGGTGAGTTCTTCGAGCAGTTGACGGACTTGTTCCACCCATTCGAGATCGTTTACCGAAAAGGAATCGGATTTGAACCCTTGCCCATGTCGTCTTTGCTGAATGCTTTGTAATTTCTGGATTAGGGGAAGAGACTTTAGAGTGATGTTTTCCGGGATTCTGGGGATATCTGACAGCGAACTGCGAGCAATCTCTAGCAATAGTTGGTAAACCTGATCTACCGACTCAATATCTCCCGATTGCGAATTCCAATTATCCATAACTGATGCTAGTAGTTTTCTATATCTAAGACTAGAACGTTGACTATCTGATGAAAGCAAGCTGCTTTTAGGAGCCGCCAACGCTATTAAGACTTACACGGGCGGGGTCAAAAATCCGGTTTTTGAGCGGATGTTTTGTCAGCTAGCCCCAAGATTCTTTTCAGAAACTGGGTAATGCTGGCGCAAGTCCTAACTATTTTTTAAGCTCTCCTAATGGTAGAAGTGCTTTGTTTGTGGTCGCTCTTAGCGGGAAACGCGGGCATATGGCGAAAGCAAGTTAGCGAGTTCCAGTCGGGTTATCTAACAATGATACCTGTTGGAGCTTATTTAAAATTGCCCCAACAGGATATTGATGTTAATGGGTCGGATGTCCGGGCGGCGCGCACCTGGGATCGATCGCCCGATCGCCCCCCGCCTCGAACAGAGCCGCCGTCGATCGCATTTGGGATCGGGGCCACTGCTATTTTTCTGTGAGATTCCACACGCCGTCCCAGTTTAGTACATCTGAAGGTCTGTGTTGAAATAACTTACAGCGATCGACGTGCAATTTAGCTGCCTTGTTTTTGGGGTCAACTTTCAGAACGGCCTCAAATTCGCCTTCGGCGTATTTAAAGGCTTGCTTGGCTTTTGGTTCTAAGGCTTTCTTAAACTCGTTCAGGAGTTTTTTAACCCGATCGAGTCCCAGATTTTCAAATTCCTCCTCTAACATTTCTGCAGCTGTCTCCGAGGCCCGACTTTTAATTTTCGCCTGCAATAGCTGCCTGATCTCTGAGGGTTTCAGCCTCTTGATTTTGGGATTTGATGGGTCTAAGGTGTCTGCTTCCAACAGTTTTTTGACTTCCCCTTCTTGCAACGATTGAATCTCATCTGCTGATAGCGGCTTGATTTTTGCTTGCAGCAGCATTTTGGCTTCGTCTTCCGAGAGGTTTTTGATGCCTTCCAATCTCAGCAGTTGGATTTCTGTCTGCAACAGCACAATGAGTTTGTCTGCTTCGGACAGGTTTTTCGAGTCGTATTCTGACAGCTTTTTCAGTTGATATAACAGCTTCTTGAGCTCGTGTTCCAACTGTTGCTCTATAAAATTGTTGGGCAGTTTCTTAATCTCTGCCTCTGGCATTTGGGCGACCTCATTTAAGATGTTTTTCACCTCACTTTCTGAGAGTCTTTTGGTGACAGGAGTTTTGTAATGTTCGCGCCCCTTGGTGTAATGTTCTATAATTTTTTGCTGTGTTTCGGTTAGTGACTTGCCCACTGGCGAGTATCCCTCGCGGATGCCGACGAGTTCGTAAACGATTACCGGTTCGCTTTTGCCTTTGACAGTAATAAAGTCGAGTTCTCGCACGTAGAGCCGATCGGTATAATCTCTGTAAGTATTGTCACTGATGATCAAGTCGGTGCCGTACTGCTTGCTGGCGCCTTCTAAACGAGAGGCGAGGTTTACGCCGTCTCCGATCGAAGTCAATTCCATGCGTTTGCTACTACCGATGTTGCCGCTGACAACTTCATCGGAATGCACGCCCATACCGATGCTGATCGGCAATTCCCCATTCGCCATACGCTCTTGATTGAACAGGGCCAGTTTTTCCCGCATTTTCACCGCCGTTTGCATGGCGCACCAAGCATGATCCTCTAGGGGCGCTGGAGACCCAAAAACTGCCATCAGAGCGTCGCCGATGTATTTGTCGAGAGTCCCTCCGTACTCGAATACGACATCTACCATCACTTCAAAATATTTATTGAGCATCACTACCACTTCTTCGGCTTGCAATTTTTCCGTAAGTGTGGTATAGCTGCGAATGTCTGAGAACAGCACCGAAACGTTTTTGCGCTTACCGCCCAATCCAGTATCCCCTGAAGCTAGCAGCGCTTCGGCTACTTCTGGGGTCATGTAACGGTACATCAAGTTCTTGACTTGCTTGGCGCTGCTAATATCTTCCATGACGACTAACGCGCCGTTGACCTTGCTGGGGTCGGTAGCGTCGGTCATCGAATTAATCGACAGATTGATACTCTGCGATTCTGCTTCACAGGACAGCAAAACTTGATCCGGGTAATACTGCTGGCGGTCGTTATCGTCTTCTGGAGATAAAGACGCATCAAACCACTTGCCAAAATCGCCTTTTTCTAACTTAATTAACCCGCGCAAAGATTTACCTTCGGCTAATTCCGCATCGCTGACACCCAGTAATTTTTTGGCACTGGGATTGGTCGCTACTATATTGCCTTTTTTATCTGTAGAAATCACGCCGTTAGTCAGGGCGTGCAGCATATCTTTTTGTCTTTGTTCTTGCTGTTTGACTTCTGCAAACAGTTTGGCGTTTTGCAGGGCGACTCCTGCTTGGATGTTAAACGCCATCATAAATTCCTGGTCTTTGCGATTGAAACTCGCTTTCCACTGTTCGGGGGCGTGCGGCCAATCTTCCGGGTTGTAGGGTGGGAATTCTCCTTGTCGTTTTTTATTCATTAATTGGGTGACGCCAATCAATTTCTGGTCTGCATTAAAAACTGGCATACACAGCATACTGCAAGTACGGTAGCCAGTTTTTTTGTCGGTTTCTTTGGAAGTTTCAGCGCGGGGATCATCGTAAACGTCAAAGGGAATCAACAGCGGTTCGCTGGATTGGGCGACGATGCCTGCAAAACCTGCTGTTCTGGGTATGCGAAGTTCTTTTAGGCTGCCGGCGATCGGGATTTTCGTCCAGAGTTCGTCTTTATCTTCATCGATCAGCCACAGGGTGATGCGATCGGCGTTCATCAGTTCTTGGGCCTGATCCATCACGCTTTTTAGGGTATCTTCTAAGTCTAAACTGCTCTTAGAAAGAGCGTTGACGGCGTTCATTAACGCTGTCGCGGCCCGTTGTCTTTGAGTTGCTGCGTAGAAAGATTTAGAAGACTCTAGAATTAGGCGAATCGACGGGGCAAATTCTCTAAAAACTTGTTCGTCTTCTTGAGTAAATCCTGCCTTGTCAATCTGTGCTTCTAAAGTACCATAATCTTCGTGGTTAGGCTTGAGTTTATTAATCAGTTGAACGACTGCTACTAACTCTCCTGTTTCTTCGTTAATCAGGGGCATCGCCAGCATTGTATAACTGCGATATCCTGTAGTTTCCTCAACTTTTTTGGCGTTAGCCGAGCGGGGGTCGTTATAAAAATCATAAGGAATGTTCACCACTTTTTTCTCCGTGGCTACTTCTCCTGCAATGCCCACATGGGCGGGAAATCTGAGTTCTAGGTTTTTGCCATTTTCGTCTTTAGCGACGATCGCCCACAGTTCATTTTTTTCGTCGTCTAATAAATATATCGTGCTGCGATCGGCATTTAGCAATTCCCCGGTTTTCAGGGTAATCGACTGCAACATTTCGTTAAGGATGGCGTCGAATCCCTGGCTGTCAAGGATATTGTCGAGCATTCCCAGGGTTTGATTGACAACCTTAAGTTTCTCTTCTACTTCCTTAACTACTACTGTGAAACTTTGCTTATTTAGGGGTGCCAGAACACTGGAGAAGTTTTGTTGGCTTTTGACAAGCTGACCACTGTTAGAGGGATGGTGAGAATGCTGTTCCTGATGATTTTTACCTACAACAGGGACATCTATCACTTTGTCCGAAGAGTAATTGGTAGGAGATGCAGATTTCATAGACCTTTACAGAATCTTAAGCGTAAGGGTTAGTCTCTAAGCTAGGAGAGCGGGCAAGTTCATTAAGGAGTCACAGGTCGCACAAAACTCAAGTATGTGTGAAACTATTTCCCAGTGTACAGAACTCCGGTCACAGAGCAAGGCCAATTCAGTTGGGATTGCTAGTGAACTGCTGGTGCGACGGTAATGCTGCTGTGGCATTGCTGCACTCTTGTTAGAGAATGCGAATCCTGTTTAAATGGTTTATTAACTGATTTTGACATTGTGTGTGCCTGGTTTAAGTAGGTTCGGCAGGTCTCCGGGCCGATCGCCCGCAGGAGAATGCGTACTGCTGGGAGGACTGCCCAAAGACGGAGGGCATTGTGGGACTAGCTGCAATTGTGACACCACCAGTTGCGAGTGATGTGTGTCCTTCTCTACACAATTGTGGTTTTTAACTAGAATTTTTGTCAATTTTGCTGCTATAAGCTGTCATCCCGTAAATAAACTCACGGGGCTTTCAGCTTTTTTTTGTAAAACTTACGGTTGCTATTTTTAGTGTAACCTCCGGTTCCCAAAAACTCCGCCTTTTTGCCCCCCGATCGGCTAGAGGGCAGTGTAAGGCTATGAGAGACTGAGTTTGACCCTGTTAGATCGTCGGTTTCGGTTGCAGTTTTTTTCCCGTCTTAGACGCATAAACTGGGTTTTTTAACTTCCATACTTTTTTCAACCCTCAATAAAGATTTAAGAAAACCGATTTGGGAGACTCAAACGGTCAGCGTGGACTATTTTCGACTGGCGCTGCGCGAACAATTGTTATGTCTTCAGGGTTTGGCGGACTGAGTTTGGCGCAATCCCGCGGCTTGGACCAGCAGGGATTCGGCGAAAGCGATGGCTTCTGTGGCTGACCGGCCGCTGGCGAGTTGGGCGAGTTCTTCGCGCCGCTGCTCACTGTTGAGGGCGGCAACTCTGACTACTGTGCGTTCGATTGGTTCAAAGGAGGCTGCGGGTTCGCCGATACTTGGTTCTGCTTCGATCGTCTGTTTGTTGACGCGAAAATGAAAATCAGCCATCGCGGCGATCAGCGGCTGGTGGGTGACGCAGAGAACTTGGTGTTTGTCGGAGAGTTGGTAGAGTTTTTTGGCGATCGCGCCGGCGACTCTCCCGGAGACTCCGGCGTCGATTTCGTCAAAAATCAGCGTACCGGCGCTTTCTATTTGGGAAAAACAGGCTTTGATGGCCAGCAGAAAGCGGCTCATTTCTCCCCCGGAGGCGATCGCGCCCAGGGGTTGCAGGGGCTCGCCCGGGTTGGGGCTGAAACAAAAGGCGATTTGGTCGGCACCGGTGGCGGTTGGGGGACAAGGCGAGATTTCGACTTGAAATTGCACTTTTTCCATTGCTAAGGGCTTAAGTTCTTCTACGAGGTGGGTTTCTAGTTTGAGGGCTGCTTCACGCCGCAGGGTGCTGAGGTGGGTGCAAGTGTCTTTTAATTGCTCTAAAGCGGTCTGATATGCGAGTTCTAAGGCTTCCATTGACTCGCCTCCTTCTAAAAGTTCGTTCAGTTCGTTTTGGATGCTTTGGTAGTAGGCGATCGCTTCTTTGAGCGGCCCGTATTTGCGGCAAATTTGTTTGAGTTGGCGAATCCGATCTTCTACTTCTTCGAGTCTTTCGGGATCTGCTTCTAATTGTTCGCCGTAGCTGCTAATTTGCCTGCTGGCTTCTGTGGCTTGAGCTAAAGCATCGCTAACCATTTCTAGGATTGGTTGCAACTGCACATCGTAAACTGCCATGTCGCTTAAAATTACTTCGGCTTTGCTCAACAAGTCGGCGGCTGATGCGCTGTCGCCGTCGTTTTGGTACAGGGCTTGGTGAA
>Ga0247770_1001882_pt1 | contig 14105 bp, 3 predicted proteins | sample UWRJL136409B6_FD_179943 | JGI IMG/M metagenome (GOLD analysis project Ga0247770, IMG submission 179943) | Plant litter microbial communities from Arlington Agricultural Research Station in Wisconsin, United States - UWRJ-L136-409B-6 | ecosystem: Environmental > Terrestrial > Plant litter >... | reverse complement strand
ATATACAAATGGAAGCTCCCTGTGTGTGGGGAGAGCACATGATCCAAGGCCCCTGCGCTCCAGGCAAGCCTGGAGCGGTAAGGCGCCTGCGCGCCTGAGCGCCAAGAACTGCCGCTGCAGTTCGACAATACACTCATAGGTACTTGCATTCCCGATGTCATACAATACGGCACCGTCCATCCATATCTTCGTGTCGTTGCAATAGAACATACTGAGAACCTTCCAATATGTCGTAATAGACGACTCCTTCTTGATTCTCGAGTTCTTACACCTCCAGTAAAGGTAACCCTTGAATATAGGAGCGCCGCATTGCATGAGAGTTGTCTTCGGGTCACGCTTGGTAACCGCACAGAATCTGTAACAATGAATCAGTAGGGTATGCTCAGGTATTGCATGAAATAGATACTTACTCAAGCCATCTTTTCTCCTCCACGCGTATCATCTTCTTGGCGCTCTCGCCCCGATTAGCTGTTGTTGGCCCCTCCTTCTCGCATCTATCAATAAACTGATTGTAGAAGTCATTGTCGCTTAGGCCATCCTCTTCGACCGAGGCATAGCCAGAATCCATGTCGAAGTTAGATTCGGCGTCAGACTCGCAGTCGGATTCTGAGCCGGACTCGGAGCCAGATTCTGAGCAAAGCATCTGACTCAGAAGCTGAGGTCAATTCTGAATCGGAATCAGAGGCGTCGTGAATGGCAGCCGTAGTTGAAGGGTTGGAGGCTTCCATTGGGCCTCTTTGCCGTTGCAACTCTGGGCCATCCTTTTCCGCCAACTTGCGGCCTGCTGGCTTAGTTCGACGGTGGGCGACCGCTCTAGCAGGAGACCAGGCGCCAGACACAATTTCGAGCTCCTGTATTGCTTCGGATTCCATCAGGCTAGTAGCTTTGATACTTGTTGTCCTGCCTTCAGACATTCGAAGGAGTTCATCCACGATGATGTTCAGCGAGCGGATTGCCACATCATAATTTGCGAAGGCATGAGAAGCCTTGAGGTCCAAAAAGGAGAGATCCGGGTTCATCGAAGACTCTGCCAGAAGAGCCGCATGGATAGCGGTCAATGCGTCGAGCTGCAGTTTTGCCGAATGGACAGTACTGATGAAGGCATCCTCCGCAACTGCTGTGTCTCGATCGCCTGGCTGCTCTCCACATGCGCCACTCCCGTCGCCAACTGGTGAGACGTGCCGGGCTCTGACGGGACCTAGCCTCTCAGAAGTAGATCTTGTGATGGCTAGAGCGGCTGGTCTTAGGTTGCGACGTTGGCGCCACCGTCGAGGAGTCCCCGAGAGGGCAGCCATGCTGCATTAGCAAGGAGGGATTGTGAAGAGATAGCAAAGCGAAAATGTGAGGTGATTGCTAAAGGACGACCAAGCCCGGATGACAACTGGTTTGGCCGATCTTGCCATCCGATGGGCTGTCTCCTAAAAGGGGGAGCTCCATGGCTTAATATAATGCCTGGAGAGACCGGTCCCGGGCCGGCGCGACATTGCCTCGGCTTCGACGCCATCTTTCAATCGCGAACAAGGGGTTACAGCCCGTGTGAGATCAGATGTAGTGATTGGCGTGGTGGGTGTTCGGCGTGCAGAGAGCCCTCCGTGGTTCCCTCAAACCAAGATGTTAAAGGAGATATTGGAACGAAACATTTCCCTGCCGCTCTGTGGCTGCTGACCGAAATGGGCGGGCGGTGAGGGGCGGCGGGTCATTTTGGGAAGGCGGTCAAAGAATTGATGCCTCAACACATATACCCCGCGACGTGGATTGGCCGCCAGATTCAGCAGCCTGTGCCAGCTAAAAGCGGCGGCATTTGCACGCGGAGGCACATACTAGTGGTAAATTAAAGTCCTATACAGGGAAACCTCTTTTAACAGCTTTTTTCCAGCAATCAGCTTATGCCAGCTATATATAATAATAACTACGCTTTTATAAGTGGACCCTTAAGGTAGCTAATCAGGTAACAAACTAAAGCTTAGCTAGCTAGCCTTATATAGAGGTGGTGCCCCGCACAGTACGCGCACAGTGCTACACACTGTGTAGTACAATAAATACCACTAATATAAGCTAGTTAGCCTCTTACAGAGACTTACAGGAATTTACAGGACACCAAGTGCGTAACAGCGTATATATAATATTATCATACGGATGTGCTTATTAAAAGAATCCGCTTACCGCTTTTAGTTCTTTTCTGCCAGCAGAATTCCTCTAGTGGGCATTCTAAGGTGCCACAGCAGATAATCACCATAAGCGATTAGCTTGCAAAAAACCACATCCCTAGGGTCGAAAATAGCTAGCGTACAGGCTTGTGTTAGTAGTCGCCACAGGTAGTAAGTTTGTTGCCGTGGCGATTGCCGTTGAAATCCGTAACTAGCATGAAAATAGATTAAGATCCGGAAATGTAAGGTAGTTTTAAAGCATCTTTATCCTTTATCCATTATAATTACTTTATCTATCTTTTAACTATAGGGCAATATAGTGATACTGTAACTCGTGCTTAAGCCTTAACCCTTAAAGCTGTCGGCTTAACAAATGCCTAAATCTAACAGGTTACTGATATCCTTCCCTGGATGTTAAATAATATTCTTAACTGCACAGTTAAGGCTAGATATAAACCCGTGACGCCTAAGGGTGTTTTTAACCAACTTAATAACTCCCACGTTACTATGTGACGACCCTGCAGGCCGTCACTTGGGCCGGAGCGGCCTGACGGATCCCCCGCACAAGGAACAGTGCAGGAAAACAGTACGTACGGTACTGCGCACTGGGCCAGGGGTGTAAAGACCTGAAGCCCTTATAACTAACTAGCAGTTGCTCAGTCTTAGTAAAGGTGCTTACCTATTAAGCATCTGTAAGACCTCTAAGCAGGAGGTGCTTAGTGGCAGGTTACTTAGTTCCTTACTAAGTAATAAGCTATTAAGTAAGGTATAAGGTACCTTTAGTTAGTTAATATAAATAGTTATAATTATACTTATAATTACCGTAAGGGACTTTAGTTCCTTACGTTAATATTTAATTATTTATTTATGTCCTACTATTCAGACTTACCTTTGTACATTATAGTAATAATAACTTATAGTAACATTAAACCCCTATCTAAGAGTGTTAGCTTAATAAACCGTTTTTAGAACGCCTCTTACCTGTTAACGTCCTGTTATACATTCTGTCTTAACCTATATTAGTCCTCTTAAAGCCTGTGTTAGGTATAGGTTGTAATATAATATTAACATCTTAGTTCTAAACGTTATTTATTAAATTTCCAGACACTACCTCTTTCTTACTAACATATTAACCTTAAGAAAAAGTAAGGAGATTAAAGAGGTATAAGCTTAGCTTTAACTTTTTATTATTAATAAGTTAGCTATACACTTTAAAGATTTAAACTTTAACTAGTAAGGACTAGTTAAGGAACTTAATAAAGCTTTCCCTAAAGATACTAAAAGCCATATCAGTCTTATTAAAAAACTTTAAACCTGACTTAACGTTATTAAACTGGAAAATAACGACTTTAAAGGCTTATAAAAGAAATAAGTAAAGCTCCCTTTACTATTACGCTTTAAAGGAGACTTTACACAGTTAGAGTTTTAAATAGCTTAGCTTTAGAGTTATGTCACTTATTATAATAAGCAGTTCTTTAAGGAAGAAGGAAAGGTCAGGTTCGCTAAAGCCTTATTAGATAAAGTAACCACTTGTTAATATAAACCTTATACGAAGATAATTAATAACCTCTCTGTGGATAGAGTGTAAAAGGAAGCCCCTGAGACTTAGGCCCTTTTTAATAATTTTAACGTTTTTATTAATTAACTCCAGACTGAGTTTAAAGAACTAGACACCCTTAAATAGGTTAAATAGTGTTTTATAACCCTGAGATAGACATTTTTAATCCTTAAGTTCTCTACACGCTTTAAATTAGAAGTAGTAAAAACTAAGCTTAGTTAAAAGGCTTTAGGAATATTATTTTAAAGTAGTTTAAAGGAGCATATTACTAGAGACCTCTACTGAGAAGATTAACCAGACCGCCTTTAAAAGTTAATTAAGATAGCTATTAAAGCTGATAACCAGTACTATAATCACTATCATTAAAAGAACTTTTAAAAGGAGCAGACCCTTTACTAGCTAAGTAAGCTAAAGAAGGGGAACTAGTTAACCATAACAGGTCACTACCCCAGGCTAATAAACATTAATATAATAAACTGTCAGAACCGACTTAACGGTGATAAGCCTTAACGATAGTAGCAGTAAAAGTAATCTAAAGACCTATCCTAGGTTTAATGCTTTAACTGTAATAAAAAAGGCTATATAATACAGTAATACCCGTTATTAAAGTAAGTTAACTAGAAACCCGTTTTAAAAGAAGGAAAACATATCAGGTTTAATTTAAAAGATATTTATATTAAGATAATAAGTAACGAAGAAGATTACACTTAGATAAATAAGTGTAACTTAAGAGATAAGGAAGAAGAGGAAAAACCCTAAGACGTAATATACCTAGTCTTTAAGGGGGTCTTAGAAAAGTTAGCTATAAAGGTGCAGGTTACAGAAGACTGACTTTAAGGTGGAAACTTAAGACCATTAGAGGTACAGGTTATAAAAGACTAACTTTAAGAAAAGATGTTCTAGTTAGCTATTATAAGCTTTAAAAACCTTACCTTATAAGCCTAAGAACTAAGGAAGTCTAAAAAGGACCTTAATTTAAAAATTACTAAGATAGTAAAGGGAGTTGAAGAACTAACCCTTTAGGTTACTTAAACAGTAAAGTAAGCTTTAAAAGGTAAAAGAGAATAAGCTAAAAGAATTAAATTAGAGAAACAGAAGCTCTTCTTAACAGTACTCCCTAAAACTCTTAAATATTTTAAGCACATTAAGTGGATTAGCACCCTTACCTCCTTAAAAGAAGGACAGTTTAAGTAACTGTCTTATATTAAAACCGGTATACTTTAAACTAATACCTTAAAGGTCCCTTAAGGGGGTATAAAGTAAATATATTAACAGAGGGTCTAAGAGTTAAAGGAGAAATATTAAGAGTTAGTAAACGAAATAAAGGACCTGTAAGTTAAAGGCCTTATTATAACGTTTAAAGATAAGGTAATGGAAATTAAGTTATAACTCTGTAATAGAGTTCACTTTATTAATTAATTTAAGTACCGACTTGTTAAAAAAGGCCATTTTGTGGAAAAATAAGCTAGGATGTTACTACCTAAGTTTTAAGAAAAGGTTTAAGAGAAATAATAAACTTAAAGGCAGGTAGAAGAAGAAAAGAAATAAAGTGCTGCCCCTCCCATTTTATACTCTATAACTATAACACCTACAGTTAACATTAACCACTTTAGCTATAAGGACATATTATAGATTAATTATATATATAATAACTATACTTTTAATTAATATTATAAGTTTAAGGCTCTTTATAACCACTTCCCTAATATATAAAAACAAGACTATACTGTTATTAAGGTAAAGTTAAAACTAGCTTACTACTAAGTCTCCTACTCCTTAATAAGAGAATCTAATAATAAGCGGAAGGTTACTGTAATTAATTAAGCTCCCACTATATGCTAATAAGGAGGAGTACTTAATAACTGCCTAGTTATAACGTATTTACTGTATATTAATAGAAAAGTTAAAAAGTAGTAGAAGTAAAAGGACTATTAACAGATCTAAGAGTAAAGAGATATTATTATAATCCAGTCCCGTAAAGTGTACTATTAATTTATTAAAGACTTTAAGAATATTATACCGTTTAAAGTTAACTAGACGCTAAGGCGTGAAAACTTAAGAAAGGTTAATTACTAGGTTTACTAAAGCTGTCTGTTTTTCTAAAAGGAACTGGGAAAAGGTTATAAGCCTTTTAAAAGGGCTGGAAACTAATAGTTTACTAATTAGTAAAAACCTTAAAAAGAAGGAGAGGCACTTAAAAGTTAGGTTATATAAGACCTTAAAGATAAATAATTATTATAACTTAGATATTAAAGGAGTATAAGTATTATTCTGTTAGTGTTAATATAATAGACAGAAAAGGGAGGCCGTTTAAAGTAAAAGTAATAATTAATAACAGAAGTGCTTTTAACCTAATACACCCCTTATTAGTTAACTGAAGGAAACTCCCTAATTAAGAGTATAAAAAGGCTATTCCCATTTAAAATAAAGAAGAAGGCCTATACTAATATAATAACAGTAAAGTTACCTACTATTTCCCACTCTTAATTAAAGTGGACGGGGATAAACAATAAGTAGACTTTAACGTTACACTAATTATAAGTTATAACATAATCCTAAATCTACCCTAGCTGGAAAAGTATAACCTTATAATTAATTAAAAGAGTAGCTACTTTACTTTTAATAAGTCCCCCAGCTGTAATCACCATTTAAAAAAAGCTAAGAAGGTATTAAACTGCCTTAAAGATATATAAAGTACTTAAAAACACGTTAAACCCTTAAAACTAAGTACAGTTTAGGTTAGGTTTACTAAAATAGTTAAAAGACTAAAAGGTCTATTATATTACCTAAATAATAATTTAAAAGGTAAAAAGAAGCTAAAAGCTAATCTACAGATAAGTGAAAAAGTCGACTTATCTAAAGTACTAGTAAAGTATAGGAAGTTTACCCTGTTTTGAAAAAAGATACTGTAATTACCAGACTATAAACTATAAGACCACAAAATTAAGCTAAAGCCAGGAGTGAAACTTTATAGTTTCTAACCTTACCACCTAAACCCTTAGCAAGCCGAGGCCTTAAGGAAGTACATTAATAAAAACCTAAAAAACAAGTTTATTATAAAGTCTTAATCCCCAGCAGGGTACCTAATACTGTTTATCCTAAGAAAGGGAGATAGTAAATTACGTATAATTATTAATTACTAAACGTTAAATAAGGATATAATTAAAAATCGCTACTTATTACCACTTATTACGGAAATGTAAGAACAGATTATTAAAGTAAATTATTTCTCTAATCTCGATTTTCCTATAAGATTTAACTATATTAGAGTGAAGGAAGAGGATAAGTATAAAACGGCCTTTTAGACTTGTAATAAGTATTACTAGTATTATATCATGTTAATAAGATTAATAAACACCCTTATAACCTTTTAAAGCCTTATTAATAATGTTCTCTACCCCTTCCTTAATAAATATATCTTTATATATTTAAATAACGTTTTAATTTATTTTAAGACTTTAAAAGAACACTAAAAACACATATAATAAGTTCTAACAGCTTTTAAAAAAGCAAAGCTGATAATAAACTTAAAGAAGAGCTATTTTTACGTTTAAAAGCTAAACTATTTAAAGTTTAAAATAACCTTTAAAAGGCTTAAAATGTAACTGGAAAAGATAAAGGTAATTAAAGATTAGCCTACTTTAAAGAACTAAAAAAAGTTATAAACTTTTATTAACTTTATAAACTTTTATTATTATTTTATTAAGTACTTTATAAAAATTATAAGACTACTTTATAAACTTACAGGTAAAGGAAAACTGTTTAAGTAAACTAATAAATAGTAAAAGGTGTTTAAAGACCTTAAATACACCTTTATTACAGTACTAATCCTAACCCTCCCTAATTTCTTAAAGCCTTTTTAAATCGAAACAGACTCCTTAAAGTTCGTAATCGGTGGAGAACTTAGCTAAGTCCAGGATAATGGGAAACGTTACTTAATTACCTTCCTATTAAAAGGAATCCATAACTTAACCTTATAATATCTAATCTATAATAAGGAACTAATAGCGATTATTTAATACTTTACTAAATAAGTACCGTATCTAAGCGGTATAGAAGAACCAGTTCAGGTCTTTTTAAACTATAATAACCTTTAATACTTTTTAATAAAGGAACTTACTTTACAATAAGCACAGTAGGCTAAGTTAATAACCCCGTTCCACTTCTAGATCCACTACGTTAAAGGAAAAGATAATAAGTAAGCTAATACTCTTAATTAGAGATAAGATTATAAAGATACTAATCTAGTCCTAATCCTTATTACTATATTTAATAAAGTAAAGAACAGTATATTAAAGCATACGTTATAAATGTTAGATAACTAAATATTAAAATAAATTATTAACATTTATATAAACTTATAAACAAAGTAAAACATCTATTAATAATAATAGGACGTTTAAGTAAAAAGGTTAATAAAAGGAACCTGTAAGTATAAATACCCCTTAGGAGACTTCTTAAAGCACATGTAAGATTATAAGAAAGAGTACCTAAAGTATTTAAATTATAATAAAACTGGTTATTAGCTAAAACAGTTATTAAAAGGCGTAAACGGCACGCTTAAACTAAAAGTAAAGCTTTAATATTAAGAGAAACTGTACATTTACAACCTAGGTAAATAAAAGAAGTATATCTAGCAGATCTATAAGTCTTAACTTAAGGAATATATAAGCTAAGTTAAGACTCTTATATAAGCCTAATAAGCGTACACCTTCCTAAGAATAAAAAAGCTAGTTAAGGAAGTAATTAATAATTATAACGTCTATTATTAAAAGTAAAACCGATATTATAAACCTTATAAGCTTCTTAAACCACTCCCCGTACCATAAGCGCTATAGAGTTTAATCTTACTTAACTTCGTCACTGGGATTTTAAAATCTAAGGACCCTATTACAGGAGTTACTTATAATTAAATCCTTATAATAATTAACAGATTAATAAAATAGGCTTACTTTCTACCAACTTTAAAGGACATAATAGTAAAGTAACTCGCTTATATCTTTAAAAAAGAGGTAATTTTATAACACTTTTAATTAAATAATATCGTTACAGATTAAGATAAGTTAATTATATTAAAGTTCTAATAAGGATTAATGTAAAGAATAAGTGTGAAAAGTAAGCTTTTAACAGCATTCCACCTATAGACAGACAGCTAAATAAAACAAGTTAATCAGATATTTATAACGTATCTCTAAGCTTACATTAACTTTAAATAAGATAATTAGCTTAAGTTATTACTAATAATATAAATAGCTTATAATATAACACTAATTAAGTTAATAAATATATTACTATTCTTTACTAACTATAGTAAGGAGCCTAAGCTTTATTAAAGCCTGCCTATTAACACCCCTTAAGCCGCAGTTCGCACAGACTAAATATAAGAATTATATAACTACTTATAAGCTAAACTTAAGTTCATACGTGAATAGATAAAGAAGTTTACTAATAAATATTAAACTAAGTAACCGGTACTTAAAAAAGGACTTTACTATAATAGTAAATAAGTTAAGGGACTGACTTTTTAAAAGGGGGATTATATCTACCTTTTTTTATAAAACCTATATTTAAAACAACCTAATAAAAGGCTTAACTTTAAAAAGTACAGATTATTCTAAATTAATAAAAAGGTCACTACCTTTAATTATAAACTAAACTTACCTACTAATATAAAGGTGCAGATTAAGGTTTTTCATATCTTACTTTTAAAACCTGTATTAAAGGGAGTTCCACTAAAAAAGAAGATTAAGATTAACATTAATAAAGATAAGTACGACGTTAAGGAAGTTATAAATTTATAAAAAGGAAAAAACACATTTAAATATCTTATTAAGTAGTTAGATTACAGCTTTAAAAGTAACTTATAAAAGTTAGTTAAAAACCTTAAATACCTAAACTTAATTACAGAGTTCCATTAAAAAAATCTAAACTAATTAAAACTAATAATAAGAACTAGAAATAAGATAAAGTCTGACATTTAAACTACTATACTGAAGAGTAAGACTACTGTGGGACTTAAAGCCTAAGAAGCGGTAAGAAACTCCTTAATAGGTACGGGAGGACATTTATCAGAACCCTTAACTAGGGTTATAAAGACCTTAAACTTAATAAGGAGGCAGGGCTTTTAAAGCTCCCAGTAAGTTCTATATAAAAATAAGTATTATTAAGAAAAAGAAGTTAGTAAAAGAAATAAGTGCGCTACTATTATATTAAAAAGGGCCGTTTTCGTTTATTAAAAGAAGGAAGTTACAAACTAAGTTAAAAAAAGGTCACCAGCTATAGCAATCCCCTGGAAAAAGAACCGGCAGGTGTTCCTGTTAAAAAGCCTCCCCAGTTAAAGGACTTATTAACTTTAAGAGGAGCAGCTAGACAGGCCTTCTCCTACTCCTAGAAACAAAAGATCTTTACCTCCTAGCTAAACGTAGAAAAAGCTCGCTCTTCCATCTTACAGCGTTAAGCTTTAATCCGTTTAAAACAGGCAGCAGCTTCCTAGAGCTTTTAAGTTTTCAGCTCTAAGTTCCACGTAATAACGTTATGCTTAGTATTAAAACAGCACTTCTTAAAAAAGAGCTGTTAAAGAAAAACGTTATTATAATTAAACACGTTACATAAAGATAAAGCCCTTATTAATAAGTATTTAAAGTAACTGTCTAATTATGTAATAATAAGACAGGAAAGCGATTTTAAAGAATAATAACTATAAGGTGACATTTATAATTTAAAAATTAAAGTGAAATCTATAAGGTTACAGTGATAAGAAGTACTGTTTTTTAAAGTGTACTTTTACATACGGTTAATAAGTATAGTTACGTTAAGAAAGAAGGAACGCTTTTATTAAGATTCTTTATGGAAAAAGAATATTAAAAAGGGGGAATTGTATAACAACTTTATAAGCTGTCACTTAGGCTGGAGTAACTTAATAGATCCCCTATATAAGGAACAGTGTAAGAAAACAGTACGTATAGTACTATATATTAAGCTAGGGATATAAAAACCTAAAGCCTTTATAACTAACCAGCAGTTATTTAATCTTAATAAAGGTGCTTACTTACTAAGTATCTGTAAGACCTTTAAATAGGAGGTGCTTAGTAGCAGGTTACTTAGTTCCTCACTAAGTAATAAGCCATTAAGCAAAGTATAAAATACTTTTAATTAGTTAGTATAAATAGTTATAATTATGCTTATAACCACCGTAAGGGACTCTGGTTCCTTACATTAGTATTTAATTATTCATTTATATCCTACTATTCAGACTTACTTCTGTGCGTTATAATGATAGCAACTTACAGTGACATTAAACTTCTATCTAGGAGTGCTAACTTAATAAGCCGTCTTCGGAACGCCTCTTACCTGTTAGCGTCCTGCTATACGTTCTGTCTTAACCTGCACCAGTCCTTTTAAAGCCTGTGTCGGGTGCAGGTCGTAATATATTAATGTATTAAAGTCTAGCCGCTTTAGTAAATAAGAAGCTATTTAAGAAGAGGTTCTTACTAAGGTTTATCGTAATTACTATAGCCGTAAGAAGTCATACGCTTAAATCGCCATTAAACTAAAGGGGTAAGTCTCCCTTATAATAATATAGCGGATTCTACGGAAAGCTAGTATAAAGAAGACAAAGCCTACTTATAAGCTTAAGTTAACGAAGGAAATGCAGGTAATGAGATTAAAGTAGTGTCTTAATTATAAAGATTAGACCTTTGAGGATTAGGCAAAAGTGATTTAGACTGATAAGACGGCTGTTATTGTTAGTTATTGCCGCAGAGGGTATTAAGTGTAAGGACTTTAATAAAGTGGTATCTGCGAAGCTATATTTGTAAGCGGTGGAAAGGATTTACAGAATTTATGTTCTGGGCTTCCTTTTATTACGATTTTAAAGGTCCTTGCTATATTTAGAAGCAGGAAACTACTATAGATAGGAAGTTAGCTAATAAGGACTTGAAGAAGATAAACAAGGCGCTTAAACTTATTTGTAAGGCTGAGTGGGAGCTGAATAACCTAATGTCTCGCCTTTAGATTGATCGAAAGAACCCCAGCCGGGTTCTGCAGTAGCAATGGACTAAGGCTAATAGTAAACTGATAAGAGGAAACGGGAAAGGGATTAATTAATATCGGTACTAGAAACAAGTATTAGTGCTAAAGTTAATACCTTTTACATAACAGTATAGCCTTAAGTTTCTTATAATGGAAGATAACACGCCAGCATACGTACACTGCACTAATGTTGTGATAATGAGCTTATTAAAAGTAGTGTATTTACTGTGGTGCCTTAATTCTCCAGATCTTAATATGATCGAGCCTTTGTGGTTTATTCTGAAGAGGCAAACAACAAAAAAAGGCGCCCCACAGAGTCGGAGTGAAGTAGAAAAAGCTTGGCTAAAGGCTTGGAGAGAGTTACCGTAAGAGAAGATTCGTAAATGGATTTAACGGATTATACACCATATACAAGAGGTTATTCGTTATAAGGGAGGAAACGAATATAAAGAGGGTCAGCCGAGTTGGATAAAGAGTCGTAAGATTAGTTGTATCGTTAAAGCCCTAAGAGAAGTAGTAAAGGATAACGACTTGGAATTGGTAGATTCAGCTCTATAGTAACAGTTAGAAGTGTAATCGGAAGATGTAGAGTTGGAAGGATTTGGAGTAGATGTCTGGGAAGATGTAGTGGAAGTGGCGGCGCTAGAACCATCACTATTGCTAGCGCCAGCACCACTATGGCGGTTAAACAGAAGAAAGTAAATAGTTACTATGCAATTAACGTTAATCGCGCGTAGTTACCGTTAACGGCACGTAATTAAAGTCGAAAGAAAGTAGTTATAGCGATGATAGTGATGGCGATGGGTGGGTTGGTGAAAGCGTTGTATTTTCAGTCAGTTATAATGGGTATGCTCTGTAATGGCAAAAATGCCAAGAAGGCAGTAAGCGAATTCTTTTGGTAGGCACATCTGTATATATATATATATATATATATATGTCTAAAGCGCTTTAGTTGTAAGAACAAAGCCACAGGCTTAACACATAATAAAAACAGAGCCACAGGCTTAACATATAAAAATATAATGTTTAATAACGTAATCGTACAAAACAGATGAATTATATGTATTTAACTTTATCCCTTTACCACTTAAATATTAAAATACTTAAGCACTTAAATAATCTTTTTCATTTAAGCTTTTACTAACGTTTATCTTATACTTTTTATATATATCTTTCCCTTACCACTTTATATCTAACAGCTTAAAAACAACCTTAAATACAATATATCTAATATTAATAATCTTAATAAAGCTATAATTATTACTGTTAATATTATCGCCTTTCAAAAGTGTCAAATTCTAGCCTCTGAGAATACTAAAAGGCTCTGTATTACAGGGCCTCAGGGCCTGACAAAGGTAAGGAGGTCTGCGCACCTTTAGGTACCCTGCACCTGCAGCCACTACGTATTAGCCATAACGTGGCTTTGAACCTTCTGGAATCCAGAATGTCCTAGGGCCCTTAAAGGGGGTCCCTGTAGCCCCTGTAGGGCTATAGAAGGCTCTGGAAGTCTGTAGACTTCTATAACCTTCTAGGCCTACGTAAGTGATTACATAGCCTGTGGGGAGTTTCCACCATACTATTTTATTATTATATTAGTAGTAGAAGGCTCTGGAATTCTATTCCAGAGCTCCTACAGCCTATAACAGGCTTACTCCTCTCCTGTAATTAGCTCTCCTTTTAAGCAAGCATTTTCCTTCTTTCGTAATAATAACACTATATTTAAAGTGCTAGGCTTACTAAGCCTCCTACTGAAATAGATTTGTTTTACAGTGCAGGGTTTACTATAACTGCCCTTTAAGCTTTATACTATAAGCCTTTATTTACTTCCTTTAGCACCTTAGTAAGCTCTGCTGTCGTACCTTTAGCACTCCTTCAGATTACTGTACTCGTACTTCTTCCCCTAACTAAAGCCCTGTATTACAGGCTCTTACTGGCCCTATTATACGGTCCAGTATACTAGTACTGTTATACAGACTAGTATAATCCAGGCTCTTAAGCGCTGTACTACGGGCTTGCAGAACGCTACTAAGCAATAAAAAGGACACTGTTAAATAAAACCTTATTAAAAGCCCTTTTATCTTTAGTGGTAAAAACAGAAATTTTAACTAATATTATTGTTAAAGTGTTATTTTAAAGGACTAATATATATATATTTTCCCCCTGTGGCTCAGTGGTGTGAGTCTGAGGATTTCTACGATTTTTCGGAATTGTAAAGGTAGTAAGTTCAATTCCTATATAGGGAAACTGTTGGGTTTTTACAACCCTAACCCGGCCAGTGTGGTTAAAACAGTGTGGCTGGATCCACGCAGCCGCTCCGCGGCTGCATCCGTGGATCTGCACAGCCAAGAACGCCAGACTCCACTGCCAAC
>Ga0247770_1001880_pt1 | contig 14127 bp, 16 predicted proteins | sample UWRJL136409B6_FD_179943 | JGI IMG/M metagenome (GOLD analysis project Ga0247770, IMG submission 179943) | Plant litter microbial communities from Arlington Agricultural Research Station in Wisconsin, United States - UWRJ-L136-409B-6 | ecosystem: Environmental > Terrestrial > Plant litter >... | reverse complement strand
GTCTTCGGAACGCCCCTTACCTGTTGGCGTCCTGCTATACGTTCTGTCTTAACCCGCGCCAGTCCTCTTGAGGCCTGTGTCGGGTGCAGGTCGTAATAGTAATCCAGTTAATAATGTAGTAAATGTAACGCAGGCGTTGTTACTTTTAGTGTTGTTTCTATACTGCTAGTTAGTACTCTGGGTAAGTAATCTTAATCATCACGCGAACAGCTAAGTTATTAACGATATAATTATTAGTTATAATAAAGCTAATTTAATTAAATCTAAAGTCCTAATCGGTAAGGCAGCGCATTATAACTTCCACGTTATTATTACCAGTATAATAGCCTTAGATCCGCGGAAGGTTAAGGACTGTATACTTAATCTGGACTTTATCTACGCTAATAAAATACGTAATCACTGCCATTAAATAAAAGCCATTCGGCACACTCTAGCCATTAAACGAGAGATAGATTTTCTAGCTAAACGTTATTATCTTCTTCCTTAAAACTGCTTTATTAACCTTATATAACTCTTTTAACCACTTCTTAATTATATTATAAGACTTTAATAACACCTCTTTTATAACGGTAGGATTAAGCAGCGTTAATAACTTGCGAAATGTGGGGTGCTTGATTACTGAAAATAGTATATTAGCATTGTAAATCCACTTTATAAACAGAGCCTTAAGCTTCTCTGCTAATAACTTAGTGACGATAACTTTAGGCACTGTTAAGAATCCTTAAATTAATTTACTTATAGCGCCTGCAGTAATCGTTATTACAGCTACAGACCTTGCGATCTTCCTCACGGAAGTAACTTTAAGGTTATAAAGCTAGTGAGCTTTCTGCAGGTGTTTAATTAAAGCTAACGTATTCCTCCTCAGGTTATATAATTTTAGGCAGGGCTTTAAGCTCTTAACAGTATAAATCCACCAGGACTGCTTATTAATTAGCTTCTTGCCCTTAATAACTACCTTAAGCAGAAAGAGACTGTAATCTTAGATTTAAATTAATCGCAACCTTAATAATTTACTCTATCGCTTAAGAATAAAGTCGCGATTACTAACCTAAACTTATAGCCATTCCAGTTGATTATCTTAATATAAATCCACGTCGTTTATAAGCCTTATTGTCGCCAGTTTGTCAGAAATGGTAACTTCCCGCGCACTGACGTTTTTTGCTTGCGTTTGGGGGTAGGGGGGTGGGTTTGTGACACTTGGCGCACTCCCTTGCGAACTTTTTGCGATACTGGGAGCTGTGTGAATTAGTGGCAGCTTAGTGGTGCTGGGGGCGGCATCGGTAGTCTTAGCCATGGCTTCAAATTCGTGAGTGCAGCGGGGGCTCGTGGAGTGGTAAATTTGCTAACTAACGCCTTTAAACTCAGCAGAATTGGTGGTCTTTTGAGCGACTCCATCACTCCAGGCCTCACGAGCCTAACGAGCCTAACGGCAATTCCGCTGACGAATCCCGACCTTCTGCCAAACGCTGCCAACAAACCACTCCGAGCGAGAGCCAGCAAACCACTCCAAGCCAGAGGGAGTCACTCCAAGCGAGAGCCAACAGACCACTCCAAGCCAGAGCCAGCAAACCACTCCAAGCCAGAGGGAGTCACTCCAAGTGAGAGCCAACAGACCACTCCAAGCCAGAGCCAGCAAACCACTCCAAGCCAGAGGGAGTCACTCCAAGTGAGAGCCAACAGACCACTCCAAGCCAGAGCCAGCAAACCACTCCAAGCCAGCGTTACAAAGCCCCACTCTTGGCGATTCCAACCGAGCCGAGCGAGCCAACTCCAACTCCAAGAATCGGCTCGTCTCACTGCTTTTGAGACCTGGCGTGGCGTGGCGTTAGCGTTGGCGTGGCGTGGCGTGGCGTTATTTAGGCTCGTCTCATGCCAGCGCTGTAAATCAACAATGCAGCGAGAAGCTAGGAGCACGCTTGGGCGGTTTGGGGCCAACGCCACAAAATACCCTCCCTTCCATCGAAGCATCGTGCATGTCGAGAAAGAAAAGGATTTTTGAGGCTCTGCGGTACTAGGTATGTATATAAGGGTACTTACTGGATACTTTGAAAGCTTCGAAGTCGTAGTTTTGTTGTAACGCATCTGACAGTTTCCCGCTATACTCAGCTACCAGTCAACACAAGAGCACGAAACGTCGGCCAGATTCGTCATGGTTCAACAACCTCATTGGAACTCACATTGTGGGCCGCCGAGAATCGAGCAAGACGGCGGCTTCGAACTTGAGCTATTAGAAAGGCAACTGGTGGTTTCGTACCCTAATGTCCCGCCTAGGCACGGGCCCGCATCGGCTCACGTAAATGTCTCGGCGCCCGGTTACGGCCAACAGGTTTCCCACGACTCCTCTGCTGGGACAATCGAGTCCAGCCCATTTAACACAACCTCATTCGGGCTGGCGCACCCGGCTGGGTTTTCCATGCAGCCAAGTCAAGCACTCAACAGCGTGTGGAGTCTTGCCAGTTCGAGCCCACCACCTCCTCCCGACTGGCAAGCCCCCAACATGGACTCCTTCTTGAACCCCCAGTCGTTTATCGCTGCCCAGACTGCTGCGCTTAGGCAGGGAACCCCCATCCTTTTGTCCTCACCTAGGTCCAGGCCGTCTTTCAATCCGATTGGAAATTCAAGTTACCCGGGCCAGGCATTTGGAATGACCAGCAACATGGCACCGGAAGCGCCACAGCAGCCGCATCCACCGGTTGCCAGTCAACCAACGCCCGTGCCTAGTGCTTTCTGGCGGCGACCTTGGCAATGCTTCAGACGATCTATCCCCCAGAACACTGAAGCGTGTTGGCGATGCAAGGGTAGTCACAAGAAGGTGCGTATCTCCGTCAAGGGTTGTATGCTGGCAAGATTGATTGATGCTCACCATGATGTTACATAGTGCGGCGGTGGATCCCCTTGTCTGCGGTGCAAGAAATCCCCTCGAAATTCTGCCATTCCTTGCCGTTCGGACCAGTTTGTGATGTGGCAGCGGAAATACCATTCCTCTGCCACACGCCGCGAGGAGCGTCCAGCCTACAGGCAGAGTTGTTGCCTCCCAAACTCCAATCTGCGGCCAATCTTCTCAGCACGGCAAGGAGACGGCAATACCACGCTATCAGCCGAGTCAAGCGCCCCGAGTACATAGTGGGAAGCAATGACAGCATCTTCTGCAGAGTTGTCAACATCGAGGTCCCCAATATCAGAATCTTCGTGAACCCTCTCGAACCCACCCTCGTGGAGATGCAATTGCTCACCCCCACCAACCGCCCCCAGCATGGAGTACCCTATGATGACATCATCGTTAGCATTGTGTGGGAGTTTGAGGATAATCCAGCCGCTCAACTGATGGGCGTTGAAGCTGTTGAGGATCTGGTTGCTCTCTTCGAGGCCGCCTGTCTCTGCGAGGCGAAATGGGGCCCTAGGGACCCCACCAGGAGACTTGTCTACAGTTCAATGCGCTGCCTGCTGCACTGCATGGAAGCGCTGCGACTCTCCGCTGACGGCCTATTACCTGTCGACACCGACGCCCATGCCCACTGCGTCCAGGTGCACGAATGCAGATGCCCCGCCTTTCATGGTATCACCAAATACGCCCTGAGATACGCCGAGGCGCTGACCACGGCGCTATTTCATAATAAGAGGAACAGGAACAATAACTGGCTTCTGGTATTTTACAGTTTGTGTATTCAGGGATATGTTCGTCGCGCTCTGATGTCTTTGGAGGAGCACTTGCAGTCCGTCGAGCTGTCCGCGGGGGGGGGGGTGGAGGTTGAGGGCAGCACGCGGCGCCTCTGCAGTACCAAATACTTGCAAACAGCGGTTTTTTTATTCGGAAAATTCTCAATGCAGGGAAAAGGGAAGCTGGCCAAAAATATCCAGGACGAGCGGCCCAACCCTTCGGTTTTTCTCCAAAAACTACCTCATTCATCACAAGCCGGGGACGATAGCAGCAGCAGCTGGCAACAGTGGCGCGATGAGGGCGTTCCTGAGTTTCTGGGGAGGATCTACCAGATTCCCATCGATGACTCCACCAATTACTACCAACCACGCCATACGGAACCGCCTAGAAATGGTGACGATTCCGACTCCGACGGGACCATCATATTCCCATCCCAATTCCAACCCCCACCCTCTGGGACGGTGACGGCGGCGGTTACGGACATGGCTCAGTCAACAACAGACAGGGCTCGAGCAGACTTCGGCGTCAGCAATACAGACGCCAACTGCTGTGCCTTTTCTTTTCCCACAAGTACCCCTGAGCCCTCTATCCTAGGCTCAACGTGGTCAGAGACGAGTTACGAGGAGGATTCGGACACATCGACATTTTATGCAGCCTCGCTATCGACCGTGACTATGGACGACTACACTCCTGAAGACAGGTCTGGGTTTGAAGCTTGGGGGGGATCTGTGTTACAGCATTATGCTGAGGACAATGGAGATGTACTCATGGATGGTTACCAAAATGAGTGATGCCCGGCTCATAGTTAGCCCTCCTCCTTTTTTGCTACATGCATATCAGAGTTTGGTCGTCTGGCGTTGTTTGTTTGGGTTAGCATTTCATAGTTGTAGCTTGATATCCCCGAGGCGAAGGATAGACAGGCCGCCTATGAGTTATTCATGGAATAATCATAATACCAACAGCGCTGACGATTGCGAAACTTAGTGTCAGCTGATCCCACGCCATCGGTCGCGAATCACTCTTGCACTCCAATGACCCTCAGATCTGGTGGTCCCGCGTAGTTGAAGGAGTGACGATGTTAGCTGCAGATTGGGAAGAAACTCGATAGAGAGTTCGCACCAGACCGAGAGAGTACCAGGCGACCGACGTCTTGTGCGAAGAACTCGTAACCAGGCAAGTCGATGATAGCAAGCAGCGTCTCGGGGTGTAGCTGAAGAAGCACCATCGCTGTCCTTGGTGGCAATATCCACCTGACTGCGGACAAAGAGAGCAAAGGAGAGCTTCGTCGGCAGTCCTTCTCTCCTCGTGGACTATCCCCAGGTACTACTTAAACTTTTTGCTACTTCTTTTCCGGTGTCCATCCCGAATTGATAGTGTTGTGAATGGAACCTCTGCTGCATAATTCGCTGTGACTGAAGCAACCATCTATCTTATGTAAGGTAGACAGGGGGTGGACGCAAGGGTCCACTCAACTCACAACCGCAAACGATGATTGCCAAAATGTTAGCCCTTGCGAACCCTGCACCGACGCCAACTTTGGAGGGTATGTGTCTGCGTCTACGCATTATGATATGTGGTGCTGTGATTCAGCTTAGCTTTGCCCCCCCATGCCCAATCGGGGTCTGGCAGTGGAGACGGTAGGAGGAGGAAGTGAAGATACTTGTGTCGGAGATGTTTATTTTGAGATTCAGACTACATCAATTGAAGCGGTGCCTGTTTGAACACCCCTTTGGCTCCTATTTCCTGCGCGAGAGTCTAAATAATGACCATGATGCGGTCGCGGAGCATGGCCGCGCAGAAGCCGTCAAAACACCCCGATTGACGTGTCTTCGGGGGTTGGTCTCGGTCTGCACCATGAGCTGCGGCACCGCGCCCGTGAGCTAACATGTGGAACGTTTGACTGAGGAACGAAGGGCTCGCGAGCAGCGGAAGTTCAGTTGCAAAGTGACTTAATTAGGTAGAAAAGGGGAGTGTGAAGCACCCCACAGTTATATACAAATGGAAGCTCCCTGTGTGTGGGGAGAGCACATGATCCAAGGCCCCAGCGCTCCAGCTAAGCCTGGCTCAGCAGGGCGCCTAAGCGCCTAGCGAGGCGGCTGCAGTTCGACATAACACTTGGGCACAGAAGTCACTGCAATTTAAGCCCCGCGTGAGGGAATGCTATGTCAGCGCCAAGACTGGCCAAATGTAGTCCGTGGTCAGATTCTTTCTCAGAGTGTGGTTTGTTAAGCTCTTTTTGTGCTTACACAAGTTGCCATCTCTGGTTCAATTGAAACGCACAACTTAATCCACTAGCCAGCTGCAAATCTACCTTATTACGCTTCTGTTTGGATTTACAGTGCAATAGTACAGCCTAATGAACCGTAAAGGCTTAATGTTTCGTGGGTCCTGTTCTTCTTCGACCTTCTCCTCACCCGCTTCCTCTGTTAGGCTATGCGTAGCATCCAGCCCACCGGCTACTGCACCGATAGTGGTCGCGACTGGGCCCCCGCCCACGGAGCCCACCCTGGCCCTTGCACTAGGACATAATTAATGCGGCCCGAAAGAAGCAAATCGCCCAGGCAACACTGGACTGCATTTTGTCCCAGGTAAACTTACACGTTCGGCTGTTGGTACTAAGACGCTCCTGTCGGAAGCTTAATCCCCAGTTAATAATGTGCACATAAACGTCCTCCGCCTCCAAGCTAGCATCCAGCAGTCCGTCCTGTAAACGGCACTTGGTTATCTCCCATGCTCCATCCAGGCCTGGTTCAAGTCGTCGTTTCCTAAGTGGACTCCCCCGCCACAGCTCATCCTTAAAAAGCAGAAGAAGAACTGGGAGGAGGGGTTTAAAGCGGAGAAAGCGGCCTATGCGAAGCTGCGCCCGTTACAGGGAGCCGTCGTGCCAAGGCTCTTCGGCGACCTCCAGTACAACAACATAAAAGCACTACTTATATCGGACATCGGTAGTGTGTGCCTGGCTGCGCCTGAGGGAAGTATGCTGAAGCTGGACAAGTTTTCGCCGCTTGGCCCGCCAGGCCCTTATTGCGCTCTCTCGCTTTAGGGTACTGCAGGATGAGACTAAGTTGGATAACTTCCATCTCACCTGTTATTTTACCCTAAAGTTGCCCTTACCAACACCCAGTCACGCATACCACCCCTCCCCACGGTAAAGCAACAGATCTTTTTTTTTGAAAAGAACGACGGCCTCAGCCTAAGAGGATCAAATCCTAAACTGGATAAAATAGGCGGCGAAAATAGCTGTGACGATGAGTAGTTACTGGTCTGGCCTAAAATCGGCCGATCGACCCAGTCGCATGCTCCTTCGTCTGGGACATTGATTTGAACTGATGACTTGATTTGACTTGATTTTTCGGTACTGCCAAGCCTACCTAATTTGTATGGCGCTGTTTGTACCATTATATTACTGCAAATCTCGTTTATTTGAATGAAGGTGGCTGGCCAACTCCAGATTCCTCGCTGCAACGATCGAGTCTGACGACGGCGCCGACGATGATAAGGTTGAAGAAATTGGTGAAGAAAATATAGAGGTTTCTGACAACAGTTGAGATATACTATCACCATTTAATCAAACTTCGGTCGTTAAAGAAAGCGAGTGCGAACCAGATAGATTATTACGGCATGGATTGAAGGATAACTGGAAGCGAGATGACGAAGTCTCTGGTACTTGAAATACCATACAAATTGGGTGGGCTTGGCGGTACCAGGAATCGGTCAAATCAATGTCCCAGACGAAGGAGCTTGCGACTGAGCTGAGTCGATCTGCCGATTGAGGCCGGACCAGTGGATGTTGTAAACGACGCAAGCAACAGCCAGCGCGACAACTAGCCAGAAGGCAAAGCCATATGATATGAGGTTTGCCGGGCTGCGTCATCCTCCTCGATGGACGAACCACTTTTACAAGTGTTGTTATTACTCCGCAGTCCGAAGGATCCCAGTCGCGCCGCACCGATCCTTCTGGTCAGAGATGAAACATGTGTTGCACCTCAGACAGGGACAGTGGCTGTGCAGTGACAGGGGTAATAAGGAACGATAAAAATCTGCAATGCAATTCCCCAGTTTCCCGTTGTTTTGCATTTAATCATTCACACCCGCCTGCCTAATGGGCATGATGGCGCAAAAAGTCCATTGGCAAGGGCCAACATCCATGATTACATGGCTCGTTCTCGCCGTTGCGGCTGCCGTCAGCCATCACTTCTTCTACGTGTGGCTTGACGGACGTCTCGTGCAGAGTAAGACTGAGCAGGAGTGGTTCGGTCGAATCGGCACCGGACTCGCTTTTCTCACCAACGCACTCCTATCAGCCGCATCGACCATCGCATATATCCAGCTGCTATGGCAAACGTTGAGGTCCAAGACAGTGTCGATTGGCGGTGTCGACGCCCTGTTTGGTGCCACGACAAGTGCCTGGAATTTGGTGAACCTCGAGTTATGGAGACGGGGGTCGTTTCTCGGCGTCATTGCAGCAATTTTATGGTAATTTTGGTTGGTCACTCTGAGGGGAGACTTGAAGTTCGGCTAACAGACAATGTAGGATGCTCCCGCTGTCCGCGGTGGTGACACCGTCCACACTGGTCGTAATACAATCGCCCACCCCCAACATAACCATCATGGAGATGCCCATGCCCCTCATCGACATTGCCCCGGAGAAGTCTGCCCAATGGGGGTGGGAACGCGTGAATGAGCACAAGATTGAATTCTCAAACTACCAAAGACCGGCCACCTCCATCTCGCGCCTCGTCGCCAATGTCGCATCATCGGGTATCATCTTGCCCATCCGTGCTCCCTTTCCAAACTCGAGCTACTCGCTCGAGTTTTACGGCCCATCCATCTCATGCGTTCGTGCAGACCCAATACTCGAACAGAAAGTCACGAACATGACTGGAGACTCACTGGTCTATGCATACATCGGCTTCGTTCCCGATCCGCTCAACTCTCGATTACTCAACGACACGACTAGCGACATTCTGAACGGCCTCAACATGACGCTCTTAAGCACGTCTAAAATTTCAAAGCTCATCACCTTTGACGAGTTGGGGCCGGCCGGACACGCTCGGCTGTTTATATGGACCTATCTTCCCGGCGATTACAATAGCACAACCAACATAACAACGGGCCGAGACCCACCGAAACTGACTGAGTGCGGGCTCTATAATTCCTCCTACAAGGTCGACTTCAACTACACAAATAACCAGCAATCCGTCTCGGTCCGAAACCTGACGAGGTTGAACGGCATTACCTACGGCACATATCTCCGCTTCAACGTCACCGTCCAGGAAACCCCCGGCTTCTTCGCCGGCGTGGCCGGGTGCGCCCTCATGGAAGCCCTGTCTAAGATGCTGGTCGGATTTCTCAGAATCGCCGCGGTCACGGACGGGTGGGTGAGTGATGGGGAACTTGGGATCCTGAACACGGTCCTAATGCAAGCCCATGAGATCCGACGATTGTACCGAACCGTCTCCCAGACCGAGTTCACCCCCTTCACGGAGCCGCTGGCCATTCGAAACATGTCCATCGCCGAGGCCATTGAGGAGCTCTCGCAAAACATGACGCTGAGCTTGTTTAGTAATCCTTATTTTTTGTGAGTATTTGGCAAAGAGGAAGAAAGTCAAAAAGAAAGCCCAGCTGACACACTCCTCTTTCTATATACCTACAGACAAGACCCATCTACCAGCACCAATTCAGCCACCCCTGCCACAGCCCCCCGCGTCTCCGTCGCCGTAACCACCCCACAAAACGCCTACTCCTACAACAACCCCCACAACCTCGCCATCGCCTACGGTCTCGGCATAGGTTTCGCGGCCGTTGTCGTCGCGGCGGGCCTTGTGTGTATCCACGCCGTTGAGGGCACCTTTTCGACGTCCTTTTCCACCATTCTGCGGACGACAAGGGGTGCACAGCTCGATGAGCTCGTGCATGCGTCAGAAATGCATGGCAAGGAGCCCCTCCCTAAGAGGCTAGGGAGGATGAATCTTTTATTGAAGAGGGAAGATGGCCCCGACGGAGGCGATGGTGTTAGTAACAATGGTAGTATGAGGTTTGTTATGGTGGGAGGGCAGGAGGGAAAGGCAGGCGTGGAGTCGGAGGTGGAGTTGCTTGAGATGTCACCAAGGTCAGTGGGATATGGGAACTTGGCCCTTTAGATTTACGGGCCATTGGGCAGGGGGGTAAAGGGTGAGGCGTGAAGGTCTAGTAATACACACGGCAAGTCACCTGGTCAAGTGAGTCCGTGAGTGGCTACTATCGTCCTCACCTGCCACGCATAACCCAGCCAATCGCTGTCATCTCCGACGAGGGAGGGGCTTCTCCACGTTCCACCACCTTCAGGCAACAAGCGGAAAGAGACCTCGACGGCGAAAAAACGCTCGAGCCAGCCGCGCTTGCCAAGTTCTACCAGTACCGCCGCATCGACCACAAATATGGCTCCCGCCTCTTTGTTCTCAGCCCAGGCAACCAAAGTGCCAAACTACTCGGCCATCTCCGACCGTTTTCGGTTGGGGAGACACGAGGGTACAAAGCGCTATTATACGTATGGGGAAAGCCGCGATTCACCGATACAATTTTCGTCAAAGGAAAGCGACTGGCTATCACATACAATCTCGGTGCCACTCTCCGACAGCTACGTCCTCTACCCAGCCAGCCACCACTTTATATCTAAACCGACCAGATCTTGTTAAGACCTGCACCTGGCGCAGATCCGAGAGGGACTGGTCAGGTTAAGACAGAGCGTATGGCAGGACGCCAAGGCTTGGGGGGTGGTCCAAAGACGGTTTGTTGAGCTAGCACTCCTAGACGAGAGTACACTGTCACTGTAGGTCGCTGTCACTATAATGCACAGAGGGAAGTCTGAACAGTAGGACACAAATGAACAATTTAATACTAGCGTGAGGAACCAGAGTCCCTCACGGCCATCGTGGTCACGATGATGACTATCTATACTAACTATCTAAGAGGTACCTCGTACCTTGCTTGGCAAGAGACGCTTGGTGGTGCACCAAGCACTTCCAGGCCAAGCACCGTAGTCAGAAATGCTTGGTGCCTCTCCCCGGGGTGGGCCACAAAGCGCTATCAATGTCAGCGCCGACATTGCCCTCTCGCTGTCGCCGCTAGTGGCCGTGCTGTGGCGGCTGCGGAGACCGGTACCGGAGCGCGTCCTCGTGTGTTGTCTGACCAGGGTTAGGCTGCTGGCGAGCGGCGCGAGCGTTGCGAAGGCAGTTGTGGTGGCCCAATGGGCACCGGAAAACCCAAAAGTAGACTCGTGGGCAATGGCTGTGAGCATTGCGACATGGACGGTGGCGGAGCAGCATATCGCCGTGTTCGGCGCGTATAGCCCGTCGCTCAAGGGGACCGATCGAGCGCGCGCTGGGACGGTGCGGCATTCAGTTGTCGTCCAAGATGCAGACAGCTGACATTGCGTATCTGGAGAGGTCTCTGGATGAGGGGACGGACCGAAGCAGGAGGGTCATATATGAAAGGGGGGAGACGGGAAAGAGCTCCACCGTAATGTTCAAGACGGCGGCGCGATCGGAGGGAGGCTGCAGCGCCGATGACGGGATGGGGCTGGAGAAGGATGGAATGGGCAGAAGAGAGACGTAGGGGGGTTAGGGGATCAACCATGCGTTAGAGCTGGTCAAACTGCTCTCTTGTAACCACTTCATCTTTGAAGTTTTTTGGGCTTAATGCATGAGACGCTCAACTTCAGCCTCTGGGATTGCGTTGGACCCTTGAACCTTCTTCAGTGCACTATCCGCCCGCTTGGAGTCGAGCTGAGCCGAAGCGTCATCCCGCTGTTTATGCATGTCGTCCCGCTCGGGTGGCAGCGTCGAGTTGCTGGGCGTGGTTGGTGCTTGTGGCCGGCTCTGCGACCTCGATCGATTCGATCGCGTTGGCGGCACTGACTTTGCGACGTCTTTGCGTGAGTTGGCGTTAGCGCTGGCAGCTCTGGCTGTCGCAATCTATTCCATGGCGGGCTCTGTAGGCGTTGGATGTTGCAGCCTTCTTGGGGGCAGTGTGCTGAGATGAGTGGACGAAAATTATAACTCGTCCGCCTAGTGTCAGATGCAACATTTAGCCCTTTGGATTCTTACTAGTAGTTGCAAGTTTATCACCTGGAGAACGGTGGCGGCATTACCGACCTCATATGGTTGGATTGACCATGCAAATATGAAAGTGGTGGAACGCATCGGCAAATTTGACAGAAAAGGATAAGATTCGACCTGGTTATCGAGTCCTATCCGGCTGAACTGACGTAGGACACCCATCATTGGACAAGCTTCACAGCACATAGTCTATATAGTTAAGGCAGGAGCACCTCAGTTTACCCATCATGACAATTCGCCTCAAAACCTCCCAGATATGGGATACCCCGTCGTCGAGGCTGTGGAAGATGTGCCACTTGAATTTAAAGTGAAGGAGGGAGCACCCGCACCAGTAGAGTACCCGACATCCTTACAATCCTCGGTGTACACATCTAGTCTACAAATGGGTGATAAGATACCACATCCCATCCATGATCCATGACCTTTGATTCTTCCGGCCTGTCTAAAGTGTTGGGCGTGTAATATCGCGCGAAGTTTAGGTCGCACAAAAACACACTCTAAGCGGTCTCCTGACCTGATCTCTATTTGTACAATACAAGTAGCTCTCTACGGTCTCCGGCTAAATCCTCCTCGTGATGTCGGGTTGGGTCTCGAACGCCGTATCCCCGCACTTTGTCAGACCCTAAGCCCCATAATCCACAATGACATGGTGTGGTGCGACTAAAAAGTCCGAATAGCCGGGTGTGCTGCTATTCTGCAGGCATCAGCCCTTTGAGGTACCATCGCCTCGTATTGAAGCTGCTCGCACAGAGCCCGGCACTGCCCTCACTTGCCGCTCCGCAACTTAGCAGCCCATGGTTGCCATAACAGCTATAAATCTTAGCAACTGCTTGTATCCTATTAATATCTAACAGACCTCGACATACATCCCTAGTAATCCCCTTCTCAACATCTTTAACACCGTAACCTGTACAATGCGTGCCTTTGCAGTCTTCTCCCTCGCAGCTTCCGCATCCACCGCTCCCATAACAATCTCCAGCTATGAGTCCGCTACCCCTAACTTCTCCACCTACAAAGGGTTTACTCTCGTCGCCAAGGTAATCTCCGACCCCTCCCACCACCTCGCCTCCTCCGTCAACAACCGCGTCGTCATCGCCGCGCACACCGGCGCCGGCTTCAACGTCGCTGTCCTCTACCCCGAGGGATACCCCGGAAGCATCTTCTACCAAAACGGCACCGCCGAGCAAGTCGCATCGGGCGAGACAACCATCATCAACGATGAAGCCATGCCGCCATCTCCCTTCGGGATGCAGATTCAGGGCCCCGAGGCTTTCGACCTTACGTACCCAACAGAACACTCTGTTACCGTAAATGTGGGGCTAGGGTCAAAGGTCTCGTTGGAAGAGCAGAGGGAGATTCGGGTGTTGAAGAATGGATTGGATGTTAAGGGTGTGGGGACGTTTATGGCTTGTAATAATACGGTGCCGTATTATCAGAGCAGTTTTTGGACGTTAATGTATTTATATCCCGGTGAAGAGCTGGCGGAGGGTACGTGTGTGCAGATCTTGCTGGTGCCGAAGTGTGCGGTTTTGGGGGCCTTGCCTGACGGGGCGTACTCAAGTCATGAGTTTGCGGTTGAGGTGAAATGTTATGACGATCCCGGAGCATTTGCAGGTTGGGTGGGAAGGGATGAAGAGTAAAGGGATTGGCAAATAAGTCGGTCCTTCAAACCTAGGTGGTGCATGTAAATAACTGAGAAAACAATTTGTTGCATGTCACTAATGAAAATGTGCCCACTCCCCTCGTTGACAAATAGGTGATCACTCAATTTAGTTCTCAAGCAAGCCTTTCATCATGCACCACCCCAGCTATAAGTCAGCGCCAGGCAAATCATCTATCCGTCCCATGCAAGCGCCTTTGCAGTCCTTCTGGGATTCTCTAGCACTGCAATTTTAGCCCTCCCAAGGGCTACAAAAGCCCTAGACCAGATATCTCTAAGACAGAAATGGAGATTTAGTAGGGGACACAAACTCGGTTTCATAGGACCCTAAAGGAAGGGAGGGGAAAAGGGGGGGGGAAGGGGGGGTCTTAGTTTTGGGGCGTAGGAGCCTAAAACTATACCCTCGTGAAAAGCTGCTATTTTGAATTTCCAGAACTCCGCTGAGTTACCTACTTGTCTGGACCGTGTTTGGCGACTTCCCTTATCATATCCTGAGTAGCGCTTGAGCAGCGCCTGAGCAAGGTGGGGAGGGGTGGTATGCGTGATTGGGGGTTGGTAAGGGCAACTTTAGGGTAAAACAACAACGTAAGCATTGTGAGGGGCCGAGTAAGGTGGATACCGTTACTTGGTGACTGAATCGATTATGGTTTCTATGAAGAAGAAGATCAAGAGTAGATACAGGAGCTGCGCGGAGCGCAGCTATATAGGCG
>Ga0247770_1001879_pt1 | contig 14135 bp, 19 predicted proteins | sample UWRJL136409B6_FD_179943 | JGI IMG/M metagenome (GOLD analysis project Ga0247770, IMG submission 179943) | Plant litter microbial communities from Arlington Agricultural Research Station in Wisconsin, United States - UWRJ-L136-409B-6 | ecosystem: Environmental > Terrestrial > Plant litter >... | reverse complement strand
CTCCCGCGTACGGCTGAGCTCCGACCGAGAATATTGCAGCATGGCGTTTTAATCGGTCGTTTACGCGACGAATTGGCAGCTGAAATGCACCTCTCGGAGCCTTACCGCACACCACTCGCCTGCGTTCCAACCGGAGCGCGGGATGCGGTGGGTCGTCCCCCTGTGCGCCCAACCTAGAAAACAGAGTTCTGAGCCCTGTGAGACCCTGCATCTCATCCGAACCCCTAATACCGGATGGTGGGCCTGGCCCATCGTCGATCCGTTCCGACCCTCACACCATTCAGGCTCTCTGTCCTTCGCGCCGATGTTCAGCGCAAACCTCACTTGGACGCCGGTGGTAGAGGTAGGGCCAAAGGGGAACGATAAGGTCGTATCTCCGGATTCGCCCTCAGAGCCGGAGGGAGACCGAGTGGAAGCGTCGAGCCCGATAGGCGATGGCGTCTCGGTGAGAAGCTCCAACTCGCGAAAGCTTTCGGTCTTCAGATGGAACAAGGTGAAGCGATCTGGGACGTCGAGCTCCAGCGATCACGGCAGACATGGTAGCTCTAGTGGCGGCTCGGGAAGACCAAAAAACGCTGAGTCTGTCGCCGAGATGCCAGAGGACACGGGGATCGTAAGACACGAACTGCCGGCGGCTGGAGCAACACAGTCGAGCCCTCCTGCAAGACCCCAGCGACTCGCTTCGGGAAGCTCACCGTCAACCAGCTTTCCGTCCCGTGTACTGCCAGTTGCAAATGGGCGATTCGACCTCCCGACGCAATCCCCCTCTCGGTATCATTCTCCTACATCGATCCACGGAAGCGAAAGCGGCGTGTTGCAGCCCCCAGAGCGCCAATATCGAATGCGAAACCTCAAAACTCCGGACAACGAAGTAAGAAGCAACAGCGAGAGTTGGGGCGGAAACTGGTACGAAACCCTGCGCACGACATCAACCTGACAAGAAACTAACGATCTTCCCAGGCGACCTCCAGAAGAGTCAGCACCAAGTAGCAGAGGATCGATCGCCATCACTGACTATCCGGATAGCTCACCTCGAACAACGATGCTCTCCCAGAGCCGAAGCTCAATCCTCGATGGGCTCAGCCCGCCCCCAAAGTCACCCGCGAGACCCAAGCCCGCCTCCAATATCGCCGACTGCTGGCCATCCCGCCCCGCTAGTGATAACCAGTCCCGAGACGCCCTCCAAGCTCTCGTCCGCCGAATGGCTAGCGCATCCTCCGCTACGCGCTGGAACCGCGTTACCGAAGAATGGATTGAGCCTCTCGACGCCCGCGACCGCCAGGAAATCCTCCTCGAGAAGGACCTCTGGCTGCTCACCGAGCTCCGCCTCCGCGACGCCGCCTTGTCAACCGCCTCGATCCCCATCCGCACCTCTGTCGGACCAACGCTCCCCCTTCACGCCGTCCAGCGCTCCGGCCGCATCCTCGATGTGTGTAGCCGCCCGGCGGATCTCTTCCACCTCGCGACGCTGCAGCCGGGGGCGCGGATCGCGCATCTCGCCCCGGCGGCGGACTCAGACGCGAGGACGGGGACAGAGCAGCTGTCGCTTCCGCATAATGTTGCGAGCCTGTCGCTGATGCTGGCGCAGGGTGTGGCGTTTCCGCTCGGGGATGCGTCGTTCGATCATGTACGGGTGACGCCCGCAGCAGTAGGGGCATTCTCGGCGCCGCAGCTCAAGGCGCTGCTGCGCGAGTGTCATCGGGTTCTCGCGGTGAGGGGGATGTTTGAGCTGCGGCTGGTGGATCCGACGCCGCTGGATGTAGGGCCGAGGACGGCGCGGTGGGTTGAGTCGGAGTTGCTGGTTTCGCTGGAGTCGGAGTTTCGATGTACAAGACCGGCGGTCATGGTGCCTGTCTGGGCGCGCGAGGCAGGGCTGGAACTAATGGAAGGGGGCGGGTTCGGCTTTCAAGATTTCCGGGTGTGTGTTGGGGAAGGGGCGACCGCGGAGGAGCAACTTGAAGCTGCGGTGGGTCAGCTGTTGATGAGGTGCCAGTTTCCCTCTGTAAAGACCTGGCTTTGGGATATGGAAGCCTGTAGGGTTGAGTGTCTAGAAAGGGCGACGCGTTTTCGGGTCACGACTGTGTTTGGGCTCAAGGCTTGAGCTCTCGTGCGGTTTTTGATGTGGAAATTGCGATGCCCGCAGTTGCTGTCGGCCAGATTCAATCTCGTCTGGAGTTTGGATCCCGGCAGACCTGGCACGAATTTCCATCACCATCGTTTATCGACTATTACCCCATACTCTTTTCCCCGGTTTGACCCTGCTACACGCGCCAGTTATGTCTAACCCCATCCCCCCAGATGGCCAGGGCAGACCATGCCGCTGGGGATGCGGTTTGCGAATCCACGACTACACCCTCCGCCAAATACATCAGTCGCCTCTTCCGCCGCAGAAACATCCTAGTATACATCCCAGTGGTGAGCCCCCAAAGCCTGGTTGGTGTAACTGGTGGGACCCCAAACGTGGCTACGATATCCGAGACTGGGTTAGGTTCGATCCTCCATTCCTCTGCCCTTACTGCGTTACCCGCATGAGCGGAGAAAGCAAATTCGAAGAGCATATTTTTGAACAGCATTTGAACTACCGCGAGACGGTGCGAATATATTCGCACAAATATGGGTTCCCACGTCTCGGCACCTCAGCAGCCGACACTCCCGTCCCTCCCGATAATAACGCAAGGCCTGCCGCCTCCGACAACATCCCGCCTGCAGGGCCAACTCGCCCTCCGCTGCATTATTCGGAGCGGGCCCCCGCTGGCGAGGCGGCTGAATCACGCTCGGTTCCTCCCCGCGCGCCGACTCCAACAGGCGCGAGGACCGCTCGGGACGAGGAAGCTGAATTCCGCTCGAGTCCTCCCTCCGCCCCCGGTCCAGCACCCAGCCCTATGTCCACCGATGGCGGGAATGCTGGATTTCGTTCGAGCCCTCCCTCATACGGTTTCAGCCTGCCAGCCGAGACCATCGCCCCTCCTCAGACGCAAGGATCGGTCGCCAGGGAAGCGGGATATACCTGGGCCCAATCCCACCGCTCCAGTCCAATCGATAACAACGAGCTTCCAAAGCTTCGACCGCGTTCAATGCATCCGCTGTCTCACGTTGTTCCCAAGGTCACCTTCGCAGCCGAGTCCGAAGTTCGGAACATATACAGGGTTGGGAATACAGCGCCAGACACGCCAAAACCTACATCAGCCGGGTCCATATCTGGACAAGGCGGTCAACCACCAGCTAGACCCAATGTGGCACCGCAGTTCCCACCTACCCCCCCGGTCCAACCGCCGCAACAGCTCCCTCACTCGGGTCAACGCGTCTCGAGTCTTTACTATCGTAACGTGGAAACCCCTCACCTTTCGCCCATTGCACGGCCCAGCGACTTGGTGTCTCCAAAAAAGCACGAGCGGCTCAACACTGGAGCTTAGAAAGCACAACGGGTGACAGATAACCTACAGGCGGTCTATCCCAAAGATATAAAACGTATAGACACGCGCTTGAATCTGCTGCTTGCTCCGCTGGACCCGCCTACAGCACTCATATCAAACCCAGGGGCACTCAGACGAGCAGAAGATGAGCGGTTCAATGCAATGGAAGAAGAACGCCCGTCCCTGTCCTCCTTGTCCGGTTCCTCATCCGATGCAGCGCTTTTTAAAGCAGAGCAACGCAGAGAAGCAGAGATACGTAGAGAAGCAGGCGAGCCCTACTCTAGCGACATAGTGATGAGGTCCATCGAGAAAGACCCAAAGGAGGGCAATGAGATAATACGTGGACAAAAAAGGGCATTCGTCGGGGGCTCCCCTTTCTCTGCCGAGACCGATTCATCGCCGGTGGTGCGGGAGCACAAGATACTGCGGAGAGGAAGATCCCGATCGGACCCTTCTCCCTCCTCTGTCGAGACCGGCTCATCACCAATTGTACAGAGTTGCCAGGTGGAGAAGAAATCGCTATTCAAGGATATGAATTGGAGCGAAAAGAAGCGCAGCGAGGGGGAGGTAGCACAACCAATCTCCCCGACTGGAAGAGGCGAATCCAGCGAACCTACCTCCGAGTTGCTTATGCCTACCGACTCATTCGACAAGATAGAGAAGACAACCAAGGCAGCCCTCGAGAAGGACAGAGACCCAACGCAACCGCTCTCGACAACAGGAGAAGACGAACCCAAGGTACGTGACCCCAGGTCCGAGATGCCCATCATTTCCGACTCCCCCGATTTCGAGATGTCTAAAGAAAAGCAACAGATTACATCCGTCAAAGATGAGCTGATCACCCCCCATGTCCCTCACACGACGGATGAGTCGATGCCAGGGTTGGAACTGGCACTAAGTAACCAGCTCCTAGCAGCCTTTCCCAAGAAAGAAAGAGGGCGAGAGGCGTAGAAAAGAAAATATCGAGGGATACCAGCGAATTGATACATGTATCTTAGAAAGCAGAACACAGCGAATGAAATCCAAGTAAGGCATCATGAACAAGGACAAGAGCCCTAAGCCAGTGTGGTTGAAGCCTTCGTGCCAACATCTAGATGCCCACCTTCATACTGAAGCCAACACGCCTTCATACAATCCCCAAGACACCTTCAGCCAGTGCCGAAGATGCCTTCGTACCGACTTAAGAAGCCTTCAGGCCGACGCCGAAACACCCTTATACCAATGTCAAGACGCCTACCGCGACGCAGATCACATCCGATAGCAACCAGGTTCATCCAGCCAACCAATGCGGAAGTTGTCTTCATACCAACGCCAATACGCCTGCCACGGCGCAGGCAACCCCTGATAGGAACCAAGCTGGGACGGCCTGTCTGCTGGACCAGCTCCTCCCAGCGGTATTCCCTGGCGCAGAAGCAGTATCTTCCGGCTCGCTGATCTCCAGCAGCGCGGTCACTGTTGTGTTAGAATGTCAGCTTATGTCCAAGGAGATAGCCTAGGTATCATCACAACCAAGGTAGGTAGGTAGGTAGGTAGGTATCTAGTGTGAACTGGCATTGATATGAAATGAAATGATATGACTCACCTCCAACAGTACTCGCAATCCATGTCCCCACAACACACTGCGCCATAAGCGGGTTATCCACGAACCGTCCCCCCTCCCAAACAGGCGTTTGGCTCAGCAGGTATGATGATTCCGTGTCGGAGGACGACGAGGATGAGTCAAGACTGCTTGCTCCTGCCCCCTTGCTAGCACCAGCGCCAGTGCCAACAACCAGCCCGAGAAAGACATTGGAGTTGGCGTTGATGAAGGCATTTTGCTCGCAGAAGCGCACGAGGCAGAGGGGGTTTCCTGGTGGTGAGGAGGAGGTGAGGATTGCGCGGCGGTTGGTGGCGAGGAGGGTGCTGGCTAGGGAGGTGAGGAGGGCGGTGTTGTTTGTTGTGCATTCTGAAGAAGAGGAGGGGCTGCTGGAGAGGGAGAGGGAGAGTGTCAGGTGGATGTTGGTTGTGGAGGAGTCTGGGTTCTTGAGGGAGGAGAGGGCGGATAGAGAGGAGTTGTATTGCGGAGAGGCGATGGGAAGGAGGATTATTTGAGATGTGGCGCCGGCGGAGCGGATGGCGGTTATGGTGGCTTGGAGGGCTGTGGTGTTGAGGGGGGCGGAGGACAGTGAACATAGCTCGAAGAGGATGTTGGAACTGGAGGCGTATTTGGCTGCTAGTTGCGTCCAGAGGGAGATGAATTCCGAGTTGGTTGGGATAGAGGAGGAGGAGTTGGATGAGTAGGAGGAGCTGTGGACCTCAAGGAGGCAGGATGCGCCGGTGGCGAGACAGGATTGGACGAGGCGGTCGTAGATGGCGAGGTTGGCTGTGTTGAGGGGGCTGTTGGGCTTGCTGTCAAGAAGGAATTGTGAGGATACAGCTTGTTGGGATGTTAGTTTGGTTGGAGAGGGGAAATGGTAGGGCATACGCAGGCGGAAGAGGTTCATCATGTTGTCTTTGGAGAAGTGCTTCAGTTGGGCTTCAGTGTCGTCACCGCTCTGGGCAGACAAGCTGGAGTCACCATTGGCGATGCTCACGCCCTGAGGATTCACGTCAGTTTGGTTGAAGATGGACTGAGAGCTTGACATACAATAAACTGCACCCTTGCTACTGCGAGCCCGGAGAGGGCGAGGATGACGTTTGCTACGATCATCATGTTCGCAATTAATTATCCGAAGGGTGGGGTGAATGCGAATGACCGTGGGAAAGAAAAGCGGAACTAGAGGGAGAACGATCATGGCGACTGCCTAAGTCAAAAGGGAGCTTGGCCTCAACGGCATCGCACGGGAAGCACCGCACAGTCCAGCCCTTTGAGCCGTTTGAAGTGGTTTCCGGTAGCATGATCCGATCGCTGCATTCATGCACAACGCAATTCGGACAACTTCAGTATCTGAGGGTGTGTGCTGAAACCTGGTTTGTGGGTCGGTGTTGTTTGCATGCCAAGCATTAGGGGTCATGGCGCCGTGGGAAAAGGGGCTGATCACACGCATTGTGTTTCGACACAACCACAAGCCGGCACGTTCCGCGATTTGCTGCATGTTTTTATTAAGCCCGATCAATGATTCTATTTTTGCATGAAGGTACCAGAGATCTAGTTCCGGCATCTGGGTTTTTGGTATATTTCATTTGTGACCGCTAATGTCGAGTCAAGACGTGCCTTGGATTCGCAGGTGGAAAGTTCACTTTATTCACACAGGCACTATTGTTATGTGGTCAACATAATGTTGTTTCAACTGATCAAAGGAAAATACATTATCGGAGTGCGACGCCACCTGCTTAAACCCGGGCCCTGATTACGTGAAATAACTGCCTCAGAGCTGTGAAAAGAAATATCCCTGTTGGCCCTCCAGAGTCACCCTAAACCTGTGCAAAATGCCAGCCGCTTCCGAAGACCCAAATTGGAATGAAGCAAAACCTAATCCATCCACCGAAGTCATGATGCTGGCGACGAGACAAGCCGCCTCCGTAATCATGATGGTGTCGACGTATCAAGCCGCTTCCGAAGGCCTGATAATGCGAACGTAAGAGTCGCTCCCGAAGACAACCAGTTGAGAAAAAATGAACGAGCCGCTTCTGAAATCTTGATGGCGTAGACGTATCGAGCCGCTCCCGAAGACATTGAAGTGACCTAACGTCAGACGCGACAAGTCGCTTCCAATGACCTTTGGTGCCGACATAACGAGCCGCTCCCGAAGATCTTGAGGAGAAGTGAAATCCGAAGTTCACCGAAATAATGGTAGCGCTGACAGAACGAGCCGCTTCCGAAGACTTTTGGTGTAGACAACTTGATGAGCCACCCCCAAAATCTTAGTGGTGCCAACGTAACAAGCCGCTCCCGATATCATGGTAGTGCAGTCATAACAATCCGCTACCAAAATCTTGATGATGCAGACGTGACGAGCCGCTTCCGGAGACCTGAAGCAAAGCAAAACTCCATTCTCGTGTGTAGCCTGTCGAAACCCAAACTTGAACTTCCGGAGACGTCGTATCTTCGGCTACGCTCACTGTCTCAAGCTCAACCCGCGTCCGGTGCGCCAACTAAACCTGTTATCGGTGTCGACTCTGTGGCCCTGAAGGATATGAAGCGCTTTGGAGGCCATCTCGACCTCCCCGATCTCGCGCGCGAAGTGGAGGAGTCGCGCTGCCGTGGGAGCAGGAATCATCATACGATTCCGGCCTCCCTCCCAGATGTGCTCGATGAGCCTCTTGGCCATCTCGAACGCCGCGAGGTTGTTCCAGGGGTTGCGGGTGTCGAGGCAGATGTTGAGGTATCCCGGGATGAGATACGTACCGATTTCGTATTTGCTCATGAGCATGGTGAAAAGTTCCATGCCATCTCCAGGGACGAGAACGAGGGCCTGAAGAGAGAAATGGTTAGAGATGCGTACAGAAAAGGAGATTCCCTGCCTACACACAACCTGACAAGATGCAGCCAAATTGAGTAGTCAGGCAAATAGGGGTATCATGTGACTTACGATAGACCGCTTCCAGCTGATACTGTGCATTTCCTGCAAAGAAGAAAACATATTAGTACTCATCAACACATAAACGTCCTCAAGAATAACTTGCCACCTCCTCCTCCTCCACACCCTCCTCATCCTCCTCCTCCTCCACCCACCCCTCCACCTCCACTCCCTGCTCCAGGACCGAGATGTCCTGCAACATCCCACCCGCCAATACCTCCTCCCCCACCTCCAGCTTGGTCTTCGCCAAGACCCTGCCGCTGCCCTTCGCCTCGCAGAAGCAACGGATCGACACCCGACTGTCGTACGCGTCGCGGTACCGCTCCAGCACCGCGACGAATACGACAAAGCCCAGACCCTCCACAGACAAGCTGCAAAGGGCCTGGGCCCGGGCACGATCCGCTGCTCTGGAGAGCGCGATCTCCCCCGCCGCCGAGGGCGCGTGCTCCTGGTCCAGCACGTAGTACAGGGCCAGGCCCCCGGCGGCGCGCGAGGCGGGGTTGGCCACCCAGGTCATGACCGCCTGACGCAGGGTGGCCGTGGTGGCGTCGGCGGTGGTGGTGGTGTTGGCGGGCGTCGCGACGTTGGCGGGAGCGGCGACGGCAGCAGACATGGCGGCGGCGGTGGCGGGCACGCTCTCGAACGCGTCGAGGGCGGCGGCGAGGGTGGTCTTCATGGAAGAGGTGGCCATCTTTGCGCGCGGAGAGAACGTAGATGTCAGCAAGTTCACGATATAGCAGAGAAGATTAGAATCATCGAACTTACTGTGATGTCTTGGGGTCTTTAAAAAGGCCCGGGGGAGGCAGTTGGTTGCGGCGTGGGAGAAGTTTTTGTTTGGAAAGGGAAAATGTCGCTGGTTGCTCAAGAGGTGTGAAGAAAAGGTGAGGCTTGGGGGAAGAAAAGGTGTCGAGGAGAAATGGGAGCTTGGGTTGAAATAGAAGGCGCCCGGCGGAGACTTCGCACCATCGCATCGTCTGGCTATCGCACGATTGGCCGGATCTTCTGAGCGGTGGACCCACAGTCTGAGCTCAACAAGAGGTATTTGATTTCGACATCGTGAGAATTCGGAGAACGTGGGTGAGAACGTGGGTGTGTTAGGGCTATGATCCCCGTCACGACCTAGTGTAAGCCGCGCCTCAGCCGCGAGGTTGAGGGCTTGTGAATGCAGCTATGCCTCTCGCTGACGCTCCTGTGTATCCTTGACGGTTTGTTTGACTTGACGGCCGGCATGGCGTCCAGTGTCTGTCCTTTTGACGCCGCTGCTCTGAGGCACCCCAGAGTTCCAGTCGGGGATACTGAGAGTCAAAGGCTCTCAGCACTTCACATGCTTTAACCTCTGTCCTATTACATGAGGGTAGACTGTGACATCAACCCAGATCTTTGAAGGTCCTTTGTTGCGTCAGATAAGGCATCTTCATGACTGAGAACAACCAGCCATTGGAAAAAGGAACGTAGTTCTTGAGCTAGGGTATACCTGCCGCAGTACCATATAGCACTTACTTGCCCAATGCATCATTTATGCTTTTCATAGTTTCTTCTTCATTCAGACAGCTGTAGTTGGAAGCATTGAAGCCGTGAACGCTCATATCATCCAGGTTGAATCACAACAGTGCGTAGATAAGTCGACAGAGCAGGGAAAACCTTGGTAAGAATAAAGGTGCCGTTGTGTCATTGTTTCAGGCAAGCGCAAAATTATGCTAAGCCTGATGCAAACACAGCTCGACCGGCTCGGCATGCCCAAATGAACACTCAGGTCGGGATGCGACGCATGTCGTTGTTTGCTATCCTGCTTCTGACGATAAACTTTGATCGCCGCGACCTCAGCTCCAAAACGAAGCTAGGGTGAGAAGGAGTTCAACAGTCAATGCGGCCTGTTTCATCTACATATTGTGATGAATAGACTCAGACATAGAGATACGTGACAAGGTGATTGACCCGATGACAGGATAGGTGCAGTGGCGGCTCACTTTGACAGATGTCGAGTCAAGGAGAAACGAAAAGAGAAAATACAAAACAGAAACCGACATGACAATTCCGAGGGCCAAGACCCAAACACAATCCTGCAAACACGTCAGCCGTATTCTCTCTGTCATTTTGTCGCAACTAGCATCCAAACAGCCAAGGAGAGGTGTCTCAATGTTATTGTTTTTAACCCCCACCTGACCGCACCCGCCGGCTCCATCCCCCCTTCCCACTCCTTACCCGACCCATCCCAATATAAAGGCCAACTAGTCCCTCGCTTCCCGGAACGGCGGGTTCTGCGCGCCTCGCCCCGTTATTTCAGCCCCCCTCACAGGGGCGCTTCCCCAAGACCCTCGGCTCCTTGGCAATAGCGCCACGGCAAATATGGATAACCCGGTGAAGCGGCGGTGCTAAGCTTGCGCCGAGGGGCTTGGCGAGCCGTCGTGTAAGTGCCGTAGAAAGTGCCGTGGGAAATTTCTCGCGAGCATCGTCGGTGTCAAGGATCCTACCTCTAGGGGCCGGCCTTCAAAGCAGCTCCTTGTCTCGTCGCGTGCTGCATTACCGGCCCCGACTGCCAGGACGGACCCGAAACCAAGCCACTACACCACCATTTCTGCGCGCTGCCCTCCTTGTTCGGTGCCTGCCTCTTTTTTTTTTGGTTTGAGTATTTGCTCGAGTGACCTGTCATTCATCATGCCGTTCCTCACAGATCCGCAGCCCCGCATCATCATCGCTGGTGCCGGCATCGGCGGCCTGAGCACCGCGATCGCACTGCACGCCGCGGGATTCACCGACATCCACCTGTTTGAGGCCAGCGCGACGCTGACAACCCTGGGCGTCGGCATCAATGTGCAGCCGTCGGCGGTGCTGATCTTGCGCAACCTGGGGCTGATGCCAGCGCTCCAGGAGGCAGGCGTGGAGACGGAGGAGCTCAACTTCTATAGTCGTCACGGTCACCCAATTCTTTCGGAGCCGAGAGGACAGCGCGCTGGCTACGAGGTGCCTCAGTTCTCAGTGCATCGCGGCGAGTTCCAGATGCTGCTGCTGGACGCCGCCAAGGCCCGTCTTGGTGCCGACCACGTCCACTTGGACCACGCCCTCGTGGGTTACGAGCAGGATGCGACCTCCATCACGGCTCGGTTCGCGCGCCGTGGCGCGCCCGAAGGAGAGCTGCCGAGCATCCCGTCCATGACGGGCGCTGTGCTCGTGGCCGCCGATGGCATCAACAGCACGGCGCGGCGGTTGTTGTACCCGCAAGAGGGCCCACCGCGCTTCTCTGGCCGCATGCTCTGGCGCGGGTGTGTCGAGCGCGAGCCTTACCTGACGGGTGCGTCCATGGTGTGGGCCGGTCACGCCAACCAAAAATTCATCGCGTACCCCATCAGCGGCCGCTCGGCGCGCCGCGGCGCATCGCTCGTTAACTGGATCGCTGAGTTGCGCGTGCGCGACGAGAACGACCCGGATGTCACGCCGCCTCCGACAGACTGGACCAAGCGCGTGCCCAAGGAGCGATTTGCGGGACCGTTTGCCAAGTGGGCATGCGGCGGTTTGCTCATGGCCGACCTGATCGACAGCACCGAGAGCGTCTTCGAGTTCCCCATGTGCGACCGCGACCCCGTTGACCGGTGGACCTTCGGTCGCCTCACACTGCTTGGTGATGCCGCGCATGCCATGTATCCTATTGGTAGCAACGGTGCTACCCAGGCCATCATCGACGCTGAGACGCTGGCCGCTCGTCTGGCCGATGTTGCTGCCACCTGGCAACAGGCCGGTGTTGTTGAGCGTGCCCTCACGGCATACCAGGACACTCGTCTCCCGCCCACGTCCCAGATCGTCATGGCCAACCGTGCCAACGGCCCCGACCATGTGCTGCAACTGGCTCACGAGCGCGCCCCTGACGGCTTCGCCAACGTCTACGATGTCATCCCCAAGGACGAGCTCGAGAGCATCGGCGCCGCGTATAAGGCGATTGCAGGGTTCGAGAAGGACGCCGTCAACAAAAAGGCCCTCGACACGGAGCACTTAGCCAAGCGCTTTGAGGTTTCTGAGGTGAAGGCGGTGTAAATAGTACCTGAAGCCACAAGCCGCTGTACATAGGTTTGGCTGTAACGGGGAATCCTGTTTTTGGGCGCGGGTGCGTGCGGAACGGGGTCAGGAAGGGCGACATTGGCAGGTGGGCGTAACCGGTGCAGTTGTGGTGACTTTTCATATCAGAGACCGAAAATAGGAAGGAATAAAAACGAAGGCCAAAATGAACAACCGCTAGAAACTCGTTCGACCTCGAATGCGGGCAATAAACCGCGTGGGTAGAGGCTATCGAATTGTATGTCAGTGTGTCAGTGAAAATATCGCAGGCGACGACAGAAGTTTGACTGATCGTACCGATGAATCATATCTCCCAATGCGTTCAATCCAGTCCTCCAATCGACGCCAACACATTCACCCAGCTCACTCGCCCAGCCCCAAATGTATGAAACGATAGTCTGGTTCAGCCACGTACTTAAGAGCATTTTCCCAACTTTGTAGGTAGACGGACAATCTGCAAACCGAACCTCACCAAACCTCAGACAAGTAGAGCTTCGACGGCTCCCTGTTACATCTAGCTCTCCCACGCAGAATCCAACGCCCTGTTATCCCAGCACTGAGATGGCTTTCCGTCAAGTCCCTCAAGATCCACAAGAGACTGGAGACCCTGAACCCAGTAATCACAACGGCCACAATAACGAGCCCGCCCCTGTTCGAAGTCTGAGGAATCTTATACACCGAATGGTACGCGACATGCTCTTCCGACGATACCACTTTGAAAACGTCAGTGAGATTGCAGAGGAATGCGGCCTCGACTCACATGCGTGCGTTGATATCGAGCTGGTCCTCAACGATGAATTTCAAGCGGCAACTTTGGGTATGGTACTGAAGATCGACAACGCCATCTCCGACGCCACATACGAAGCGATGCAGACCATCGCTCTGATCATTAACCGTCAGAGTCATACAGAACAACTGGTTGCCGCTCCGGAGGTTGCTGGGGGACAGAGAAGTACCATCTTCTGTTGTCGCGTCCGCCCCAAGACACACTGCTCGGGTCCTCGAAGACCATTCTCGGCTCGCGGCCCATCTTCGTAGAAATTCAGAGGCTATCTCTCGGAGCACGTCTGCCCAAATTCCCATAGGGCCTCAGTTACGCCGCACGCGGTCGAGCTTTGCAACGAACCTGAGAGGGGTCGATGACGAGTATACTTCCGACAGCTCAACCAGCAGCTCTGGCTCGTCCACCTCAGCCCGCATCAGAGACATAATCGCCAAGTATTGGCCCTCGCAGATCCGACATCGAGAGCATCCCCGATCGCTTAGACAGCGCCCCGGGTTCGTCCACCTCGGTTGTAACCAAGGATATGCTCGCCACACCTGACCAACCGACAGCTAACGGGGAGCACACCCCTGACGACCCAAGGCGCTCCTTTAAATCGGACCTCTCGAGTCAGGCACGAATGTCCCGAGCGGCTATTCCAGAGAGCGTAGAGGGCCCAGGCCACCCGGAGCTCTCCGGCCAGTTTGGTAGACTGCTCCGACCCGACAATTGTATCCACGAGATAACCATCCCGATGCGCAGGGAAAATTTTCGGCTGCGTTCAGGTGGAAGGCCAATCACCATCTGCGAGGATCGCTCGCTCGGGGAAGTGGGCGTCGGCGCGCCGGAGCGCGGGAGTTATTCGGACGGCAAGGTATGCCATACGGCAAAGGACGATGAGCTTGATCCTCCTGACGAGGAGTGGTTTGGGCGCGGGGTACAAAATGTCTCGATTCTTGACCTGGAAAATGGACACATTGTTAGAGGGGCTTCAGAGGAGCGTTCGGTTCGTAGAGATAGGGGAGCGCGTCTTGACTGACCGAGGATGGTATGTCGGCATCCAGTTGCGCTCCTTTCGGAGGCGCAGGGTTGATGCTAGCGGTTGAGCACGAATCGAGTCTTTGGTATCGTGGCTTGGAGATGCGGGATGCGGATGCAGGATTTGCTTTGGATGTTGACTTGCGACGCCGGCAAGACTTCCGAAGAGGCTCCAGGTGGTAGATAATGGAGCGCCTGAATTGAAGCGTTGAATTGTGCCTCTCTGCTTATGGGCGCAGCCGTTGTTCGCGCGCCTTTATTTCTGAACATTGACCAGAGCCTGGTTGCGCGGCGCAGGGGGTGACTCTTGTCCTCTCCTTTGTTGCTCCTTCCTGGTGCGGTCCTGCCTCCGACCCCGACCATTGCATAGCCCAG
>Ga0247770_1001878_pt1 | contig 14140 bp, 13 predicted proteins | sample UWRJL136409B6_FD_179943 | JGI IMG/M metagenome (GOLD analysis project Ga0247770, IMG submission 179943) | Plant litter microbial communities from Arlington Agricultural Research Station in Wisconsin, United States - UWRJ-L136-409B-6 | ecosystem: Environmental > Terrestrial > Plant litter >... | reverse complement strand
CCTGCTCTAGCTTCTAAGCCTTTCCAAGAGAGCTCCCAGAGCCAAAGGTCCAGGCCCGGCTCGATACGGTCATACGACGTCCCTCCCGACGATACGACCTGGCGAACGACCACAAGCACAACCACAGTCGAAGCACGAACCAACTCTCCCGCTCTCTCCATCCACGGATGCCCTCCCGCTCCATCGCTTCGCCAGAAAAATGTCCGACGCATAGTTATACCGGCGAAACACCAGCACGAAATTAATTACCAGATATACACCCATTTACTCACTCGTGCTGTCCAAATACCCGGCAATAACCCCCAGCACCACCCATCACCAACCACTGTCCACCAGCAGACACACAAAGTCGATGCATCACCTCCTGCCGTTGTCGTACAAACCTTACCACATGGCATTTTCAGTGCTGACAGGTATGTACTCCTCCCGCGACAGTCAAAACAGGATGTCGGGTCCAGAGCGTGACATTGGATGGATCCTTCCGTCTGGTATGGAACAACTCCAACTTCCCCTCACGACCTATGGGACGTATGTTACCTATGTTGTACACATTTCGTATCCTCACAACATACCTTAAAGTTCCACGGCTTACACAGTAATACCTCCATCCCCTGTGACAGCCCATCTGAGGTAGATCTGTAAAATATTTTGAAGTTCAGCAAGAATAGGCCTATTATTACAAATGCTCTAATGTGAACTTATACTCTTTCTTCTCTCATGCTAATGATACATGCACGTACGTCAATCGTAACCCAAGTAGGTAGGTAGGTAGGCATATCGCGTCGGGCAGCCAGCCGCCTGTCTCCTTTGTGTAATTGCCCATCGGTAATTAGCCCATCCTCTTTCGTTGTGATATCGTTCCCAGAGCACATTATCCCTCCAGCTCCCGAAAGCAGAACGCCACGCCCAAGTTCTCATTCTCATTAGTGCGTAATCCCCCTGACCGCCTGCAACATCACGCCAAACACCAGTCCCCTTGCCACCTCCTCCACCTGCAAACAGTCAAACAACCTCCCCATCGCCTCAGCCGTAGCCGCCTGCCCCATAACACCCATCAACGCAGCCGGCACACCACTCTCAATAAGCAGTTTGCGCGCCTTGACTTTCAGCTTCTCCTTCTCCTCAGCGCTCGATTCTGCCGGCCACGCTGCGAGTTCCTCTTCCGTCGGAAGGGTGTTCTCTCTCAGCTTGCGCAGGTGGGCCGCGAGGCCAGCATCTGATGTATTTGCGTCGAGGACGGATGACTGGAGCATTGATTGGATGGAAAGAAGGGAGGGGTTGCCGGGGCGGAGGAGGAACGACTTCGCTGCTGCGAGGAGGGTGCGGCGGATGTTCCATGCGGATGAGAGGGTGTAGAGTTCGTTGATGATGGCGAAGAGGAGCTCGACGGCGACGCGGGTTTCCGGCTCAGAGAGCTTGGCGTGTTGCTTCCCCGCCCTAGGGATTTGTTGCTGTGGCGACGTGTCTGAACGGCGTCCGCTAAGGGATGGCATAGTGAGCGAGCGTGAGTGGGAGGGAAATTCCTGTGGCCGTCCGAGGGGGCTGATTGGGGATTCGTAGTCATCGGCCATGCTGTCGGGCGGGGGAGGGAGTCGCAGGCCTTCCATGCTGAGGACGGAGGGAGAACGGGGTGGTGGTGCGAGACTCGGCGCCCGGCTGCTCTCACGACTGTTGCGAGCTGATGCCCGCGAGCGCCGGGCACTATGGGGCTCGAATTCAAATTGAGAATTGTCGCTGGGACGGCGCTCCATTCCGGGAATTTTCCCTGGTTGCATGGCAACGACAGACGAGCGCTGACTGTCAAGACTGTCACGGGTTTTGCGTCCTCCGTTAAGTGAAACGCTGCTCTCTGCCCGAGGCAGACTCGAGATGGAAAGTCTGCTCGCCGCAGTAACATCTTGCAACGCAGAGGGCGGCGGAGGCGTGGCAGTGGCGACGGGCACTGCCGGTTTTCGCTGCCCGATGCCCATATTCCCTAGCACGCCAGTCACACCACCAACAACGGCCTTGGAACCTTCAATGGGGGCACTCGTTAGAACATCAAAGACATTTTTGCCGATTTTCTCGAATGCCTGAAGGTTCAGTTTGGGGCCTCCAGGGTTCCCAACTTGGTCTCTCTCCAGAAACCTCTTCAGCCCTTCGCTCTCAGCAAGACTCTGGTACCAACACGCTTCTCGGAGGTAGCGTTCCAAGGCTTCGCGCAGCGATGTCCTCGTTTGCGTTTTCCAGGAGGGGAGTGCGTTGTGCATTTCCGAGAAGGCAGTAGCGCCAGAGATGGTAGCGATACGCCTCAACACCTCATGCAAACGTTCAAAATCGCTGTACTTCCTCACAATCATCCATCCCGGATAATGGGTTGTTGCGGGTTCGATCTGAACAAGATAGTCCCACGTAGGCTTGGTCTTGATCCGACCGCCCGGCTCGTCCAAGACCGTGATGGTTGCTTGGTAGAGAGTCATGGGAGGAGGCTTACGAGCCTCTTCTTCCTCAGCGTCGGCCCCTTCTGGCGCGGGAGGGACGATCTGATCGAAACTTGTGAATTGAGAAGAACTCTTGTTAGGCGGTGGGGACTGGTCCTGGGTAACCGAGCCCTGTGTTGAAAGCGGCGTCAATGGGGTATGGATGATGTCGTTTCTGCTGCTTGCTGATCCGTCGCTCTGCGTCGACATTTGTGTTTCAGGAGCATCTTTCTGGATATCAAGCTCGTCTGCGTTGCGCTGAAATGCGCCAGCCAGTCTCTCTGTGGCTTCTGCTGTACTTTCCGTCTCACCAGGTTCCTGCACGGCCGCAAGGACAGGTTTCGGAATCTCGAAAGACTGTGTGGATCTCCGAGCATCATCGTCCACGATCATCTGATTCAGTCGCTTGATCTCTTCCATGGCTTCCAGCTCCTCTTCGGCTTTGCTGAGCTTCTTCTTGTGTGCCATGGTTTCCTTTCGGCGCGCTCTCTCATGCTCAAAGGAGCTCTTGTTCCCTTTGGTCAAGCCGATATTGCCGACATTGCCGTCCAAGTCGGCGAAAACAGCGTCCGTACCGGGGCCCGTTTGCATCCCAACATCGATAGCGTGGCTAAAGTCGGGCTCTCCCGCTTCAAGCAAGTACACAATCCACGAGTTAATCCACTCCGCCCTGGAACATTTCTGCAGCGTTGTCTCCAATATGCTCGAGGCCAATATCTCACGCAAAAACACTCTTGCCGGATCGCACTCATACGTCTGCCGTTCCAAAAAGCCTAGCAGGTCCTCGGCCACCATTCTGAACTTCCCGGCCTGCTGCCTTTTGTTCAGCAAGTTAGCCAGGTTGGACTCAGGATGTGAAGCGAGATAGTCGTAGATCGCATCCGACGCCGACAGGTTGGAATCGGCTGGTAGGCCTTCGAAAACGCCAGACAGTTCTGAAAAGAAGACTATGACGATAGATGACGAATTGGTCAGGAAGTCGAGGAACGAATCCGCCGGGCGTTTCCGACACAGGTGATTGGAGATGCTGTTGATATAGGACACAAGGGTCTTTCGGCAGGCGAGCGGAAAGAACTTGTCCGATGGGATGATAGGCGAATACCACCACCTCACGTAGTCGCGAACAACGGCCTCTACAAGTTCATTCAGTGCGCCTCGCGTCTCTGGGCGGAACCCATCAAAGCTGGCACTCTGGACCAAGGCATCCCCCTGGTTATCTCCCTTCTCCCCTGCCTCTCTTTCTAAATCCAAGCTCTTCTTCAACTGCAGCAGCCTCACGAGGACGTCGAGGCCTGCTTCCCCCTTAACGGCGCGGGCCACATCCGCATTTCTCTGCTCCCATTGTATAAATACCACAATACCACCAAATGCGCCTATCAAGAGAAGGCCAATCTGGCCAAGGATAAAGTAGGTGATGGCGGACAGGCCCACTGCAACTCCACCAAGCGTCCCGGGAGTAGCGGTCGCGAGGAACTGGAAGATCTTTGTGCTGAGATCCTCATTCGCAGTAGTCGCTGTCCCCGGCGTATCCGAAAATTTGGGAGCCTTGTCCTGGTTTGGCAGCACCTCTGCGGCTACGTCGACGGCCTCGGGCTGCGTCTCGATCTTCTCGACTTTATCTTCCATCGTATTGGGTTTGGCGCGCCTGCTACGCGCATCTTCTTCTTCCTCTCAAATCATGCGATGTCGCTCCGGGGCGGGAAATCGGTGGTTCGGACGAGCCTGTCGCAAATCGGTGTAAGCAAACGTGGGGATGACCGAAGCGGTGGACGTGGCCTTCAGGGCTAACGCTGACTTTCGGGGATCGAATCGGCTGCGAGGCGGCGGATTCCGTGGCACAGCACCTCGACGATTCGAGGTTTCGACAGCTTCGTATGGGGCAATTGAGCAGGCTCGAGATGATGAACAATATGACAAGCAAAGCGGCTATATGAGCAAGTGTTGCGATAAAACTAAATCGCCAGTCGGCAGTTGAATCCTTTGTTTCGAGCAAATCTCCCCGGATCGTCAGATCAGACACGAGCCCTATTTTTTAGGGGAAGAGCCAAGCTTCATTGAATTGACGAATTCCCGGTCCCCTGGCTTGTTGGCCGCTAGGCGGATTGGTTGGCACTGTTGGCGACTTGCTTGGGAGCGGTGGGGCACTTGGGGCTTGCAGAAACGAGAAGACCAAACGTGCAATGTCTCCGCTTTGCACCCAAAGTGCACTAGCGTCAAAGGTAGGGCTACAAGCTTGATCAAAGTGGGGCTCTATCACGTGACATTTTCACACTTTTCCGACCTTCAAATTCGCAAGTCATCACCACCACGTGACTGCGCGCTTCCTCCTCCAAACGCGTCACCACAAAGTCGCGTCATCCTCTCAGGCCTCCTCCAGACGCGTAGCGCGCTTATTTTGACCTCCAAACCGCTGTACACTCCTTTTCGTCCGATATATACACCATCCAACATGGGTAAACGCCAAGCCGATGATGGCGAGGACTTCACCTCGCCGAAGGTCAAGAAGGCCAAGGCTGGCAAGGCTGACAAGGCCGCGGCTGGCAAGGCCAAAGCCAGCAAGTCGCCCAAGGCCGAGGCGCCCAAGTCCGGTGGCCCCGTCGGTTTGGTCAAGGGCGAAGATGCCGAGGGCGTACCCTTCTGGGAGGTATGTCTCTTGCGCGTATTGAATTCTCCGTTTCGGCAACTTACTCACTGCCGCAGATTGGCAAGAACCGCCGTGTCACTATCTCCAAGTTCAAGGGCATTACTCTGGTCAACATCCGCGAGTACTACGAAGCTAATAACGAGATGAAACCCGGCAAGAAGGTACGCACCCCCCTTTTTCGTTGTCTGAGCCCCCAAATTGACATGAACCCCAGGGAATCTCCCTCACGGTTGACCAGTTCGAGGGCCTGCTCGACGCAATGCCTGATCTGGTTCGCGCCCTGACGGCCCAGGGTTTTGACCTGTCCTTCCCCGAGTCGGCCGTTTCCGACGGTGGCGGCGCGCCCGTGGCCGTGACCCCCAAGAAGACTCCCAAGAAGTTCAAGAAGGAGAAATCCAATAAGGAGAAATCCAAGAAAGCAAACATCGAGGAGACAAGCGATGAGGAGTCGGATGATGAGGACGAGGAGTAGGTCACCATCGCCAAACGCGCTTCACCCGCTGTCAAACGACTCGTTCGCGCTTTCGATGGTTATGATCTCGCCCATAACCCGTACCCCAGCACCTACGACGAGACCACTGAAGACTGCTTTTAAGGTCATATTTCCATTTCCATCTGCACATTTCATTCCTGTCAGGCATGGCCTTGACGGATTCGGTAGTTTATTTCGGAGTCCTGGAGGGAAGGTGCCTGGACTGGGGTTAAATGGATTGGCGATTTGGGCTGGCGGATTGGCGTCACGGGTTGAATTCATTCTATCTTGGGTCTCTCAGTTGGACCTTGGCGTGTTCTTTCAAGCAGATAGCTTGATATACGTCAATAGCATTCGCAACGAGACGTTACACCAATTGCGCTCTGCCGTGTCACGATGGTTTGTTTGCTCCCGCGACCTGGCGGGTTTCTCATCCATCCACAACCAGCTCGTTCTCCACGCCGCTGCATTTATCCAGTTCGCTGTGCCGCCCAAACTCTCAACAATCAGTCCTCAACAATTTCATGAGTCATGGCAAGCCCACACCAGAGCCACCAGACAGCAAAAAAGAATTCCCACGCTTCAACACAGCAAAAGCAGGTCGTACCGGAATCGAACCGGGGTTACCGGAATGACGAAGTCAAATGACTGAATCAGAATCCGATGTGATAACCGCTACACTATACAACCGTTGGAGATAGCATCGCGAAAATGACGACTTGGATGACGCGGCGGTGCCTGCCAGTCGCAACGAGATTGGACATTTCAGAATCGAAGTGTGAGCTACTAGCTAGGATGAGATGAAAATAGGAATCACTTTAGGGAAAGCACATGAGACAAAAGAGCTGAACTCTCATGTCTGGTATATCCCATACCTACCGGAAATTACAGAGACTCTTGAATTTCAGAGGGCGACGTCAGCTGCTTACTCACCGGCGGAAGAGATGCGAGTTCAGACAAGTGTTTGGACTGTGATGCGCCAGTCACTTCCCGAACAGGAAGGTGCGACGACGCTTTGCAGTTTCTGATGAGGAGCGATCACCCAGAGTGAGAGCATGTCAAGGCAGTTGGAATCCTTCCACTCGGTGACTCAACACCGCGGTAGTTGTCGAACGCCGCGGCTACAACGGGCCAAATGATATTTAAGTTCTGAGGTTTCCGGCTTCAGATAGAGGCAAGACCGCCAAGTTTCGTCATAATATTTTGAGATTACTTCACACGAAACACCAAAGTATGGCGGACGGAAACACTCTTGCAAATGCCTGGCGAAGTGAGCGTCTTGTGTATCGCGCCATGGTATGTAGATACCTTGTGCCGGCAACGGAGAGCACACGTTTAACCGCCTCACACAGGAAGACGACGACGAGGACAAACAAGCCTATGTGAACCTCAGTGAAGCCGAGCCAACTGCATCCGCTATGGTCAACATGAAACTTCTGGCTCCAGGGAATAAAGCCTCGGCCGACCGCTTCTTTGCTACCTTTTCGAAGAATGCGTTCTTGAGGGTGTTTATCTGCCTCACACCAACCGAAGAGGTGAGCGGAGAAGATGATAAGGGGGCCGCAAGCGAAGAAAAGAAAAAGAAACCCAGACCGGTGCCCATCGGATATCTTGTGATGTGGTCCAGGGGAGGGTCGGAGGCATTGCATCACCGGGCGGCCGACATGGGATTCGCCCTTGGGCCAGAATACCGGGGGAAGGGGTACGGATCTGAGGCCATCAACTGGGCGGTGGACTGGGGTTTCTTGCGCGCCGGACTGCATCGCGTTGGACTGCAGGCATTCGGGTGCAACCCGGCGGCGCTGCGACTGTATAAGAAACTCGGGTTTGTTGAGGAGGGGAGAGAGCGGGAAGCATTGCTTTTCGAGCGGAAATGGTATGACGTTTACAGCATGGGCATGCTGGAGCACGAGTGGGAGAAGCTCAGGGGCTTAGCCGAGTGAAGGTCCGAAGAGAGTTGTAGTTTGTGAATCATGGGGCTAGAAATGAAATTTCACCTGGTCAAACCCGCTTCATCGGAAAGCCTCACCGGTGTTGAAGGCGCATGTCGCCGACGCCCTCAGGGTCCGACTGCGGGGTGATTGATAACAACGGTGGCGTGAGTTGATCGGCCTTCATACCCGACGATTGGGTGTGGTGGGGTAGCTTGAAGTGGGGCGTAGGTTGCCGAACAACCCCCCTGAGCCGCTGGCGCCGGGCGGCCATGACGACAATGGGTTGAAGTGAATGCTTTTGGCTGCAGCTTATACACCTGCTTGTCGCTCACCCTCTTTGTGGCCGCTTTGGTTCTTCTCCCCATCCTGCAAGCTTCGATCTCCTATGCGGCCTGCGTCACTCCTTCCCGCAAACAAAACTTAGAACTTACAAGAGCCTCGCTGTCACCTTCCCTTGTTACACGGATACACGAGGCTATCGATTCGCTGAAAAGCCGTTGTACTTCCAGCCCCCCTAAAAATATGGGCTCGAGCTCCCTGCCCAGGGAGCGGGGCATCCGCATCGCCATCGATCGGGGTGGCACATTCACAGACTGTGTCGGCAACTTCGGCGGCGAAGATGTCGTTATCAAGCTGCTGTCCGAGGACCCGGCGAACTACAGCGATGCGCCCCTGGAGGCCATCCGGCGGGTCATGGCGCACTTCCTGAAGCGCGACATCCCCCGCGGCGAACTTCTGGACACGGCTCAGATCGAGTCGATCCGCATGGGCACTACCGTTGCGACAAACGCCCTGCTGGAGCGCAAGGGCGAAAAGATTGCCCTGGTCGTCACCAAGGGTTTCAAGGACTGTCTCGTCATCGGCAACCAGTCCCGCCCCAAGATCTTCGATCTGGCCATCCGCAAACCCGATGTGCTCTACTCCTCCGTCACTGAAATTGACGAGCGCGTCACCCTGGAGGATTATGCTGAGGATCCGGAGCGCCACCTTACTCGCGTGGACGTCAAGGCTGGCACCGCGGAAGCCAAGACAAGCGAGCTGGTAATGGGCCTCTCTGGCGAGGCTGTCCGTATTCTACAGCGCCCGGAGAAGGAGGCCATCCGGAAGGAGCTCCAGCAGATCTACGATAGTGGTATCAGGAGTATCGCCGTTTGCTTGATGCACGCCTACACATTCCCGGACCACGAAGCTCTGGTTGGCGAGGTCGCTCGGGAGATTGGGTTCCAGCATATTTCGCTCAGCCATGAGCTTATGCCCATGATCAAGCTCGTCTCGCGCGCCACTTCGGTGTGTGCCGACGCCTATCTCACACCAGCCATCAAGAAGTATGTTTCCGGGTTCCAGCAAGGCTTCAAAGGCGGCCTTGGTACTCAGAGTGTGTTGGAGGAGAAGGGGAACAGGGGCGCCCGCTGTGAGTTCATGCAGAGCGATGGAGGTCTGGTCGATGTGGAAAAGTTCACCGGGCTCAAGGCCATCCTTTCGGGACCGGCTGGAGGTGTTGTTGGCTATGCGATTACATCTTATGACGAGAAGACTAAAATCCCGGTCATTGGCTTCGACATGGGCGGCACCAGCACTGACGTCTCTCGCTACGGCGAGGGACGATACGACCATACTTTTGAGACTACAACTGCTGGTGTCACCATTCAGTCACCGCAACTCGACATCAACACCGTGGCAGCCGGTGGCGGATCCATGTTGTTCTTCCGCAATGGTCTGTTTGTCGTCGGGCCCGACTCTGCTGGAGCACACCCTGGACCGGCATGCTACCGAAAAGGAGGTCCTGCTACGGTTACAGACGCCAACTTGTTTCTGGGGCGGCTTCTCCCAGAGTTCTTCCCCAAGATCTTTGGTAAGAATGAAGATGAGGGGCTGGACCCCGATGCTAGCAGGAAGGTCCTCCAGGAGTTGACCGATCAGATCAACAAAGAGACAGGAAAGAACATGACCATAGATGAAGTTGCCTACGGGTTCCTTACCGTCGCCAACGAAGCGATGACGCGACCCATCAGGAGCATCACAGAAGCCAAGGGACACGACTCTTCAAAGCACCGGCTGGCGACGTTTGGCGGCGCAGGTGGCCAGCACGCTGTTGCCATTGCCGAGTCACTTGGCATCAAGCAGATTCTTATCCACCGGTATTCCTCGGTTCTCTCTGCTTACGGCATGGCGCTGGCGGATGTCGTGGATGAAAGGCAAGAACCAGACTCCACGGTCTGGAAAGAAGAGCCGGATGTGTTGGACGGTCTGAAACGAAAGATGGAGGCACTCAAGGAGAAGTCTCGCCAAACACTTCGAGATCAGGGCTTTGAGGACGACGAGATTGTTTTTGAGGAGTATCTCAACATGAGATACCGCGGCACCGAATCTGCTCTCATGATTATTAAGCCGAGCAAGGAGGAGGCAGAAAAGTCTAGCAACGGTAACGACTGGGACTTCGGGAGCGGGTTCGTAAAACACCATCGCTATGAGTTTGGGTTCACCCTGGATGAGCGAGATATCATTGTTGACGATGTTCGGGTGCGCGGAATCGGCCGGAGCTTTCACTATGAGGAGAAGACGGTGGATGAGCAGCTGAAGACGGTGCAACGTCAAGAAGCGTCAGTGCAGAAGAGGCATTCGCAGGCAAAGGTATATTTTGAAGGTGGCCGCTTGGACACGCCAATCTATAAACTGGGTGACCTTGATGTGGGCACTGTCTTGACTGGCCCAGCCATGCTAGCCGATGGGACGCAGACTATTGTTGTCACACCGAAATCGACCGCGCTGGTCCTCGAAACTCACGTCATCATCGACAGCAAAAATGAAGGTGACAAGGACAAGTATGGGCATTCATCTACATTTTTGGTAAACAGTTGCTGACAGATTTAGGTCTCCTAATGCGTCAGGCGACCGCGAGGTAGATCCCATCATGCTCAGCATCTTTGGCCATAGGTTCATGGCCATCGCCGAGCAGATGGGTAGAGCCTTGCAAAAGACAAGCGTCAGTACTAACGTCAAGGAGCGACTTGACTTTTCGTGTGCCATATTTGACGAAACAGGCGGCCTCGTTGCGAATGCGCCACATCTCCCAGTACACTTAGGTATGTCAACTAATTTCCTCTTCCTTGGCGATTTCTGACGAGCTGTGATAGGCTCTATGTCAACTTGTGTCCGGAGGCAAGCAGAGATCTGGAATGGCAAGCTCAAGAGGGGGGATGTGATCATTTCAAACCATCCTTCCTATGGAGGCACACATCTCCCTGACATCACGCTGCTGATGCCAGCATTCGACGAAGCCGGAGAGAAGATTCTGTTCTACGCAGCCTCGAGAGCGCACCATGCGGACATTGGCGGGATAACTGCTGGTAGTATGCCTCCGCATTCCCGAGAGCTGTGGCAAGAAGGAGCAGCGATCAAGAGCGAGAAGCTTGTCAGTGAGGGCAAGTTCAATGAGCAGAGAATCACCGAGCTTTTATACAAGGAGCCTGCTCGGTATCCCGGCTGCAGCGGAACTCGCACCTTAGCAGACAACATCAACGATCTCCGTGCTCAGGTTTCGGCTAACCAGAAGGGAATCTCTCTCATCGAGAGCCTCATCAACGAGTACGGTGAGGACACAGTCCAGTTTTACATGGTGGAAATCCAGAAGAACGCCGAACTTCAAGTTCGAAACCTGCTCAAGACCGTCTCGAAACGATTTGAGGGCAAAGACCTTTCCGCGGTCGACTTCATGGACGACGGTAGCCCCATCCGCCTCAAGATCACCATCGACGCCGGGAAGGGCGAAGCCATTTTTGACTTTGAAGGAACCGGCCCTGAAGTTTACGGCAACATTAACGCGCCGGAGGCCATCTCATACAGCGCCATCATCTACACCCTTCGCTGCATGATCTCGGAGGAGATTCCTCTCAACCAAGGCTGCCTCAGGCCCATCACAGTGAAGATTCCACCCAAGAGTTTGCTATCCCCGTCAGATAACGCCGCTGTCGTAGGCGGAAACGTCCTCACCAGCCAGCGCATTACGGACGTCATCTTCAAAGCCTTCCAAGCCTGCGCCGCCAGCCAAGGCGATTGTAACAACCTAACATTCGGCTTCGGCGGCAACGTCACGGGCGAGACAGAGATCAAGGGCTTCGGCTACTACGAAACCATCGCTGGTGGCAGTGGCGCTGGTCCAACCTGGGAAGGCACTGATGGCGTACATGTGCACATGACCAACACGCGCATCACCGACTCGGAGATATTCGAGCGCCGCTACCCGGTCCTCCTGCGCGAGTTCTCCATCCGTAAAGGCTCTGGCGGGAAAGGCCAGCACCGTGGCGGTGACGGCGTAGTCCGCGACATTGAGTTGCGCATCTCGCTGCAGGTCTCCATCCTCAGCGAGCGCCGCGTATACAGGCCGTATGGTATGGTGGGCGGCGAGGACGCCCAGTGCGGTCTCAACCTGTGGGTGAGGAAAGTGAAGAAGGCGAGCTGGGAGACAAGCTTAAGGAACATTCAGGGCGGTGCAGCCGAGGGAGCGGAAGAGGATGATGCCGAGTACGAGGAGCGGTACATCAACCTTGGGGCGAAGAACAGCGCGCCAATGAAGAAGGGGGATAGAATCATTATCAACACGCCGGGCGGCGGTGGGTGGGGAAAGATTGGCGAGGAGAAGGTTGCGAGGGTGGAAGCTGATCCGACGCAGGGGTGGAAGAAGGGGTCGCATGCTGCGAGGGAGGATGCTGCGTTGCAGGTGTAATTGGATGTATTTGTGAATGTAGTACCTGATATTTACGCGAGGATTTACCATAGGAATGGCTCTAGACCCAAGACATTCTAGATTCAAAACCAGCCATAGCCTTCTTCCCGTCCCCTTCCCAACACAACCTACCCGATAACCTCCCGCTCCCCCTCTGTTGATCTCAGCCCAGGGAACGCCTCCAACCAAACATCCTTCCCCTGAGCCTCCTCGACCGTGTCCATCCCCCCTCTCACCCTCTTAACCCGCTCCTCACTAATCACATACTCCTCCGGTAAGACATACCTATCCCTATCCCCTACCACCGTTTCTGCCCCCGTCCCAATATCGGTCTGGGGATCGCTCCTCGTCCTCATCATCCCCACAACCGCATGCGCTGACAAAGCTGCATTCGGCATCCCGTGCCCTGTGTATCCTGCGCAGACGAACAGCCCAGTCTTGGGGTTTGGGCTGGGAAGGGAGGGGATGAGAGTGGAGGGAACCGGGCCTACCCACGGGCAGTGGTCGCGGCTGTAGGCCATGATGCCTGTCCACGAGGAGGTTGGGAGTAGGTCGTGCTGGGTGCAGTTTGGGGCGTTGGGGTTAGGGGTACTGTTGTCGTCAGGGGTAATGTTGTTGTTACGGGTGCTGTTATCGTCAGGGGCCGTGGTGCTGTCGTTGTTAGGGGTGATGATGGTCTTGTCTAGACTGAGATCCAGAGGCGGGGAGAGGTGGGAGCTGAGAAAGGCTGCGACGGCTGGTTCGACGACGTCGTCGTGCGAGGAGTTGATGCCTTTGTTGTGGGCGAGGCCACGGCCCCCGCCGAAGATGAGCTCGCCTTTGTTGGTGTTGGGGGCGGTGGGCCGTTGGACCATGTAATCCTCACGCCAGGGGGTGGTAGGCCCTTTCTGGGAGGCGAAGACGTACGAGTGGTTGAGTTTAAGGTTCAGGGGTGCTGTCTCTGTCTCTGGCGGGAGCAACGCGCTGATCTGTCCTCGAACAGGAACAACAAGGTCGCTCATCTGTGGGAGGAGATGGGAGGTATACCCATTCGTGGCGAGGAGGAGCTGGCGGGTGAGGATCCTGCCGCGGGCGGTGGTCACCTCCCACTTCCACTTGCTGTCGCCACCCGAAAGAACCGGGGCGATGGATGTCACGGCCGTATTGGTCTGGAGGTTGAACTCGGACGGGAGAAACCTAGAGATCAGCCCCTCCAGGATGTAGGCAACGAGCTTGTACGGCCAGAGGGAGGCGGCGCGCTGCTGGACAATGGCCCCCGCGACACTGGGGACGCGCAACGCCGCGAGACGAGCAGAGTCGGTAACGGGAACAATCTCCAGCCCCTCAGCGATGTCAGGATGAGAGGTCTTCCTGCTCGCGGCGGCGGCGGCGGCAGCAGCAAACAGCGCTGGCGTGAGATCTATACTGCGTTAGTCCCCGACATCAGACCTAGGTAGGGAGGGAGACATACAAGCATGCACCCCCGAGACATCAACCCAGTCGCACTTTATCCCCTCCCGTGCAACCAACTCCCTCAAGAAATGATAATTCGCCAGCTCGAACGCCGCAACGGCGGGCGAGTTGCCATACACAGAGGGCTGGCAGTGCCCTCCGTTCTACACACACCGCACACTCCTAATCAGCCTCATCTCCTCCGACCTCTCTCTCCCCCCTTTCCCACTCCCTCCCCCATCTCACCATAACAGCAGCAAGGAGGGAGACCCCCAAAAGAAGAAGAGGAGAAGGAAGAACCTACCCGTCCCGTCGCCCCAAAGCACGCCTCTCTCGCCTCAAGCATGACCACCCTCTCACCTGTACCCTCTCCCTCCCCCCCTCCCCCTCCCCCCCCCCCTCCCCCCCCCCCCCCCCCCCCCCACCCCCCCCCCCCCCCCCCCCCCCACCCCCCCCCCCCCCCACCTCCACCCCCCC
>Ga0247770_1001876_pt1 | contig 14149 bp, 10 predicted proteins | sample UWRJL136409B6_FD_179943 | JGI IMG/M metagenome (GOLD analysis project Ga0247770, IMG submission 179943) | Plant litter microbial communities from Arlington Agricultural Research Station in Wisconsin, United States - UWRJ-L136-409B-6 | ecosystem: Environmental > Terrestrial > Plant litter >... | reverse complement strand
CTATTCTGCAGGATTCAGGCTTCGTCACTCTGGTGGCTGAGGCTCACTGGCGTACTGGCAGTGCCAGGTATCCAGTCAGCTCCGCTGACTAGATGCCTAGGGCTTCTGAACCCCCTTCTTTCTGACAGCTACTATGTTAACAGAACTACGTGGAATAGTTTAGAACAGTACTATTCCTTTATTATATTAGTTAGTTCCACTTTATAGAAAGCTTTAGAGTTCTTCCAGAGCCTCCCACAGCCTATAACAGGCCCTCTCCTCTTTTATATTTAATTTTAGTTAAGTAAGTAACTTTATTTTATTCTAGTTATTATTTAAGGCACTGCCTTTCAGATCCTTTTATTTGTAACGTTAATATTCTCTGTAATACCTTTATTTACAGTAGCACTGCCCTGTAATTCAGGCCCTTTGTTTACTTCCTACAGTGCTTACGGCATTGTAGTACGGCTTGGACTAGTATGCACATCTTCCTCTGAGCCACAGCTACTGTATTACAGCCCTGTAGGTTCCTGGAGTTTAATAATAATAATCCCTTAAATTTACACTAGTATTAATAAAACTAATATATATAATCCTGTCCGGAGGACAATTTGTTATAAGGGTGGTCCAAAAAAAAATTATTATGGGAAATTCAGTCAAAACTGATAAGGAAATTCAACTCGACCTAGGACTGGTCGGTTCATTATCAAAAGTGGGTCTGCTCGGATCCCAAATCACGTGATATGATATGTTTTCAGATACCTCACGTGACCAGGAGTCCAAATCTGAAGTCAAATTCAGGGTTAGGGTTACGGCTCACGAGTTATTAGCGTTTGAAAAAATTAAACAAATGGGTATTTAGAAATAAAAACAAGTCTAAATCTAGCTAAAGAAGGTGGGGTTATATATACGTTTTTACGTAGAATTTAGAATCAGAATCTTTTTTATTATAAAACTTATAATAAGAAAGATACTGCTGTTAAAAGTCTAATGATAACATTTATTTAAAGAATAACCTGTTAATAAGTAATATAATAAGTTCAATTACTTACGTTTATTATATAGCTTATTTCGTAGAATCCAGAACTGGAATCAGTTTTACCATATTGCCTAAAGTCAGAAAGATATTAGTGTTTAAAGTTGGATAATAATAGTTATTATAATAATAACCTGTTAATGAGTAGCATAATAAGAAATGATTCCGTTTCCTATAGAGTTTATTACGTAAAATATAGAGCTGGAACTCTTTTTCCTATACGGCTTATAATAACAAAGATATTACTGTTTAAACTTAAATAATAATAATAACATTAATATAATATTAAATATCTCTCTGGTTTTAATAGCTATTCTATATTAGGCTTTAGATTAAGAATTAGATTTAAAATCTACGCATAATACTACCTTTTTCTATAATATAAACTAAAATAATAACTGTGAAAGTCATGATTTTTTCACTTTAAACCTAAATATGTCCCTTTAATTAACCCTAACCCTGAAAAGAATGTGAAAATCGGATTTTTCATCATGTGATACATATTAAAACGTATTATTTAATTATAAAAGCTTATAATTAAAAATGATTAAATTATTACCCTAATTCACTTAGTTAAGTTAAAAAAAACCATTTGTTTTTTACAGATAGAAATAGAAATAGTATGGTGGTAAATAGCGTAATATAAATTAAAGAGGTTTCCAGTTCGAATTGCATTTGTGAAAGTGAAAAAAAAACTGTAAATTGTAAATTGTAGAATAAAAACTGTAAACCTTGTAGAATAAAGCCTGTAAACCCTGTAGAATAGAGCTTATAAGCCTTAAAAAAAAGTCTTTAAAAAGTAAGATTTATTTTTAATTATTATTCTTCTTATTATTTCTTTTAAACCTTATAAAATAAAGTATATGAATCTTGAAAATTAAAGTCTATAAACTTTATAAAATAAGATTAATAAAACCTAAGATTTGTTTATAAAGATTACTCTTCTTAATCTTAATTATTATTCCTTTTAATATTTTTTTACCTTTTTAAACGGATATATTGGCCTCTGGATAGGTTTCTGTCGCTTTGTTCGCTATACTTATTAAAATAAGCTTAATACCCCACGCCAAAATTGCTAGAAGCGAAAGTGAGGAATGGAGCGCCCTGTAGCGTAGCGAAGGGCCGCTGCGTAATGATAAACGAAGCGACGCCAGCAATTTTAACTATAAAGGTAGTAAGGATAATTTTATAAGAGTTAATAATAATTAGTTGTAACGTCTTTTAAGTCAATATCTTTATATCCTTAACATACTTTTCCTTCTAATTAAAGAAAAGATTAAATAAGAAGAACATTACCTTAAGTATACCTGAATGTTAAGTAAAAGTTATTTTAAACGCTCTTTAAATAACCTTAAATATTACATTATATAAGAAGAAGAAGTTAAGTCTAAAAGATAAGGGGTTTATTACTTGTTATAACTATAATAATTATATAGTAAAGTATATAGCCTTTTTAACTAGAAGGAAGGGAGTTAACTCCTTTAAGTTTATAGTTTTAAGCAAACTTAATTAAGCAGCCTTTATTAAAAGAAGGATTAATAAGGTTTCGAGAAACTTTATAAAGTTGGTTATAATATACTAACTCCTTAGTTTAAAGAAGTACTTCAATTAGAAAGTCTTAAACTTAGATACTCTATTATTTAGTAAAGATTAATAGGCTTTAAGAACTACTTTAAAGGCGTTTTAATCCCTTAACATATTATAGACCTGAAGGTTAAGATAGTTAAGTTAAGCGTAAAAGTTTTAAAGCTCGAACTTATTAAGAAAGAAACTAAGTATACTCTTAAGCTTATAAGGAAATCTATAAAGGAACCTGTTAAAACCATTATTAATACACTTTTAGTTAAGGTTTAACATACTTACTATTAGCTTAACTGTTAAGTTAGATAACTTAAGTAACAGGAGAAGGTTCTTAAACTTAAAGAGTAAACGGGACTAACAGTTAGTCTTAAGGAGAAGTGTAACTTAGGGCGTTTATTTAAGCTAATCCTGTCGTTTTTTTTAAAGCTCTGTGTGTAATATTGCTATAGCCGTTTATATATATAGCGATATGCTTTCTAGTGCGTGCGACTGTTAAAAAGGGGCTGTGCTACATAGTTCTTTAAACCGTGTTTCTTTTAATTAATTCTTAATCTGACGATTTTCACCACGAAGACCTCCTATTAAAAGCCCAGTGACATTCTGGCGCTTCGATCGAAGGAAGATGATCTAATCCACGGTCGCGTTTTCTTTATTATTCTATATCAGGCTCTATTCTATGCTAAGTACCGTTATATACTAGGTTTTGTTCTATATTAGGTACGTATCTGTTTTTCTACATTAGTTGCATTTATGTCCCTCCGATTGGAGAACTAGTTGTTGGAAGCACTGCACTCTTGATTACAACTGTGTGATTGTATTGCTTGTGTTCACTCTTGTTCTGGCTTCTGGCTGGAAGCCAGAGGCTTCTTTATAGACTATTCTGCAGGATTCAGGCTTCGTCACTCTGGTGGCTGAGGCTCACTGGCGTACTGGCAGTGCCAGGTATCCAGTCAGCTCCGCTGACTAGATACCCAGGGCCTCTGAACCCCCTTCTTTCTGACACTAGTAGTCTGGGAGTCGACCTTTCAAGCCGATAATAACGTTCTGTAGGTGTGGTTCTCTTTGTGGTTTCTTCCCTATTACGCCATTACACCAGTTCACTATTACAGTTAAGGGACTTATATCCGACGTTAAATACCAGGTAGATCCTAGCTGTAACAGCAAGGAAACGGTAACGGAGGCGCGGGATGGAGGTGATGCCAATTAGTCTGTTCGTCTCGCCTAGGATGTTTTGCTACCGATAAGCATTGCCAGGGAGTGGGATAAGGTTGAGGAAACGTTAGTGTTTCTGCCTGCGGTTCATTACGGGAGCTAAAGGAGTAAAGGCGAAAGGATTAGTATATTGACGATAGAAGGCCTGGCTTTACGTCGTATGGCTGGGATAGCCGATTGCTACACGCGGGCCGGCGCGATGAGGTTGCGGTTCTGGGCGGGCGAGGGACGCAGTTTGACATGGGAGGGCCTGCTGGCATGTGCTATTAAGGGAATGACGGAGCAGATTGCAACGATTATATAATAGACGAGCTGTTTTCATCGCAGCGTACGTCACGCGTTCATTTATAATAACCCTTGGATTCAAAATGGTCCTCTACTTAAGTACATGTAGTCTTCAGGTTGCTAGAACCACACAAGCGATGAAATCACTGGTTTACATTCTTAAGGTATCAACTTAAACGGTCTAGAACTGAGGTAACTAGAAATGCATCGAAAGTTAGTTACCCTGCACGCCTCTCGGTTCGGTTAGAGCTGACTCTACACAGGTTTATATTTTATTCTTCACTCACTCAGGTTCAGTCTGGGTGACTGCTTGTAATTACTGTTAACGTCGTAAACTACACGACAGGACAGGACACTCTCCGCCCGAAACCGAGCGTGTCGCCACATGGTGGAACCTAACGTACTTATCCTCGAATTGTCGCCAGACCTCACACTATTGTCCGGTCATCAAGGCTATCTTCAGGGTGGATCAATGCTGCATTAAGAGCGAAGGTGTCGAAGGGAAATTGAGAATGCTGAAGCCCAAGTCTTGGGGTGAGTGTCCTTTGGAGCTAGTCCGTTAAAGAAAGCTGTATTGAGAGATTAGCTCCCCGTCCAGCGAGCTTTGCCAGTTTGGTCAAGTCTGTCACGTCGGCAAACATCCTCCGACACGCGTCCTCCACAACCTGCGGGCTTAAGGCGTGATCTGCCGGCTTCGTTCTGGCCTGGCTCTGGCCGACTCCTTTCGGTTTCAGTCTCGACGAGTTTGCTGCCCTGGTGCTCTTAGTACTTGGTACTGAAAGATAATCCCACCGACGCTGCACATCACCCGTAAGCAAATGGCATTATGGTTGCTGGTTAAAAGTTCCCGGATATAAGTAGGTCGCTAAGCTGCACCACCCCTTTTCCGGGGATCTCGCACATCTCGCAAAGCTTAGTAGTTTGCTCTTATGTAACTCAACTTCGGCTCTGATTAGTCGATTAAACCACAGGAATAACATCAATACCAACTTACGTTTATCAGTTCTTCTCACCACCAGGTAACTCGACCGGAAGACTGCTTCCCGGCTCTAATAGATACTGTAACGCGGACGGGAGGGGCACCTACTGTGACGACTGTCTGGGAACTTTCCAGTCCTTTATCCACTCAAGGGCTAGGTATGTAAGTGCTACAGAAAGCGAAACTGCATTAACCGGACAGGGTGTTATAAAGCCCTCTATCCCAGACTAACGAAGCTCTTATTGCTAGGCTATCTTGTCTCAGATTAAGCAGCTGTAAACAGTTAGCATTTCTTCCCGACTTACCCGTCAGTATATTATCCAAAATTATCTTCGCAGGTCTACCTAAAGTCCCATCCCTTGTAACAGCTCACGGTATATCGATAAGCCTCGCCTTCGTCGTATTCATCCCTATCGGCGCCTTTCTAATCCAGCTAGTCAAGTCGAAACACACTATCTAGATCCACGCATCTTATCAGCTCATCGGGCTAGCACTTACAGTTACGGGCCTGGCCATAGGTATCCGTGTTACTAAGATTAACGACTAGGTATAGCTCCCTAACCTTCTTAACCCCACCCTTATTATCCGTTAACTAACTAGGTGTCCACCACCGCACAGCTCCACAACAACGCCTATACTATCCTCGGGACAGTGATCGCCGCTAGTCTGTTACTGCAGCCATTCTTTAGATATATGCACCATTACCGCTACATTCGCACGCAGCAGCGCTCAGCCTAGGCGCCTCTCCACGTGTGGTATGGCCGTGCCTTACTACTCCTGGGGATCCTCAACGGTGGTCTGGGGCTGCAACTGGCATCGGGAAGCCTAGCCTACAGCAGGGCTGGCATGATAACCTACTCTGTTTTGGCCGCGGTGGCGGGCCTCGCGTTGTTGGGATTGATCGTTTATATACACGTGGCGAAGACGAAGGCAAATCAGCGTGCAAAGGTTGACGCTGCGTGAGTGTTCACGTCGGTACCAGGCTAAATTCCATACGGCTCCTTTAGCCAGGCAGCAGGCAATTAAAGCAGGGCTTGCCCCCCGATTTACCCTTACCCATGATCATTTCCCGCCCGTCCCCAGGTAGGATGGATCTGGGGTGTGTGAGAAGTTTACCGAAAGTGGAAGCATTCCACGCGCGGTCCGAATCTGTGGTGTTTGGGGCGGGATTAGGAATGGAACCGCTTCGCTGGCCGTATACCTACCTTAACAGCCCCCACTCGTCGCTAATCCATAATACCTTTCCACCAGTCCTTGGTTCAATTACATATAGGTTGCTTGAGATGTTTACCAAAAGAGGAAGCATTCCGCGCCACGGTCCGAATCTGGTTTGCAGTCTACCTTGCCGTAGCCTCGCATGCGCTGTCACTCCAGGGTTGAAACGATGCCGAGCGGCGCAGGGAAGCAGGGGCGGCTGCCCTGCTATTGGTTTTTGACTTCGTATTGTCTTGGATGATCCTGAATCTGCGAGGTTGCCTAGCTAGAAGCTCTTTTTTTAGAACAAATCATCAACAATAACCGCAGATCCTTTTATAAGCACGGGGCAGAACGGGCAGTTCAGGTCGTACAATGGCGATGCGAGCGCATACTGCTCCAGCGAAGACAGCCTCACCCAGAAGCCAATTGCAGTTGATGGAACGGATGCATTTAAGAAAGAATGCAGGCGGCGGCGGTGTATTCACCCTGGTTGACCTTAGTCTCGCGATGGGACTCAACGACTTTGTGATGCGAATGCCATTGCCTGTACTACCCAGCCGATAGTAGTATAAATTCCACAAGACCCAAAGGACTTGCCAGCTCCTGAACCTTTTTAATCTTCTCACCAGATAGATACTTCTCATTCCGAAATCATACCATTGCCTACTATTTCCCTTATCGTTACGAATCCATTTTCCGTTTCCCTTAATCATCGCCATCATCGCTATCACCATCATCATCGAAAATGAAGCTCTCCAACATCGCAACCCTCGCTGGTCTCAACGTGCTCTTTGGCTCCGCCGCAGCCAGCTTCTTCATCTACGCCAGCCAGGATACCATCAGCGGCACTGGTGCCGATCTGTACTACTTCTTTCCCGGCTACCCCGACTGCAACGATGTGAACAGAGCCCGCGCCTACGTCGGCACCGATAACGTGAGCGGCAACAGGCAGGGCGTCGTCTGCGAAGGCAGCGGGTGCTACAACGGAAATCCGGCGGATATCGACCGGTTCGAGTTCAATATTGCCGACGGACACTTTAGTATGCCATCTTTCCTACCATCTTGGCGCTGATCAAAGAGGGAAGAGACAAAGCTGACAGGGTGGTTGTAACAGCTATCTACAAGGACCGCGGCTTCGGCATGTTCGACCTTGGCGACGGGCAGATCGCAGCCTGCAACCCCACCAGGGAGGACGACTTTATCTGCGGTGCTCCGTTTGCCGCGACGGGCGTGACCGTCTTCTTTTGCAACACGGTTGGCTTCTAGAGAAGGGGTTGGCTAGTTGGCATGGCAGGCCCGACCGCCCTCTCGCTAGGAATGCCTAAGAGCATGTTCGGGTAAGGTGCATATGTGCGCATAGCACCGCTCGTCTCGACAAATGTATTACAGCTGAGAATTTTGCGTCAAATATGATGGTAATGGGGAATAATTTCCAACCCTTAACCCTGAGGGTTTGAGTGGAATGCTAGAGAGCCAGAACAGTTCATACAAGCAATACAACCACGCGGTTGCAACCCCATCAACTCCACAGAATCTAGTGTGCCGTGTTTCTAACTGATAGTTCTCTTGTTCGGTTCCGGTCTGCCGGTTCTCATCGACCAACAAGTGCCGCTGCAGCACAGCTGCATATATCTCAAGAGACAGTATGCAGTTTCAAGGGTACTGGAGCTTGTTAGCATGTATTTGACGGAAGCCTAGTACTAAAGCCACATGACAAATCTCCGCTTTCAAAACGCGGACGAGAACTCCCCGGAATAGATTCGCGTGGGGCCAGTGTGATGGAGGCGTCCGTCTCTGACGAGTCGCGAGCGAGGGGTCCGCGAACTGGCTGCGCCAAAGGATTGTGCGCCGGGGCGAGACTAGCGAATCCAACAATTTTTGCGCATCGAGACATGCGCGAGCATTGATATCTATCCATTGTGTGCATCAAGATGCATCATCTACTTTAGCAGGGTCCCGCGCCTCGGACCGAGCACCATCGGGGTTTGTTCATGCGGCTGAACTGCACGACGACAAAAGAGGTAAAACGGCTTTGCCAAAGATACCGCCAGAGGCCGTCCACAGTTCCGCTCGAGGGGGTTGAGCATGCCCTTCCGCAAGCTACATTTCTACCGTGATCAGGCCATTTTCAAGCCCCCTTTCGCGTTTATTTTTAACTCCAGACATGTACGCAAGGGACGCCTAGTCTACTCCTACCGTCCTCTCTGTGGTGAATCTTCTTCCTCCTTCCCTACATCCTCTTCGTCAACCACAGAAAACTTCGAACGGGCGCACGACGATGGTCTCCTCTGGTAGCAGTGCCGGACTTGGGTCCGCAACTTGACTAACATCCGTTGCACCCTCTTCACCAGTTTAGAGCGAGCAGTGGCATGAGAAGTCCAGGGGTAAGCAAACGCCTTCAGTTTATGGATAGAGAATACTCTATACAAGCCATGGAATCGACTGCTAGATAGTTTGAAGTTCTCCTCCATTTTCATTTCATTTGCTTTTCTCTTTCCGTTTCTCTTTTTCAACTGAAGTGAATTTAAGCGAGTGTGTTTCCATCTAGGTAGGGTCGCAGAGTAATCAAGGGCATACTGTGCGTTTCATTTTCCATTCCGCTCGTGACATCCGAACCATCTTTAGGTGGTTGGCATAAGTTTGGCAGCGGCCCGCCCCACTTTTACCCCAGCGCGAGTTTTGCCAAACCGTGGCGACGGGAATCCTGAAAAATCCACCGTTCTGGCATCTTCCAGAGCCCCCTTCTTTTCCGACAACTCCCCAAGAAACACACCAGCATACTCCGTACACTCACTGCCATGGTGGTGTGTCCTATCTGCAGCCGGGGCGTCAAGTCGCTCACTGGCGCTCTGGCAGTGCCAGGCATCCAGTAGGCTCTGCTGACTAGAGGCCTAGGGCCCCTGAACCCCTTTCTTTCTAACAGTTTCCTTGCAACACACTACCCCATTTATAGCTACAGCAAGTATAGCCGGGGAAAATTTCGGCTCAGGCGGGCCTCAGTGCAGCGCACCCCTAGCTTAGGGTTTGCGATTACAGTGGAAGGCGAAATGGGTGTCGCTGGATTTTTAGTTAACTTATTTAAGAAGTGCGGGGTAGACCTGTGGCTTGTGTGGCTTTGCAGCAAGAGACATGTAGTGTGTCAGGGTGTGTCGGGGTTAAAGGGCTGGGGGGGTTAGGTTCCCCCAATGGTGACGTGTGTTTGCGACCTCTTGTGTGACCTCCTCGGGAGGGTCTAAAATTGCAGTGATATTCGAAGTGTCCAGTAAAGGCGAGGGGAGTAGAATTTCGGTCAGGCAGGGGAGCTGGACACTCATTTCACTGCAATTTAGTCCCTCCCAAAAGAGTGAGCCTCCACAGGGTAACCCCGCAGTCCTTAAAAAAGTTAGGTAAAATTTCAGCGACACCCATTTCGCCTTCCACTGTAATACGGACTCGGACAGAAAGAATTATCGGGCGAGACTATAAAGGTAGGTTGAGGTATGTTGGTGGCGGGTGTTGGAAGGTGAGTTCTGCTTTTCGCGGTGTGGACTGAGGTTAAGCGGTCTGGTGTATTCTTTTTCCTCTTTCCGTCTGTGTTCGTTGCGTGTCATCTGTTAGCTGACGCGAACCTATCCAGGATACAGACAGAGCATGGGACACGGGCCGCCCCCAGAATTACATCCCAAGTTCTCCACGAGCTTTGTTTGTTCCGGGACATCGCCCAGCATCTGTCGACTGAAGATAGTCGACTCAATCGCGGTCCAAAGATCAGCGGCATACTGGCAACCGTGCTCGCTGGATGCAGACCGATGATCACAGAGCTTGGCCCATACATCGACCGAAGGGTGCTCGCCACGGCCCGGAATAAAGGCACACCGTTTTTGCCAACAGCCGATGATGTTGACTACCTCCGATCGATGCACGCCTTCGCCTGAGAGAGTCTGGTGGAGCGGAGTGGTCGAGTAAACGTTTCCACGTAGTTTTATTTCTTTGCGCCATCCTAGGGTCTGGCATCTTGAGCAGATGGGAGGGCAGACACGAGACTTGTGCTGAGATGCAAGCCCTGCCGCGATCAAAGTCTCACACTGTCTTGGGACCGGTAAGAGTGATCCAACCAAGAGGCCTTCGCTACGGTCAGCTAACAGCATCCACCTCTAGCTGTCCTACAATACCCACGCCACAGCCATTACCTCGGTAATGGGCTCGCCAGGGGCGCTACTCATCGGAGACGCAACAACAGACCTGAGTTTATCAACATTACATGCATTGTACCGCGACAAAAAGGCCCGAGACCCCTTGATCATCGCGTTCGTCTTAGTCGGTATAATCACTGGTCTTATTTTGGTACTTCCTGCAATGAGCGTTTTGCTACGCGTTGTACCGTGGTGTGGCATTGCTCTTTGGCTTTGACTGCGTGTGTCGGAGGAGCGAGCTCCAGGAGACAGATTCATATCAAGGAAAACTCCTTCTTTGTGAGGGGAAACGCGCTGAATCTTCCATTCTGAGTGAAATTATTGGGCCTGAGGTGGTTCATCAACTGCTCGATATGGGGGATGGAGGCGGCGGGAAATAATCGCCGCTTTTTATCTGAGACTTCGTCTGGGAGGTCCAGGTCTGGTCAACTATTTCAACTAGGGCGGATCTTTCGGCGTTTTGTTTCGGTTTAACTAGGAACATGTTGGAAGAGTCCTAGCCGGTGTACGGAGCACGGGGGGTGAGGTACCTAGCCACACAACAGCGTGGTATTCCTCGATATCAATTTACAGCAATGCTCCACCGGCCTAGGTACCGACGTCCCGCAAAGCCCCGAAACCCCCGCCATACACTATGAGCAACACACCGCCGCATGTATTGGACATGTGCTTCATTCCCATATCATAAGGTATCCAATCAAAATGCAGCTTGGGACGTTCATACGGTCAGGACCGCGGTCACGGATAAAGTCCTCTGAACTAACTACGCCGCTTGGTCGCAGGGCGGATACTGAAAGTGCACTGCAATGTGTTTAACCGCGTAACAATTTCGAGCAAGAAACGCAAGCAGGATACTTGAGGTACTGATCATGCAGATGGCTACCTAATTCAGTACCACAAAAGGACCCGATTCTGCCTTGGCGATATTGTGCATCTGCGTTCGACCGTGATGTGCAGGTCGGGTCGTAGTGCCGAGCCGCGGTTGCTATCGCCTTCGAAACGCACCACGACGACCGAACCGGGGTATTGCTGCTGAGGAAATAACCGCATTTGGAGGGGGCCCATGTAATAACATAGCTAGATAGGCTGCCACGTCCACACCTACCAGTTTTCTCCCCTTGCAAATTCCCACCACAGAGACCCGGTACGGCGACAAGAAATCTGGAACGTTGGGCCGAACGCCAATTCGCACCGGCTCGAAGGTCCCATGGCCGGAGACCTTGATCATTATATCGCGCTGCTCGATGCGGAAGACGTAACCACCTTCGGGATACCCCGTTCCACCACTTTCCCGTCCACCCCGAGCCAGAGCACCGAGCAATTCTTGCCACTCCACCGCGAAACCGATGGCAACTCCATCTCCTCATGCTCAACACACACATCCATGCGCATCAAATCGGCGCCGGCTTCACGACTTGACGTCCAAGTTGAGTTGGCAAATGCACAGCGTGATGCCGGAGACATATCCGACTTCCCGACACGTCTGCCAACGTCTGGCGGGGATATTGAGTTGGAAGACCTGGCATTTCCATCCTCCAAGCCGGACTGGCGCAGCACCGAACACTTGATAGCACCACCCAAGCCAAGCCTGGAGCCGAAGGTCTCCAAGTACAACGGCCGTCCAAACCGGAAGCAGCAGCCAGACTACAAACCGATCGCCCTCCGCTGGCCATTCCACCTCTTCTTACTTCTCAGCATAGCTGGATTGTTTGCCTTCCTCGAATACCAGGTGCACGATCTCCCGCCACAGAATTTCAACCTGCTGCAGATCAATGTGGAAGGTAATCAGGGTGTGTGGGCCCAGCGCAATCTCAATATCGCCCCGGCATTAACAGCGACACGCGATATCACGACTATACCTCCGATGACCCGCCGTCCGGTGATGAGAATCCCCGACCCAGCGCTATATCCAACGCCAGCGGAGACCATAACTACATATTGTGTGCTGCATCCACCGACGCTGTCGGTTTTGGAGATGAAAGGGTACCCCGGGAGGCCCGGGGGTCTATTCACCCATTACAACTGGTTGAAAGAATCTTACCCAGATGACAGCAACATAACCCTCTCATACTACCGGGTAAACGAGCAATTTCCGATATCCTACACCGATGATCCCTCTTGGTGTCCGTGCACCATTACAGCTTTCGACGAGGATGTCGGGGCCGCTCTCATCGGTATTGACCCGCGAAGGAAGCTCGTTTCCGCTGAGTTTTCAACAACGGCGAGGCAGCAGATCGGCCGGTCAAACGTCAAGGGGTGCGATTCAATGCTGAGAGCCATTTCTTCCATCTCAAGGACCCACTGGGGAGGCATTCTTGCAACTGGGCAGTTTACGCTCATGGCCGGCTTTTCGGCCTCCCTGCAGCAATGGTTTCCATACCCAGCCCCCTCCACCGGCTCCGACGGCGGTATACTGATACCCTTGGACGTCATGAAGTTCGGGCCCGATGGGGATGCGTGGGCCGACTCCGAGTTCGACGTCTTTGGCAACAAACCCGAGGCACCAGACTTTACCGGCCTTTTCCCTGCCAGGGGCACTGGATACAGCGCTCTAAGCACTCGCTGGTGGACCCTCCCGTTGTCGATGCTGGCCCCTAGCAGCACGGCAACCATGACCACAGCGACAACAACAGACAGCGACAGCAGTGCCCGTTCTACCACTGCCACGGCGAGCCCGGCCATCACGGCACATGCGGCGGGCACCACCAGCCAGCCACATCCTACCAGCCTGTCATCCGAGACCTCAAGCATCGCGTATAGTAACTCTCGGGCTTCTCGCACATCCGGATTCGGCGACCCCACCACCGTCACGGTCATCCAAATCAGCACCACCGAAATACCGACAACGCTAAATGGTGGCTCGGAAGCAGCATCACTAGAAACTCGCCCAGGATTAGTAGCCGGGAGTCCGACAAGCATCGAGCCTAGTGCCGGCTCTCATGCAGACAGTCCTTCTCCCAGTGGACCCAATTCTACTACCGGTACTACCAGTAGTAGAGATGCCACTGATACATCAACCGCGACAGCCGCCCCAAAGCTCCCCGGTAGTTTAACCACAAATACGTCTCAGCCCACATCTCAACGAGTGGTGCCTATCGTAGGCACCACGCTCTCGTCCATCGTTACCAGTCACGCACAGACAACACAAGACGCCAACCCTCCCAGCAGCGCGTACCATCTTGCGATAGGAACAACAACCTCGGCCACAACATCCCACCGCTCCTCGAGCGACGACGTAAACACCACCGCACATCCCAACGCATCCAACACCACCACCACCACCATCAACCAAACAAACACCACCCCCACCAAACCACCACACCCCGGCCGTGGCCCCATCGCCCCCGGCGCACCCGCCCGCTTCTTCAACCTCGGCTCCGAAGCCGGCTACCTCATGGCCTCGCTCGTGCCCGTCCTCCTCGCCACGTTGCTCTCCATCCCCATCCAAATCATGACCGCCAGCCTCACCGCCATGCTGCCCTTCCGCGCCATGTGCCACCCCGCCGCTGCCACCGCCCAAGATTCTCTGCTCCTCCCGCACCGGCAGAATCTCCTGGCGGGCGCGGCGGCTGGGTGGCGGACGTGGATGCGTGTGGGGGATCCGCTGCCCGGGCTGGGGGTGGTGATGGGTGTGTTGTCGATGGTGTTGATACCGCTGTCGAGCGAGGTGATACGGTTGGAGTTTGCGAGTAGTTGTGATAATGGCGG
>Ga0247770_1001875_pt1 | contig 14150 bp, 13 predicted proteins | sample UWRJL136409B6_FD_179943 | JGI IMG/M metagenome (GOLD analysis project Ga0247770, IMG submission 179943) | Plant litter microbial communities from Arlington Agricultural Research Station in Wisconsin, United States - UWRJ-L136-409B-6 | ecosystem: Environmental > Terrestrial > Plant litter >... | reverse complement strand
TCTTTCCGCACTGTTCCTTCTGCGGGGGATTCGTCGGGCCGCCCCGGCCCAAGTGACGGCCTGCAGGGTCGTCACATTAACTAGTCGAAACCTTTTTAATGCTTGTTATTAATAAGGCTGAAGCTGTAAGAGTAGGCTATATTAAGGTAGTTAAGCCTTACAACCTGGAAAAAAGCAAGGCCCTTATTATTAGTTTTATAAGTGTTGTTATAAAGCTGCACCTAAGGACTTTATAGTTATTACTTTTTACTCCATTTGTATAACCAGAACAGGCCCTTTAGCTTTCTTGGCTTGCTATTAGGGCTGGAAGGTGAGCGCTTTACCCACTTGATGTGGTAGGAAATGCCCTTATTATTAAGCAGTTTTATAGTGGCTTGGAATAGGGTATAGCTAGTTAAGGTATCTTTCCGGAGCTTAAATTAATAGTTTTGAAATTAACGTGTGGTTTAGATAGCTTTAGGGAATTGCGCGCGGAGGTTAACGGCGAGCTTGCGGTTAGAAATACTAGGCTGGTTGAGAAACGTAGCGATATAGGCTTTCAGCTTAGGGTTAAGGAAAGGTCTGGAGTTAAAGCTATCGTTAGAGTGATTCTCATGGCCCTTATATCCTTTTTTCAGCTTGAGAGTCCATTTGCGGCCGTTATAATGGAGTGTTTTAACTGAGGCCTGTTAAGGGCAGCTTAACTTCGTGGTATTAGGCTTGTGAGAATAAGCTGTGGAGGTGTGAATCTTGCCTTTTTAGCAGGTGTAATCGACCTGTGTGTAGCTAAAGCCTTTGAGAGGGTTGCCGCTCCTAGTTCTGACTATACAGAAGCTAGTAACGGTGTTGTACTTAAAGAGATCGTGCTTAATGGCTTTAAGAGAGTTGTAGTGCTTGTTGAGAAGAGGGTGGAGGGCTGGAGGGTTGGAGAGAGGCTTAGGATTTGCCTAGAGGTCGACTTTAATCGGATCCGACTCGTTATCGTTATCTTGTTCGGCATCGATCGCGTGGACGGCGGCCTTGGGGCCTGCATCGCTGGGGGGGTTGTGGAGGGCTTGCGTATTGCGTGCGGGGGCGTTTTTAGCTATCTGCGCACTAGATTAGCCTGGGGAAACGTGCGTGTAGCCTTTACGTACCTTGGCGACGATGAATTTCGCGAGACGGCGTCAATTGACGTGGTGGTGTGTAAGAGAAGTCGCCTGCAAGAGATGCGCGTTCAATTGACGTTGCGCTTTGTGGTGGGGTTGCGCGTGCTCAGGGTTAGGGTTATGTATGGGGGTTTGGATTTTACAGTGCAAATGGTCATTTTCTTATAGTGCAAATAGACATCCTCATTTTGATATAGAAGATTATGCGCGTTTTTGAGAGGCCTTCCTGCATCTTGAAGAGGCCTATTCCAATGCAGTCAAAGCCTCTCATCATGCGGGCAAGGCCTGTTGTGTAGTAGCCTAGGCCTGGTAGTCCCTAGCCGTAGGGTTGCGAATGGGACTGAGCACGCCTGAGATGATAGTGCGAGTGAGACGGAGGCCACAGTGCGCAGAGACGTTCTTAAATAAAAACCGTTTGTCCTCGAGAATGCCCCAGAGTATCACCGTCATCTTTCTCGCAAGTGCTAGTTTAATAAGAAATTCAGACTGTTTTTATTCATTTACGAGGAGGTTCCCAAGTCTCTTCAGAGGAATTACCATCAATGCGAGTCATTGATACCTATAATAGCAGCCCATTAAGCAAACTGACATATTCGGGTTACGGCACTGGGTACACATGGAGGCGTACCCATCACTAAAAGCCGGGGTTCGAGTTAGTTAGATGGCGACTAGATATGAGCCAGGTAAGCTACTGCCAGGCGACGTCGAGAATCATGCGAAAAATGCGACCTGCGATATTTACTTCCGTGTTGATGGTAATCCTGGCGGCGCTCGCCGCCCTGGCTAGCAGTACCTTGCGGGCCCCGCCGAGCAGGTCCATCGGTCTCCGCCAAGTCGTCACGGGCCCCTGAGTCCGCCGCCCACCGAAGACCAGACGAAGGCCCGCTTTGACAGGTTTGCGGACGCCTTCTTAGTCACAAGAGCTTGGCTCAGGCGTTTTCGTATATTTCGTCCACTTACATCGTAAGAGACCTGATCTTATTCATCCAGCGTCTGCGTGCGGGTTGGCAAAACTACCCGCTGACTCCGTAATAGCAACACAAGCCCTGTGCCAAGAACCGCCCGAAATTTTCCCTCGACATTCTGGGCTCCATCACAAGGGATGGGGAACGAATTCCGTGTTTCTGACGGAACAGATTCAGGATTTCTGAAAGGCGGAAATGCTTGGAAATGTGGGGATTTCGAGCCCCACACCTTGTTGCTCTGCCTATCCCATCTAGCCAACCGCTACCATCATGAACTAGTAGTAGATGACCACAGAGGGGATTGTAGCTAGCTGAAATACAAAGTCAGCGCCTTCCGGGAGATTGTAGACAGATATAAACTCGAAGCCGGATACATCACCGAGCACGTAGTCCCGAGCGCACTGACCCATCGGAACGTTGTCGCCGACTCCCGGGCCAGAGTAGAGTGGAGTGCGAATTGTTCCCCGGTGAAAAAGGCGAGAGCTAAGGGTCGCGGGTTGCAACAGTAGGATGAGGGAGAAGTATATCCCACGCGGTAGCGAATCTGCTGTGTCATTGGTCAATATCGGTCCTTAGATCATCGGGAGTGTAGGTGGCGAAATAGCACCGATGTCGTAATGGCGGGATATCTCCGAGATCCTCGGCGCCATTACTTCCAGGGAGGGTGTCCGTCTCCGAGCAAAGGATTGATACTGAAGCCAGGCAGCTCAAATCGTCGGTTAACGACGGTTCTAATCACCATCGATCTGAATTGAACGTGGTTCTATCGACGTCAGCGTTATTTCCACCAGTCCCTTGAACCGCTGCCGGGTTAGGGTTGCATCGGTCTCAAGGGGTCTGTGCTACCGATCGTTACCCCTGGCTGGGGCAGGGGGGGGGCGAGAGAGGCGGGGTAAAGGGTCCACCATCTGCGAACTGCCCGCCATCCACTGTTGCCCCTCTTTCCACTTCGCGCGTTTGTTGAGAGGACGGAGTCGTCGTCATTGATAATATTGGCATCAGTAATGGGTTTTGGGAGCTGGAAAGGCCTCTGTAGCTGCCGAGAGAACAACAGAAGGATGGGCTTGGATGAGCATTAAAAAGGAGAGAAGCGGGATCCGGCGTGGTCTGATAACGTTTGGGAGATGGCCGGGAGCCGGTCCAAACGGATGTCGCCAAGCTCCGGTGAAGCACATTCACGCTTCCAAACGGTTCCAGAGACGAGCGGATTTGAATCGGCAGCGCGCTCATTGGGTTGGCCACCCCCACCCACTTTCCCCCGAACCTCCGAGCTCTCACGGCAGGACAAAGGTGACGTATCGGCGGGTACCTCATCCCCGGCGTTGGAGCAGCGTGGCGAAAGGTAGATTGGATATCGCGTTACTACACCAACTTTGGGTACCCAGGCAACCAGGCAGAGCCGGAGGGGTTGCACCCGTCCGTTTGTAGTCGGTGTTAGGAGGCACAACCACTGCGGGGTTGTATGGCGCGATGTGATGCCTCGGGCAGTCGGATAAGAAGGCGCTGTGGGGTAATCCTCTCGAGCTCTCTTTCTCGTGGCACCTTCCCTCTCTTTCTCCCTCCTCAAACACAAACATCCCGCCGAGCGATTGCGAGTTTTATCTTCCCACAATCACCATTCCCTCATCACACCCCTCCAAGCTCAGGAAGTGATCCTTAAAGCCGACATCATGGGCGAATGTCCCGTGCAGCACTCCAACGTCGGCGGCGGCGGCACCAAGAACCGCGACTGGTGGCCCAGTCAGCTCCGTCTCAACATCCTCCGCCAGCATACCGACGTTACCAACCCCTACGACAAGGGCTTCAACTATGCCGAAGCCTTCAAGAGCCTCGACTATGAGGCCCTCAAGAAGGACATCAACGCCGTCATGACCGACTCGCAGGACTGGTGGCCGGCCGATTTTGGTCACTACGGCGGCTTCTTCATCCGCATGGCATGGCACAGCGCCGGCACCTACCGTGTCTTCGACGGCCGTGGTGGCGGTGGTCAAGGTCAGCAGCGGTTCGCACCCCTCAACAGCTGGCCCGACAATGTTAGTCTCGACAAGGCCCGCCGCCTCCTCTGGCCCGTCAAGCAGAAGTACGGTGACAAGATCTCTTGGGCTGATCTGATCCTCCTGACTGGCAACGTTGCTCTCGAGTCCATGGGCTTCAAGCCGTTCGGCTTTGCCGGCGGTCGCCCGGACACCTGGGAGGCCGATGAGGCTGCCTACTGGGGTGGTGAGCAGACGTGGTTGGGCAACGACGTCCGCTACGCCAGCGGCAACCCTGGCCTTGCTGGGGAGGGCGTTGTTAGCGGCGACGAGCACAAGAAGGCCCACTCCGACATCCACACCCGTGAGCTGGAGACGCCGCTGGCGGCCGTCCACATGGGTCTGATTTACGTCAACCCTGAAGGCCCCGACGGTATCCCCGACCCCGCTGCTTCTGCCAGGGATATCCGCGTCACCTTCGGCCGCATGGCCATGAATGACGAAGAGACCGTCGCCCTGATTGCCGGTGGCCACACGTTCGGCAAGACACACGGCGCGGCCTCGGCCGACAACGTTGGCAAGGAGCCTGAGGCAGCCCCCATCGAGGCACAGGGCTTTGGGTGGGAGAACAAGCACGGTACCGGCAAGGGCCCCGATACCATCACCAGCGGTCTCGAGGTCACCTGGACCAGCACTCCCGTGAAGTGGAGCCACAGCTACTTCACCTACCTCTTCAAGTACGAGTGGGAGCTTACTAAGAGCCCTGCTGGTGCCAACCAATGGGTGGCCAAGAACGCCGAGCCTATTATCCCGAATGCCTTCGATGCCAGCAAGAAGCAACTCCCTACCATGTTGACCTCCGATCTTGCTCTCCGCTTCGACCCCGAGTACGAGAAGATTGCCCGCCGTTTCCTCGAGAACGAGGAGGAGTTCAAGACTGTCTTCGCAAAGGCGTGGTTCAAGCTTTTGCACCGTGACCTCGGCCCCCGGTCTCGCTGGCTCGGCCCTGAGATCCCGTCCGAGGTGCTCAACTGGGAGGATGCCGTTCCCCCGGCCGACCACCCCCTGATCGACGAGAGCGACATTGCCGCCATCAAGAGGGAGATCCTGGCGACTGGCGTTGCGCCATCGAAGCTAATCTCTACCGCCTTCGCATCCGCTTCCAGCTTCCGTGGAAGCGACAAGCGTGGTGGTGCGAACGGTGCCCGGATCCGACTTGCCCCCCAGAAGGACTGGAAGGTCAACAACCCTGCACAGCTTGCCGAAGTTCTCAAGGCGCTCGAGGACGTCCAGAGCAGGTTCAACGCTTCGGCCTCTGGCGGAAAGAAGGTCTCTCTTGCCGATCTCATCGTGCTCGCTGGTGTTGCCGCCCTCGAGCAGGCTGCCGGTGCCCCGGTCCCTTTCACACCTGGTCGCACCGATGCCACACAAGAACAGACCGATCTCGAGTCCTTCTCTCACCTGGAGCCGTACGCTGACGGTTTCCGCAACTACGGCAAGGGCACTGGCCGCGTGCGGACTGAGCAGTATCTGGTTGACAGGGCGCACCTCCTTACCCTCACTGCCCCTGAACTGACTGTCCTTCTCGGTGGACTGCGCGTTCTGGACACTAACTACGACAACTCTGCCCACGGAGTGCTTACCAAGACGCCTGGCAAGCTGACCAACGACTTCTTCGTCAACCTTCTGGACCAGAACACGACATGGAAGGGTATCGACGGCGAGGAGGTCTTCGAGGGCGTGGACCGCAAGACTGGTGCGACGAAGTGGACGGCCACACGCGCCGACCTTATCTTCGGCTCGCACTCGGAGTTGCGTGCGGTGGCTGAGGTGTATGCTAGCGCTGGTGGAAAGGAGAAGCTGATCAAGGACTTTATCAAGGTTTGGGACAAGGTTGCCAACTTGGACCGTTTCGATGTAGGAAAGGGTGCTAGCGGGTCTGCTATTTCCAAGCTCTAGATTGCTTGATGGGAGGAATGTCTGAAAGGAAAACGGAAAAAGGTCTGCTACGGCCGGAATGCGTGATGATAATACAGAGTTACGAAGAGATGAGGTAGCTAGCAATGAGTTTTGACACACCCTACACGCCCCAACTGTGGTTTCAATGACAGTCACCCGACTGAGCTAACGCGTGGCTCATGGATAGAATCTCCTCCAAAGTTATCACATCATGGGCATGCTGTCTGACCGAAGCCAGCCCAAAGCGGTCCCCGGCTATATGAGGAAGGGTGTTTGTTACATTGGTTTGTGTTGAACATGTCCAACAAGGTCCACCCCAACATGGCCCTAGCACCAGAGTGTGTCACACGGCTATCAAAGTTCCGACGCAGGCAAACAATCACGACTGCGTTCATAGTGAGTAATGCTGCGTGTCAGCCGGTACAGACTACCTGACCTACAGTGGCACTTTCATGCTGTAGAATCTAAAATATCCGATCCTAGTACTTATACTGCGAAGCACAGGGTGAATATCCCGGAAAAGACAACAACAGACTGGACCATTCGGCTGCGTAATCCTCCGTTCACTACGTGTCAACTGTCAGACATGGAGGCTCTGAGGATGCTCATTGGCATTGACGTCTAGGACCAAGTTGCTCTCGGGTTGTTTCTTTTGGATTCTTGGCTGAGAAACTGAGGGTGAGATGGACTGACGGCCTGGGAATGAATCGGAGAAGGGTGATCGAGACTTGGCTTAGTAGATGAGTATCTGACCCTCTGCTAGGGACGAAGATTGACTTCGCTCACTGGTTCAACTCGGCCTAGTCTCTGATCTGTTCTGCTCGACCTAGTCACACATACTTTGTACGACGCTGACATCGTCCATCTACAAAATCAGCTGGACATTGGAGGGACTACTCAGATTGCATAACAAGCGATACCTCTCAAACTCTGAGGCTCATGCCATGGCATACATGGTAATTTTTACTGTATTCCTTCTACTCCAATGACTAGCAAGATAGTCTAATAATCTCGCCTACTTTTTTCTTATCCCTCACCGAACCTGCCGCATTTCGACATCCTCGTCCCTCCGTTCCGTATTCGCCGCCTCTCTTGCCAGACGCATCTCGGTCAGGCTCAGCCTCAAGTCTCTTTGATATGGCGCAAACTCTGTGACAAGTTGGCCAAGCGCCTCCTTAAACGTGGCCAAAACCCCCTCCACCTCGGGACAGCTTCTGGTGCTGTTAATATCAGTCCAGTGTGGCGCCAAGCCAGCAGAGAAATCTTCCAGCTTCTTGGTGATCGTCGTCAACGTCCGGATAATCGTAGCCACGTCCCTTTGGACGTTTCCGTATTTGTCTTCTGTCAGACTGTGGCCCGCTAGTAGGCTTAGCGCGCTCACGGCGTTGGTGTAAATGCTTGGCTCGCCATACGGTGCGCCAAGAACCGCGTGAGCAAGGCGGCGGCCATACTCCTGTCGGAAGGGCCACCCCACAGCAGAGTTCAACACTTTAAGGGCCGTGTCCTTAAACAAGCTCTGCGGATCTTCCGAGCCCGTGACTTCCTTCTGAACCTTTAGGAGTTGGGTCTTTCCTGAAGCCAAGGCCTTCTTGGCCAACGGGCTCAGTTGTGACCCCTGACCCGGCGCAACCGTAGCCTGATTGACGACCTTCTCAACCTCTTCCAAGAACTTCGGCTTTTGCGGGGTCGACTGGAAGATGGGTTCCTCTCTTGGGGGAGCCGTTGTTCTCCTTTTCGGTTCGACCTTCTCCTCCGTTGAAGTATCCAGGGTGGGTGGCTTGCCGTAGTTGTCAATGCGAGTTTCAATACCCTTCAAGACCTCCAAGCAGATCCCATAGATCTGTGTCCACATTGGTCCACCTGCACGGTCAATGTCCTCATAGATCGCCTTGCGCCTGTCCTCGTAGTCCCGAGCGATGAAGGCCAACTCCCACATAGCAAAGCACTATGGTTGTTAGTTGAGCAAACAAAAAGACTTTTCAGAAAAGAGAATACACACCCGAATAGGATCCTTTTTGCTCTTTAGCCCATTCAGCAAGCTGCCGTTGGGGTCCTTGGAATCAGAACTTAACGGCTTCCCATTCTTCAGAGGTTCTTTCGCTAGGAAGATGGAGAATGCGGCGTTTCCGGTATTCAAGAGCACCAACAGAAGAAGACTGGCGAAAAAGGTGCGAGAGAGGGCGCTCAGCGAGAAGGGCAGGGAGGATGGAAGCAAGTTCGTCCGGGGAAGGTTGTAGATCGGCCTCAGGAAGAACAGCATTATGCGCCAGATAGTTGATCGCACAAACACCGTGTAAACCAGCATGCTCAGGAATATTCCCGCCAACGACTGGTTAACAGACATTGCAGCAACACGGGGCAACTCCCCAACAACCCGCCAAATCGGGCTCTCCACGGGGGGTTGTTCGCCATTCCCGTTCCCACTCTTCGGCTTGGCGACTCCGAGAATAATCCTGTCATCATCCTTAAATAGATGGGTCAATCCCTGATAGAGACCGAGAACCACAAAGTGGGTGGTGAAGAAGATTGCCTTCTCGTTCAGCCGGGCCCTGTCGGGTGCGAAATACGTGATCCATCCCAATCCTGCGCTCTCGGGGAGCGACCACAGATAGACCTGGCTGAAGTAATACGCGGCGAAGGTGTACGTGAAGAGCGCCTCGGCCGTCTGGATCTTCACCGCATGTTGCACAAAGGTGTGGAACGCCGAATCGGAGGTGCGTCGGCCGACATGGTACTGGGCGATGCGCAGGATGAGGAGCGAGAAGCAGGTCGGGAGGAGGAAGCAGGCACGCAAGCCAGCAGGCCCTATGGGAAACCAAGACCACAGAACTTGGATGCGATGTTAGCGGCCACCGGGCGACTGGAAAAGAGGCCTTTGCAGGCTACCCACAAGAATTCCACCTCCCCAAGAGGATCGAACAGACATATGCGATGGCGCCCAAAATCAGTGCCGTCGTTGTAAATCGCCGGTGCAAAGCTGGCTGAAGGACATCCTTATACGAGGGCCTTCTGACTGTTGCCCCCGCCATCTTCGCAGGGCATCGTCGAGCGAGCTGTTGGTGTCGGGTTTTCGTCGGGTGGTGGGTCGCGGAAGTTTGCCCTTTGTAAATAAAAAATGGGGATTGCCTGGTCGCAACGGGTGACAAAACAGCTTGGGACGCGCTGGGTACCTGGCCGCCCCACTCACACTCCACGTGGCTCCTGATTGGCCGCGTGCACCAATTACGTCGTCCCAGACCAGGGTCTCGCAACCGTCACAGGCAACCTCATTCCATCACCTGCCTCGCCTTGCCTGCCCTCGATAAGACCTCCAGCCTCCCACATCGATTCCGCCATCGGCCAGCCTGCAATCGTTCATTCACTACCCGATTTTGCGTTCAACTCTGTGCACCCCCATTCCGATTGATTGACACCAATTCCGACGCAGCCGGGACGCAAACGATGTCATTCGACCAGCTCTCGTCGCTCGAGGCGGGGCGCCGCCGCGACAGCCCCGGTTATGCCGATGACCCGGAGTTCGCGCGCCTGTCGCAGGAGCTGATGAACAAGCTGTTTCGACTGAACGGAAACAACCAGCGCCTCAACTCCGAGATCAGCCATCTGGGGACAAAGCGGGATACGCCACGGGCACGGGAGCGGGTGCACGACCTGATCGAGGAGTCGCGAGACAGCTTCAAGGACGTGGGCGAGGGCGTGAAGAAGATCCAGACATGGGAGGATGTCACAGTATGCATTTTCACTGTATATTTGTTGCAAAACTCCATTCTAACGTACATGTGCTAGCCCACCCAAAAATACATGCAACAGAAGCTCTCCCGCGAATTCCAGACGTCACTATCCGAGTTTCAGAACCTTCAGCGGCAAGCGCTCGAGAAGCAAAAGGCTTCGGTTAATGCCGCTCGCGCAGCCATCGAGTCTGAGGAAGGGGGTAGTGCGGCGAGCCCACAGCCGCTCCAGCTCCAAGAGCAGGAGCTAACGAGGCTGGCGGCGCAGGACGACGTCGACTTCCAGGATGCTCTCATTGTCGAGCGCGAGGAAGAGATCCGCAACATTGAGCAGGGCGTTGGCGATCTCAACGTGTTGTTCCAGCAGGTCGCGCAGATCGTGACGGAGCAGGGCGAGCAACTCGACACCATTGCCGATAACGTCGAGAATGTGCGTGATGACACGAGGGGCGGAGACCGCGAGCTGCGCAGCGCCGCGCGTTACCAGAAGAACGCGCGGAGCAAGGCGTGCTGTCTGCTGCTTGTTCTGGCAATTATCTTCACAATTGTTTTGCTTGCCGTTCTTGTCTGATGCGGAAGTATGGCAGGTTGCGTGTCGGCGATATGTATAGCGAGATTAATTCATGGAGGCGTTCGGGCGTTGGAAGCCCCCTCAGGTATAGCCAGGCAGGCCGATTATGTTTACATGGTTTCAATATATACAATCCGAAGTGCCAGTGCCCCGTCATCTCGCCCTTACGCCGAAATTATAGCTGTGGTGCTTGAGGGCGAGCCGGCCGCAGATACACCGTTGCATTTCTGAGACACGGCTTGATCTTGGTTTTCGGTATGGGCATAATCTTATTTAGGAGGTCGGTTTGGATGAGTGTTAATGCTGATGAAGATAGCCAGTAGAGATGAATGGCTGCAGGGAGATCCATTGTTGCTGGCCCAATGGCTACTGCCATGATGAGGAAGACCCTGGTGAGTCGCACGGAAGCATTGTCCTGGGCTACTCCTATTTGGTTTGTGTCTAAGCCAAACAGTCGCCGAATTCCTTCCTGCGATCTCGGCAGAATATTCAGCACGAGGACTGCTGATAGAGCAAACGGTAGGATGTGTAACGGATCAGCAACCATGAGATCCGGGAACCACAAGCAACCGCCGGTCGCGAGAGACGGGTCGGCCCCAGCGGGGATATTATCGAGGACACTTGATGATGCGAGATCTGTCACCGACACAGCATCGCTTGGGTTGGAAGATGCAGCCATCGCCTCTCCGGGGGAAGTTACTGCCGCTTTCTCGTCGGGGCCGAAAACCAGTGTACCGATCAGGCCGCGAGGACCGCCACACAGCCTGCGGAGTGTCTCAATGCCGACCAGCCAGAAGGGCAAGACAGAAAACCCGGCGAAGTCCTTGAACCTCTGTACACCCCATATCTTGTAAACCCTCTTGGAAGTGCGCTTCACGCGCTTGACAACCTCGGCTTGACGTTTTTTGACGGAGAACGCCGCAGTCTTTGGGTCGGCAGCAATATCCTTTGCGTGTCTCACCTCCCATGCCTGCAGAAGAGGTGCAAGCTTGGCGCGGCGCTGGGCGGTGCGCCGTGAGAAGATGCTCATGGGGAAGCGGGTGACGAGATTGATGGAGAGCGCTATGAGCGGGATGGTGAGATACCAAGGCGTGCCCGTGAGGCTGTGGAGCTCGGTGAAGACATGCTGGGTAGCGGTGAGAGTTGTTTCTAGGGCCGAGACAGCCGAGAATCCCCGTCGTGAGTGGTGCTGAGGTCGTGTGTTGAAGGGGGTGGTATGTGCCGGCCCTGGGCGACAGGATGCTGCTGCTGCGAAGAGGACTGATGATGAGTTCTGCTTCAGTTGCAGCGCATGGTATTTGCGCGTCGCTGCCGGGGCATGGGCCTGTATTTGACGGGCAAACACCCTCCTGCTCATGAGCAGCGCGCTTCCAGATGCTGCCATGGTGAGAGGGGCCCGTTTGGGTCAATGACCGTGAGAAATGAGTGAGTGTTGGCTGCAATATCGAAATCTCAATCCGAGATGGACATGAGGATTGATCGAGGTATGCGCCGGAGAGGGTTAGGGTTGAGGCGTTTCAATCGGATTGGCCCGTGCTCCCGCTCCGCTGTTTTCGTCTCCATGTGGATTTTCGAAGCATCTACAATTGACCTCACGACCACCAGCCAATCCCGCCCAAAACGCGCCACGATGAAGCACAACGCTTCGTCGGCGCTGCTCAGTGTCTTCCAAGGGCTGAGGATATCGCCCGCGACAGCATTACGCCCTTCCTTGGCCCCGGCCGCCTCCCGAAGACTCCTCTCCCCACCGAGCGCATCCGCGAGCATCCCCAATGTCAGGCTGTTTTCCGCGACGGCAACCCGGGCTGGGTCATGGCTGGAGCCAATGATCGACCGGAAGAAGAAGATGATGAAGGGGCGGCCTAGAGTGCCCACAGGCGGATCAACGAAAGGCACAACGGTGATCTGGGGCGACTGGGGTCTGCGCATGTGGGATCACCACCGCAGAATCAGCGCTGCGCAACTCAAGCTCGCTGAGGATACGATCAAGAAACGGCTGCGTGGAGAGAAATACTTCTTGTACAAGAGGGTTGCTTGCAACGTCGGTGTCTACGTCAGCGGAAACGAGGTGAGAGGGCACCCCTGGGATTGCAGGGGAGCAGCTGCTAACAATGGATGAAAGGTGAGAATGGGTAAAGGAAAGGGCTCTTTCGACCATTGGGCCGCAAGAGTGGCTATCAACCAGGTCGTATTTGAGATCAGGGGCAATGTGCACGAGAAGGTCATCCGCGATGCCTTTCGACTTGCCGGTGTCAAGCTGCCAGGTAACACCAGCTCCCCCCTCGCTTGCCCTCTCCTAGAGAAACTAATGTGTCCATAGGCCAATGGAAGGTCGTCAAGAAGGGAGATCCAGCTGTTGTTGGTATCACCGAGTTGGCTGATGGCCTGACTCTGGAGGACTTGAAGAGGCCAAGGAAGAAGCTTCCCGAGATCGAGATTGACACGCTGTCTACCACAGAAACCGCCAGCTCTGTACCACCACCTTCATAGAGAAATGGGCGGTGGTCCTCCAGTTGTATAAATAATGTAGTGTAGACTGACAAGGGCTGTCCCTTTGGATGACCACGGCACCAGACAGGACAACTCCTGACAATTCTCTAAGCGTGACTGATCACAAACTGATGTCAATTTGAGAGCTGATAAACCTCAAGATTGAATATGGGCGTACTTGGATCGACCCGTGTGGCCCGTCCCGAGCTTCAATGGGGCCCGTCAAGCCGCGATGCCTCACCAGCCGCGAATAGTGTCACGTACTGCGGCCGGGGATGCGCGGCTGATGCCCCGTATATGCGGGTCAGCGGTTCCCTCAAAGCTACAAATTAAGCAGTTCCTCATTCTGAATGAGAATCTCTGAGGATTTTCTCACAAAACCGTCACAGAACAAAGTGGTGATTCTGCAACACACCCAACCGCATTAACCACAGTTCACAGCAACACAACACTTAACACATGCACAATGGATTCCGCCAAGAACGACGAGTCCGTGCCCACCCTGTCGCGCCTGGCCTTATCGGAGGATAACGAATTCGGGTCTGTGCGCGCAGCTGCCGCCAGTGGCTTAATTGATCTTGGCCAAAGCGCGTCAACCTCTCTTCCGACGCGTCTTCCCGAGCTGCCCATTTTCTTGAGCCCCCTCTCGAACGGCCTCGCCCAAGTCGGAGACCAGAAAGTCAAAATGGCGCTCATCGTTGACAAGCATCGGCCCAAGTCGCTTGACGACCTCACTTACCACGACGAACTTTCCCAGCGCCTGCGCTCTTTGGTATGTGGTCCCTTGCAGCAGCCCCTCCAAAAAAATGACGGGCATCCTGACCGCCCTTACAGGCCCAGTGCGGCGATTTCCCCCACCTGCTGGTCTACGGTCCTTCCGGTGCCGGCAAGAAGACTCGCGTTGTCGCTACACTGAAGGAGCTGTTTGGCCCCGGCGTGGACAAGATCAAGATCGATGCCCGTGTTTTCCAGACGTCCAGCAACCGGAAGCTCGAGTTCAACATTGTCGCATCGGTCTATCACCTCGAGATTACCCCCTCCGACGTTGGCAATTACGATCGCGTTGTCGTGCAGGATCTGCTGAAGGAAGTTGCGCAGACCCAGCAAGTTGACCAGGCAGCCAAGCAGAAGTTCAAGGTTGTTGTCATCAATGAGGCCGAGAACCTCACTCGTGATGCCCAGGCTGCCTTGCGTCGCACCATGGAGAAGTACTCTCCTAACCTGCGCTTGATCCTTCTCGCCAACTCGATCTCGAACATCATCGCTCCGATCCGATCTCGTACTCTGCTCATCCGTGTCGCCGCGCCCACCCACGATGACATCTGTAAGGTGCTCGCCGT
>Ga0247770_1001874_pt1 | contig 14154 bp, 13 predicted proteins | sample UWRJL136409B6_FD_179943 | JGI IMG/M metagenome (GOLD analysis project Ga0247770, IMG submission 179943) | Plant litter microbial communities from Arlington Agricultural Research Station in Wisconsin, United States - UWRJ-L136-409B-6 | ecosystem: Environmental > Terrestrial > Plant litter >... | reverse complement strand
AACATCTCTCCATGATCAACAAAAGCTGATCGAACTTGATGCTCCCCGTCCTTGCTGATGGGCTGATTGTATGCGATCATCCCAATGCGTCGATACACCCCATCACCAACTCGCCGCAGTAACATTGCATATTCCACCGTCACATTTCCGGAAACACCAGAACTATTGCGGTCGACGAGTGCCATCTTTAGACATGAGATGTTGTTTTCGGGATCGCCGGACAAAAAGGGTTTCTCGAGCGGAGCATCAGAGTTGTCGAAGAAAATTGACTGGCTATCCGGGGCACTCATGGCCTCCAGGCCCTTCTTGGATCCCGAGCGCATCAAGACCTTGTAGCCGTCGTTGGTCTGGTAGCGGGCATTACGCGTCAGATTGACAAGCTCGACATCCAAGACCGGCCCACGTAGGGTTAGGCGCGCCCCAGGTAGTACCGACCCAGTTGGATCCGCCGTCGCCTGTTCGCATTCTACTTGCATGATTTCGAACCACAGATGCCGAACTACTCCGGCACTAGGGGTCTCACCGTTGGTGTAGAATATGGCGCTGAAAGGAAATACAATCATGTTATCTCGGCATGCCCACGACCAAGAGGGCGCCCTATCTTGAAGAGCCATCCGAGCTAAGCGCATTTCTTGACTTTGAGACTGCAAAGCCCAACTTCTCCCACTTTGTCGCACCCAGAGGAGGTCGATCGCCAGCGTATCGCGCCACAGGCCAGCAATATAGGATGTTCTGGGCCTCTGAGCCGCAATCCGTTTCGCAACACCCGATATAGCCGGGAGCTTGTCGGCCGGGACTGATAGATGCATCTCTGTGTACCGCTCGATGAGATTATGCCAGTTCTTCGTACTGTCGCTTGAAAGTCTCTCCGTGTCGGTGAGGAGCCAACCACTTGCAGATGTGTCTTTGAGAAGGGTGAAGTCTTTGAGGCCCTCCGACATCCGTTGGTTCCTCGCGGGGTCGTCGCACTGGCAGCAAATACGCTCCCTGCATTCCCAAATCATCTCGAACTGCGTGATGTAGAGCACCCGGGGAGACAAGAGTCGCTCTTGAAGAACCCACCCCCGGGAAAGTAACGGCCAGGCAACTTCAATTTTCAAGGCGGTTAGAATCGGGGGAAAGGGGTGGTACCGATCGACATCTCTTGGTTCAGCGAAAACGCGGTAGGGCTGGCCGGCAGAGGTGGATCCGGACACGGAAAGTTCAGCGGGGATTTTGAAGCCTTCAGCGCAGTTGGCCGACGATACGGCGGCAATGGTGATGTAGCAGTTGGCGTACACATCTGCCATTGATGCAGCCTCGCGAGCCCAGTCATCTGGGTCGTCTTGGACGATGCAGAGCGAGTCGATCCAGATATACTCGAGGCCCAGCTTCTCGGTCAGCTGCATGGCATCTCGGTAGGTCAGCGGGATGTCATTCCATGAGATGCCGTCCGTGAAAGTGTCGAGTGTGGCGCGCATGGTCCTGATGGGCAAGTGGCCACCCCAGCAATGGCTCAGACACGCATATTGCCCTTTCTGGCCAGCAGAATGGACCAAGCTGACCTGTGGCTTGCCCGTTCCGGTTCTGACAATCTTCAATAGCCGCGTCGGAAAGCTCTGGGCCTCAGTGAAGTTGCTGCAGCTATGTTTTGCGTTGCATTCGTCAACCCAATCGGATACTTGAGGGCTCAGCCCCATCTTCGAGTCCAGGGGGGCTCCTGTTCTGCTCCGCGTGGGAAAGTACCCGCGTGGGCAGGGAAGTGCTGGAAGCATTAGCTACCAAGACATGCGAATGTGTAGGTTTCTCACATGGACTACAGTACAAGTCCAGGCAGTGAGAATTTCCGGTTGGGACGTCCGATGCAAGCCACTTGTCGTGGGCTGCGCAGAATACTTTGCAAATAACACAGCTTTCGCGCATTTCCCTCCACCGCGGAAGGTGCTTCTTCCATGACGACCTGTTCTGGAACTTGTAGCTGTACCCTCGTCTGCATTCTTCGCAAATGGGCTCCATACTTCTCGAATTGAGTTCTGGCGAAGGGGTGGTGGTTGGGGGCTTGAAACTTGGTGTTTGTTGTAGTTGGAAAAGAGCCTGGTTGTCTGAGACGAATCTGGGCTCACAAAATTCCTTTTTCGTTCGTAGTCCTGAGCTGAGGTAAGCTGGGGTAAGCTGGGGTGAGCTGTGGCTGATTTGTCCTGAGCCAATCCCATACGCTGGCGCTGCACAGCCTCAGAGAACCGTTTTTAGTCCCCCGGTTAAAGTTTCCCGTCGATAGAAAGTAGACGACGCATAATCTGTAGGAATGGCTTCGAGGCAATATGTAAGATTATGAATTAAACGCGTATGTAGTAAGAATTATGGGGTGATGACTGGCCACCGCGAAAAAACAAGCAGCTGTGACGACCCTGTAGCTCGTCCCTAGGTTAGCGCGGCTGTACGAGCTACAGTGCAAGTACGCTCTGCACACGGATGAACTAAGGGAGGTTGCTTTGTCTTGGCAAAGGTGATCAGCGACGGAGCAAGGGACAAGCTACCTCTCTAGATAGCCTAGTATAGATACCATCATCGTACCCATGATGGGAGTGAGGGATCCTGGACTCCTCACAAACGTAATAGGCTGTTTATTTGTGCACTGCTGGTACCAGCGATCCCCGGATGGCAGCATTTTACGGCCCCTTGGTACGGCTCGCAATTCATGCGTCCGACAGGTTCTCAATGATCCTGAGAAATGGGCCCCGGTATCTCGATCGTCTCCGGTCCACCCTGGTGCTTCTTCGGCAGAAATCTCAACTCATTCACTTCACCATGGGTGGCTGGAACGAGTCCCCACTGCACTATGCGGCTCGGGGAGCACACGACGAGGCCTGTCAAATCATCATACAATTGGGCTGGTGGCTTGCCGAGATAAACAAGCCAGCCGGGCCTGCCTGGAGGACGCCTTTGCAAGAAAGTGTGCGCTGGAACCGCCCTTCGCTGTTTCGACTCATGCACCACGACGCGGATGTCAACGTTCGCGCTCTCAGCCCCTTTGACTCATCGAAAGAACCCAGTTGGACAGCCTTGCATTTCTTCGCCGACCAAGCCCACAATGGCGACGACCTGGGCACCGTCGACGGCCTGATCACCGCCGGCGTTCCCATCGACGGCAGAGACCATGACGATATCATCACCAAAACCCCCTTTCACATTGCCGTCCGCAAGAACGCTTTCCGCCTCACAGATAAAATCATCTCCTTGTCAAACGGCGCAATTCTCAACTCCGTATCCACGCGCGGCGCAATGCTGACGTACCCTCACCCTATCACCGCCCTGGGACACATCATTGCGCTGAACGCCCGCCACTCTGGCATCCGTGCTGTGCGATACCTCCTTTCCACTGGGGCAAGCTTCGTCGTGGAGGCGAAAGGGAACGTAACAGCGCTGCACTTGGTTGCTTTGGTGCCAGCAGGGATCCGTTACGAAGGAGACGAGAACAAACTTGGTCAGGGTGGCTTTGACTGGGATACCAACTCGGCCATTGCGGAGGAGCTCCTACGGCACTTTTGCGAGCAGAATATGCTGGATCAACGGGGCTCTTCGAAGTGGGGAAGAGTTACTGCGCTTCATATCGCAGCGGAGAATGGAAATGTTGCGGTGGTGGAAGCGCTTGTTCGCGTAGGTGCTTCGAGGGAGCTGAGGTACGATGATGGGGAGACGGCGAGAGAGAAGGCAAGGAAGAAATGGAGTTCGGTGGTACCTGACTCTGGTGTTGGTGGTGAGGACAAAAATGCTGGTATGTTGGAAAAGATGCTGGCTTGGTTGGAGTAGAACGTCCCATGGCTAGTTCAGTCAGGAGAAGATCTTGAGGGCGATGAATATATCCAACTCTTCCTGTTAACCAAATCCATTGCGCTATGTAGCATGGTTCGTGTATCGCCGGGTGATCGGGACCCACGGCAAGCACGATAGGTAGCGGAACTGAATGTATGTTGCTTTAAATAGCCTAACTCCCTCTCCTCATTGCCATAGGCCCGCGGCCGGTCGCTTGGCGCTCAGCCCTCGGCATTGGCGCATGACACTTGACACCACATCTTCCCACCCTACTCTATTCTCACCGCTTCTCCCACCTTCTACCAACTTCACAGTCAACCTAATTGCCCTTCGACATTTTGGCCGCCAAATCAACCACAAAGTCCAACCAAAAACACAAGTTCATCATGTCCCAACACAACAATCCAACCGACTTCCTTCTCCACCCTCAATATCTTTGCCAACCCCCTCGCAGACGTCCAAGCCAAGATAGATGAGCTCATCGCCCAGGCAAACGCCCAACTCCAGCACCCAAATATCGCCACTACCAACCAACCCGGCCACCACCAAGTTCCTGACGAATCTCTTCTTCCACAACAACCTGATAACACGATGACCTCAAACCCCCTAGCCTGCCCCGGCCGCACCCCGCTCCCCAACTCGCACTGATACGGCTGGCCCCGCTGCACCATCTGCCCCTCCTGCTTCACCTCCTTCGTCTCCTCCCCCTCCTCGCTGGCCTGATGCCGTTGCAAAACCACTTCGAACCCTCACCTAGAGTATGCGACCTCTTCTCTCCCCGACAACGCGCTCTGTACCTTGAAGCTTGCGAGACAGGAAAAATCGAGGAGTTACTAACGTGGTGCGAGGAGCGAAGTCTTGTGTATCAACAAACTGTGGGTAGGATCATGGAAGTCGAAGTGGAGAGGGAAGCTATGCTAGCGAGAGCGGAGATGACCGCGGTTTCGGCGGGAGTGAATCGGTTGATTGAGGGGTATAGCGGGTTGGATACTATTTTGGGGGAGAGGAGAGGGAGGTTTCGCCGTAACGTGGCTCGTCGTGCCCATCGCCATCATGACCTTCCCCAAGACAGCCGACGACCGGGCCTAGGACATCGTGACCCTAACCATAGTCCCGCCGCAGTCAAATACCAAGCACATCATCGCTACCACGGCTACCTACGCGGCTGTTCTTGTGGTATTCTACGGCAACACAATCGATAGGAAACCAATTCCAGGTACGCCCTAATGGTAATAGGGAAGAAGGTGAGAGCGCTTAATATTAGTTAGAAGGGACGAAGTTGTTTAGAAGATAGCCTATATAAGTAATAAAGCCTGGAGAAAAACTGTAAGCTGTTACAATACTAACCTTACTTTTAGAGGAGAACACTTACCATTGCCCGAAAAAGGGCAGACGAATTGGACTCTGCAACGCGGGAAGAGGCGGTTGTGTAGGGGGTGAAAAGGCAGATGGGAAACAAAATAGCCTTCATGTTACTTCACATATGTATGAGTGGAAATTATTGTGGACAGTGTTTGTTCTTCCATTTCCTTCCCCTGAATTACTGCTACTAAGTACCCCGCCAAACATTCCATGTCATGTATTCATTCAATGCTTCCCATTCAATTCCAATCCAAAACCAACGCCAAACGCCTCCAACCCCAAAGCCACATGCAACGCCAGCATTCATATCTCACTCATCGCTCACATACAATAAGGAATCCCATACAAAATCTTGCAAGCCGTCCCTGCCGGACAATCCCCCACCTTCTCATACGCCCCCTGCACATTACACACTTTGATCGCATTCGCCCCCATACACTCCATCTTCCCCGGCGTCGTGCACCCCGTGCCACCACCCCCCGTGCTCGTCCCTGCCACGCAGTACGGAATCATGCCGCCGCCTGAGGCCAGCAATTGGCATGTTGTTCCCTTCTGACAGGACCAGTCGTGTTGCCATTTGCCGTAGTAGTCACAGACTTGGATTTCAGTCTTGGAGGGGGCGCAACGGTAGGCACCGTAGGTGCAGGGTGGCGGTGGTGGTGGTGGGGTTGTGGGGGAGGAGAGGATTAGGAGGGGTGCGGATAGGAGGAAGAGGGTCTTGAGCATTGTTGTTTGTTGTTGTGATGCAGGTAAACTGCGGAGGAGAGGTTTTGTTTTGTTTGATGTGGTGATGATGATTTGGAGTTTGATCTGTTTTGGTATGGTGATGGGAGTGAAAGGGATGCAATGCAGGTAGGTGTGACGGGTAGGGAGAACTTATAGGGAGCTGACCGAGGGCTGGGTGGAGTGCAGCATCACGAGATCGGTGGGCGTGGTGTTGATGATTGCCGAGCGCGGAGCTGAAAGCCGGTGATGCGTCGTGCAGGAGAGCTGGTAAGGCTGTAGATTGGTTGACGTCGTAGTAAAGTCGACGTAATGAAATGGACAAGCCTCGGCGCAGTGGATGCAGAACGTGAGAATTGTTGCATTGTGGCTGTCTGGTGATCAAGCGCGATCATGATCGTTGTGCGCTGTTGGCTGTTGAAGCCAGTATACTGATGTTAAAATTAGCCAAAAGTTAGGTCCCAGTGGTGTGCTCGTGGCGCTGGCAGGGTGGCAATGGCCTATCATGTTGTCGTCACAAAAGGACTCTTCTATGATTGGCGGTGGTGTGGCAACGTCACGCCACTGACCAAACTCCCATCCTTCTGGTCCCCAGATTGATTCCGCTTCTCCGCAACACAAGCATCTGCACAATGTAGGAAACATGATGATGGCACAAGAATCCAAGCCATTAACCTTATGCTTTTTTTACAAAGCAGCCCTTCTGATGCACATAACTGTGACGAGCCTGCAAGCCGCTAGATGGGCCGGCACAGCCTGGGGATTCCCCACAATATGTACCGTGTGAGGGACAGTGTCGCACTAGCTTTTTCACACTGTGAGTATTAACCAGGAGGTGCTTAGTGGCCAACTTTTATAGTTAACACTAAGCACTGGCCTAAGCACTACTTAAAAGGAGTTATAATATATACTATTAAGCAGAAGCTAATAAATAAGGTATAAAGTACTTTAATAAATAACCAGTATAAATAGTTATTACCATAATTGTCAGAAGCACTGCACTCTGGATTCTGTGGAATTAAAGGGGTTGCAACTGCGTGATTGTATTGCTTGTTTCTTAGCTCTCTGGCTCGACCAGAGAACCTTCCTTATAACCGTGAATAGTAGCAAGCCGTATGGTAAAGCTACGCGGCTACAATTGCGCGTCTGTGGCAATGGTTACAAATCTATTGTTCTGATGGTTTTCAAGCTCTTGTTTCTGACAGTTTCTAGCCTCTGGCTAGAACCCCCTTCTTTCTGACATTATGCCCCCTACCCCCGAACAACTACACGGCAGGGAAACACTAGGGAAAGCTCAAGGCAAATCAGCCACAGCTTAAAGCGGCTCAGGACTACGACCGGAAATGGCAACTGTAAGTGCCCAGACTTATCTCATACAACCAGGCTGTTAATGTCCTTCTCAAATCCAGCCATCTTGGCTGTAAGTCGGCAGCTGCCGGGCCGGAGATATTGGACGGGAGCCCCGGATCCTGCGGATCATCCTGTATGTCATTGTGAAGTTTTGACCCCAACTTTAGATTGCCACTGTTTCTGAGCCATGCACTACCCAAACTCCAACGAGTTCATAACTATGAGCATCTTATGGCAGCCACGATGGTTTACCAGCGACGCCATCTCCATCGCCGCTCTTGGCGGTACTGCATTTTACCTCACCAGACGAAGATTCAAGCATCAATGCACAAGAACCGACCTCTCCGCACTCCCCAAATCGAGCGTAGGCTGCAACTTTCTTGACAGCACGGGACCTCTCCACCAGCCAGGGTGATGGCTATCAAATTCCAGATTCCTCTCGTCATGACCAGGCAGCGAGAGCACACCCACGCACTGGATCCCCTCCTTTGCCGCCGTGCGAGTCGGGATACCTGTCTTTCTTCTCACCAGCAAAAACCCTGATGCAGAGAACCCCACCAAGGACGATACACAGAGCGACCGCGACTCACTTTTACAATCAATTAAAACCCTCGTCGTTGCCTTCCACTCATCCCGCGCCGCCGGGTTAGAGCCCTGGGTCGTAGATCGAGATGTACCTCCCCTGTCCTTCGTACCAGGACATCGCCTCTTTGGCACAAATCCAGTACCTGGCGCTGTCCTCCTCAGGACGTGGAGCTCCGTGGACTCAGGAGAGGTGCTCGACCCACTGGCGCTACCTGATGGCGCGCCTCATCCAGTCGCAGCATTTCCTTCCAATGACAAGGTCGTTGGCGCAGGGGAGTATGACGCCACTGGCTTGGTGTTGTATTGAAGGGTGGTTGATAGGCCTGTGCGGGCGGTCAATCGAGCGATGGCGGAGGTTGGTCTGCCGTGGCAGTTTATGCGGGGTGGGTTTCAGGAGTTGTCGTTGAGAGGGTGTCGGAACAGATGATGCGGGTGACGTATGTGTCGGTCGAGGCAGGCGATATGCATCTCGGAGGAGACTCAGAAGGAGAAAGGGGGAACTTTGGGAGGTTGCCGTGGTTGTTGTATGAGATGCATGTTAGGTATGCGCAGTCTTTGTTGCTGGGGGCTGTCAAGGGGTTTGAGGGTCGCGATGGAAATGGGAGAACGAAATGGCGGTGGTTAGGATGTGGTTTTGGTTTAAATTGAGATCCATTCACCATACAGGCAGAGAACATTTTTCATGGTCTAGACTGCTGCTTTTAACAGGTGCCTAGCATTAGGTTTCAGCAGCCTAAGCCGCCTTAAAAGTATATATGCCTATAATAATGTAATAATACCTGAGCTGATGCTCTCTGCTGCTGGAAGTCCGCGATATCTGCCAAGCCGCCGTCAATGCTCATGACCATCCCCATTCTTACCCGTGATCCATCGCACGCGCATTCAGACGCTCACCTACACCATCTGGACACTGTACAATCCTGCAATCGTTAATTACCTACCCTGTCCGCCTCCGCCTCACTACCGGTCACAAAGCTCTGCTTTTGGGTCTGCATCGTGCCCTTTGGCGTGCTTATGCAGCAGGTGGGGGCGACGAAGAGCTTGCGTAACAACGCGGATCACCCGGATCACCCGGATCACCTGCTACTTTGCCTCCAAGATGCAGGGCGTCTTCTTCTTTCGAATCTCTCCCCACCCAGGATAACTGTTGTTAACGTTTCAGTAAGACTCACCGATAGGCTTGGAATTCCGAGCCTGACCTTAATAGACTGGCCCATCACAACAGCGTCAACTCTGGCTGCAGTCGCTGAAGCGGTGCAGAAAAAATCCGGCACGTCCTCGCTGACCTATATTCACTCCTCCCACCTCGCCCGGAGACACCCGAGCTACTCCGATGCCGGCATCGTTTCTACAGACATCCAGCGCGCACATCAAGTTCATGAAGGCCGGGCACTGCCTATGTTTGATGGAAATTAGGGCAGATACTTGTGGGAAGAAGAGATTTTATTTTATTTTACTAAAAGAAAACCGCCTCCCACACCACAAAGGCGTGCGAGATACCTGCCAAGCCTACCCTGGAGGCCCTACAAGGTCCTACCTTCGCTCTCACGGCCAAATGTCGCTTTCCGGCATTTTACGGTCCTACTACAGCTGCCGCTTCTGGAGAGCCGTCGCCCCCGCCTTGATTCGAAAGTCGGTGGTGCTGGACTTAGTGATGATTGGCCTACGAGCGACTGCTGCCGCCCTCTTTATGCATGGAGACCAACAACATTGCCCATCTCCAATGATGGGAGGTTCCGACACGGTGGATTGGCCAAGGATTGGTCCGTTGCTGCAGAGAGACCTGCAATGGTAGCTGCAGTTGAATGGTTGCTGAACGAATAGCCACCACCCTAGAAGACCCCCACCCCACCCCCCCATCCGTCACTGCGCGCATATATTTTTGTAGGTCAAATGGCCAGGAAGCGCGGCCACACCTATTTTACGCCCATAAATAGCCATGCCCCGACTTGCGGAATAATCAGCACTGTTTTGAAGCTTACAGCCGCGAAACCACAGGATACCTAACTTGCAGCTCTCCTAGATACAATGTCCGACAAAGGCAGACGAGCAGCGACTCAACCCAAAGGGTCGAGCAAGGCGGCTGCTGATGGCGGTGGTGAAACCTTCTCAGCCCGGTTGACAAGAGTTGCCGGTGAAATTGGCAGCCTGGTTCAGGATGCAGGCGGAATACGCAGCCTTGAGAACCAGGTGGACGAACGGCTCGCTCTGAGAGAAGAGGTGCAGCGGAAGGAAATTGAAATCGAGAGAATGAAGACCAAAGCGGTCCAAGTGCACAGCGAGCACGAAGACCAGGTTACCAGGCTGGAGAAGGAGAAAACCGAGACAAAATCAACCCTGGATTTGCTACTTGCCGAGTTTGGGACCCGATACAAAACCTGGGCCGAAGCCACGACGCGCTATGAAACCGAATCTGACGAGCTTTCCAGACTGAGACCGCGGCTCGCCCAAAGCGAAGAGAGAGCCGAGAAGTTGTCAGCCGAGATCCGGGGGCTCCGTGACGAGCTTGAACGGCTTGTCGCGGAGATCAAGGAGCAGCGGGATTCCAACGAGACGCTAAGGAGTAGGCTGCAAAGAAGGCAATTGAAGCTGAGCGAAACACAAGGCGATTTGGAAAAGTGCAGGGCCGTTCTAATCGAGTTAAGGGAAAACCTAGGAGTCCTTCCCTTCGATAAGGAGCAAGTGTATGTAAAGTCGCCACCCTTCCGTCATGATGGTTGCCTAACTCGTTCATCAGGGCCAAGGACTTTGATGAGTTAAGTGACAAAGTTCATCAGCTTGCCTGGCAGTATTTCAATGACAGCCTACCAAATCCCAGTGTTAGTCTACCCATCCGAATGTGGCATCTACGTTGGTCAGGGTCTAACGCTAAAGCCAAAGGCTCTAATCGGTGGTCTGCAACCTCCACTTTCGCAAATACCTCAGCCGTCGACAAATTCCTCGGCGGCCCGCCTCATGCGTGTTGCCCTTGCCGAGGCGATCATCACTCAAGAGTTATCAGGGAACATTTTTCAGGAGTTCCACAACCTAAAAACGCTCACTGGCATTGAACAAGACACCCTTGCCAAGGTCGTTGACATGCTGGCCAAGACGTACCCGCTCCAAGCGACCATTGTCAGATGCCAGCTCACAAAAGTTTGCAGCAGCTCCAGCGACAGGGCAGCAATTCCCGCTCTTGCAGCAGAGCGTGTCGCTACCGTCCTGGGTGCATGGTTTGGTGAAGGTGGAAGTGAACCACAGAGGCAGCCATTCTTGGAGAAGCTGGCGACTATCTTCTCCGACGCGATGGATCTCTGGGAGCGTTTGCAGCGGTCTCCCCAAAAAATTACGACGAGGACGGATGTTTTCGATGATTCATGGTTTGACGACGACAAGCGAGATGCCTACGACGATGCCAACGACGGCACAAGGTTGGAAGACGGACGGGCGACATCTACGATAGTGATCCCCATGGCAATCCTCTTTCCCCGGATCCTTGCCGACCACGAGGATCTCTTCCATGGCTACGCGCTATTCCACACGCAGCCTGCCGTCGTGGCCGCAGCTCGAGAAACCACCAGTCTACAAGACCGCCAAGGCCTAGGCGCCCTGCGTCGGCGGCGAGCAAGCAAAGATGAGGCAAGGCCCGGGTCAGGACGGAGACTCAGCTCCGCCTCGGTCGACACGGTTCGCTACAAGAAACCTCCAAGCAGCACACCGAGCGAGCTGTCGCACATTGAGGCGGAGGGCCCCCACTTAGCTCAAAGGCGGGTGAGTGGTTCGGCCCAGCCTAAGTTCTCGGCAACCGAGTAACGTTTGAAGAGGCCATTTTCTATTACCGCTGGCATTGACGGGCGGTCAGGCGTTGCAAAGCATGCATTTTCGTTTCTGTATTTCTCTACATTCTATCGTTCCTATGCAGTTGGCGCGACGGCGTGACTGTCATGGTGACGGTTGCGATGTGCGATACGGCAGTGTTGAACTTGGCTGTGGTTTTCGTGGTGGGCGGGTTATCAACACATCAGTATCTTGGCTAGCAGCATCTTTAGGTCTCAGATGCTAAAACACCATCTAAGGCGATTACGCCAATCTCGGCCCACCATACCACAAAATTATCAACTCTACGCAACGAGGGATAGGTTTTTGGGATAGGTTTTAGGCTAGTTAGAGGTCGCTCATTTCTGGTCCTCCTCACGAAAAAAGAAAAAAAAAGAGGCGGCCCCAAGAAATAGGGTTAGTTCCAATCACCATGTTGACAGACACTGCCCCGTCGCCAGCCTCAGACTCACCTTACCCATCCAAGTCAACTCACCTGCTCATTCGTGGAGATGGCGTTCTGGAAATGCAGGGCTCTTGACCGACGACTCGAGGGACATGCTGTGCAACCCGATGTTTGAAAGCCCAGTTACTGCCTAATGCAACCAACCGCAGTGGCTCTTTGGGGCTGTAGGTCAGGCCGATTGAACGCGCTCGGTCGGGCAAAAACACCAAGGCACCTAAGTTACTGCCCGATCCCCAAGTTGTCAACCTCGGTCTTCACCAAGGATCTGTTTCAATCCCCGAGATCTCTGTTGGGCGGTAGTTTTTTTACCCCGCTCTTCGGCGGCTTCCTATTCTCGGATTTTGCAACGCATCTAGGAGTGAGGTTTTCCGAACATGGCCCGATTGACCAGATTCAAGTGTCGCTAACTGCCACCAGCAAAGAATACAATCGAGTTGTCCGCGATGGCTTCGGTACTGGATCCAAAGCCACTGACTCACGCTGATTACATCGTGGGATGGGTCTCCGCGCTACCCTCAGAGCTTATCGCGGCGACGGCTATGCTAGATCAGAGACACCCTAATCTCCCGAAACCGCGCGATGATCCCAACGCGTACACTCTTGGTTCGATTGGTGGGTATAACATCGTCATAGCCTGTCTGCCAATGGGAAAGATCGGCAACAACCCGGCAACAACCGCCGCCATTTAAATGATTCGAACGTTTCTATTCATCAGATTCGGCCTCATGGTTGGTATCGGCGCTGGTATCCCAACCAAAGTTAGACTCGGTGATGTCGTAGTCAGCACTCACACGGCGGGTATCCCGGCGTGGCCTAGTGGGACCTCGGCAGGGCCGAACAAGGCGGTAAGTTCGAGCAGACGGGGGCGTTGAATAACCCGCCAACCTCTCTTTTTACAGCTCTCGTGCAACTAAAAGCGGAATATGCCCTGACTGGCTCGCGCGTGCCTAAATACCTAGACGAACTAAAGCAGAAATATCTGGGACTGGCCTCGACGTATCTAAGGTCGGATTCGCTTAAGGATGTGTTATTTAAAACAAGTTACCGCCATGTCAGCATGAGCGCCACGGACGACGATAGCGAAAACGACGACGAAGAGGAGGGAGAAAGCAATTGCCCGTCCTGCGACAAGATTATGACGGTAAAGAAAAAAGCTAAGGGGATGGCTATGCACTACGGTCTGATTGCATCGGGAAACCGAGTTATCAAAGACACCATGCTCCGCAACACGCTCAAGAAGGCTCTGAAGGAGTAAGCCCTCTGTATCGAGATGGAAGCAGCAGGACTGATGGACAGCTTCCCCTGTATCGTCATCCGGGGAATTTACGATTATGCAGATTCGCACAAAAACAAAATGTGGTAGGAGCATGCCGTGGCGGTGGTGGCTGCCTTCGCGAAGGAGCTTCTGGAATATATATAGCTGGATGATGCGACAAGAGAAGATAAGGTAAAGCATATCCTGGACAAGCTAAGTCAGGGTTAGTTTCTAGGAGACTTTTGGAATTTTAGTGGCTTTCTAATAAAGTTTGCAGTTCGATCTGATGTTTGGAAAGCTGTCATAAATGCCGAAGCGGCGAATTTGAAGCTTAATGGAAGCGAAGAGCTTAAGATTCGTAAGTAGTTTACAACAGTCAACCACGGTCCTCAGCAAAACGATTACTTCCATTGACGGTAACCTGGAACCGGCCAGTAGCTTCTAAATTTAGAGAAGTTCCAGATATGGGTGGATAGCGAGAAGCTGACACTCTTCTATCGTCTCTCTCGGCCTTAACTAGGCGTGTTGGCAACTCCGGTGTCCTCGGCCTTCGGCAAACATTGTGTGACTGAAGACACTGTGTAAGCCATTGCCGGGCCTGCTTAAGACGATCCTGACTTCTGCAGCTGTGTGATGTAGTCCTTGAGTTATCAACGTCTAGCGCGATATCTGCAAAACACGTGTCAGACCTTTAGCGCAACTGCGTGTTTATAAGTTCAAACACCCGGAAACGGAACACTACCTGAAGCGGAACAATAGCGCCACACAAAACCCACAAATTCCTACCCCCACAACACAACCATTACTTAGTCAATTAAGCTCAAAC
>Ga0247770_1001873_pt1 | contig 14154 bp, 13 predicted proteins | sample UWRJL136409B6_FD_179943 | JGI IMG/M metagenome (GOLD analysis project Ga0247770, IMG submission 179943) | Plant litter microbial communities from Arlington Agricultural Research Station in Wisconsin, United States - UWRJ-L136-409B-6 | ecosystem: Environmental > Terrestrial > Plant litter >... | reverse complement strand
GAGCTCGGGTGGGCGGCGGCCGAGCTATGGAGGCAGATACGAAGGTACTTCGGGGGCCACGACAGCCGAGAGACCCAGACCGAGACGGGGACCCAGTGATCGTGGTGGCCGTGGGAGACGTAGTGATAGTCCTGGACCTTCTACTCAATAGGTAGCGCCCCGACATTTATAGGCATTTAGACTCAGCAACATCAAGCGAGGCATTTCAGCGCAACATGGTTGATCCTACAGCTTTCTCTTTCCTACAGTTACTCTTACAGCGCATCCTATTAGGTAATTAAAAGGTAATTTAGTGGCGCGCTTTTCGTCCACCAATTCTGAGTGCTTGCCATCGTGAACGCCAAACCCTTATTCCCAACCCATGGGAACTCAAATCCAGCACACTAGAATACAACTCTTCCCACAATCCCTTCCTGTATTCATTGTTCATTGTTCTCCAAACACACATATCCTCCAAGATTTTCTCCAACAAAGAGTAGAATCCTACAACCTGATTGGTCCCGACAGCACGAGGGGCTGGGAGATCTCCCTCCCGCTTGCTAACGCGGGGTCGTGCAACCCGCGGAAATCCCCCAAAAAGGTTAAGTCCCAATCAGCTTGGCCAAAATTGCGTGATGAGCTTTGCCCCTCGCGCCATCCTTGCCCGCAGCAACTCCCCCATCCCACCCGCATTCCTCCACCCATTGATAGAGTGCCAGCTCCCAGGAACCCCGAATCCAGGGTCCCTTAAATATCCCCTCAAAAAACCACCGTTGCAGCAATCCGTTCCGCGATCAATCGCAATTGACGTGTCCCTGGTCGCAAAATGGACTCCGTCAAGGTTGTCGTTGTGGCCTCCCCATTCGCGAACATGGCGCCGATCTACGAAGTCGACGCCGATGCCGATGTCCTCCTGATCGTCCCCCCAAACACCAAACTCTTCGCGCCATGGGACGGTCCCACCACGAATGGCACCAATTCCTCGCAACAAAAGACCTCCGCTGCTTTAACTTCGTCCTCCGGGCTGCGCATTAAGGCCTCTTCGAAGCACCTTTCGCTTGCGTCGCGCGTGTTCCGCAACAAGCTGCAGCACGCAAACTCCAAGACAAGCACCCAGTCCGACGGGCGCGTTCATCTCAGCTTGGCCGAGGGGTTTGATCCCAAGGCGGTCACTATCGTCCTGAATGCGATACACAGCAGGGGGTCGAAAGTCCCGCGGACGGTGGATCTCGAGACGCTGGCGCAGATTGCGCTATTTGTCGACAGGCTGCAGCTGTATGATGCGGTGGAGGTATATGCGGATCGGTGGATTGCCAAGCTGGAGGAGAAGCTATCCGACGCCTATGATCGCGATTTGGTGCTGTGGCTGTATGCAAGCCATGTGTTCCGTCGCGCAGAGATGTTCAAGGCCGTGACGAAGGTGGCTGTGGCGAATAGCTCCGGCCCGTTGAGGGATTTGGGGCTGCCAATCCGGGAGAAGATCATCCGTGAGCATATCTGGTTCTGGGCGGTTGCGGCTGTGTGCTGACGTGATGCGTGTCCAGGTGATATCGATTCCCAACGACAGGCGCTGATTAGCAAGTCTCTTGCTATCCTGCACGATACCCTCGACGATCTGGCTTCGGGGAAGGCCTCCTGCTCCAAGTTCCACTGCGATTCGTTCCTTCTAGGCGAGCTGGTAAAGACGTTTCACAAGAATGGGCTCGCACCATGGCCGCGGCCTGAAAAGCCATACCTCGGCGCAAGCCATGCCGCAATTGTTGAGGCTGTGAACAGCAGCGCGCAGTTCCAGTGGAGGAATACGGGCCCAGTGACGGATCTGTGGGGCGCTCCGGTGAATGGTATCGAGAAGGCCTCAAGTCGAAAGAGGAAGAGCCCCTCACAGCAGCCGATTACGCCTGAGTCCTCGCCCGAGCCGGTAGCAAGGTCTGGCAGCAATTTTGATACACATACTTGCGATGCGAAGAAGCTGGTTGGGCGCTTTGATGAGCTCGATACGCTGGAAGATGGGATTGTGGGTCTTGATCTGGAGAGCAGTCGTGGCTTTCAGCGTTACTGAGTGGGTGATCGTTAGAGGGAGGGCGGAACCTATGCGGGAGGATTCCCGAGCCGCGGAGAATTGAGCGATCCAATTACCGGCGTGGAGATGATAAAAGAAAGCTGCCTGTGTTGAACAGGTGAGTCGGACCGATTCGGGCAGCTGCTAGCGATGAGCTCTGATGAGAGCCAGGAAAGGTGTTTCCTTTGTTGCGAATACCCGCATGTATGACATAGCAAAGCATTGTGTGTACTGACGCTGCCTGGGTTTCTTTGATGGTCATGTTGATAAAAAGAACCACAGGTCGTGTCTTGCTCTTCGAATGAGCCATAAGCCGACAAATAGCTGAAGAAGGGCGTTTCTCCAGAACCCATTGCGTTGACGAGCATGCCGTACGGTTGAATAAATCGACCACTTGCTTCTCGGCAAAGACAGCGGCACACAAGGTACCGTTCTAGCGTGTTGGAAGTGAGCGTGAGCGCCTTGTTGCAGACACTCATGGGCGAGCCTCGAAGGCTCAGCCCCAGAAGGCAGCCTCATCATCGAAGGGGCTGCCAACCATTGATCGGGCAAATTCAGAGTCGACTGTAGTCTCGCAGTACGGACGCCTGTATTGATTGGTAATAGACTGGATCTCGACAGCAGCGGCACGCATGTCATCCGATGTCAACAGTGGTAGCTCGGGCAAGGTGCGCGATCGTGGTAGCTGGCCCCCAACTGGGATACCCGGAGTTTTTCGACCACCGTGGGTACGGGTTGTGCCTTGCCGGCCCCTTTTCGGGTTCAGTGGCCTCACTGCACAACTGCTTTGCCAGTCATCCTCATTTTCATCTTCATGAACGGACGAAAGAGCCGGCGCAGTGAATGACTTTGGGAACTGCTGTTGCGGCTCTTGAGAATTGCGCTCTGCTGTCGTTTCCGGCGCACTTATTCCGTAGTGTGTTGCACTGGATGTGCGTATCGCGATTGAGACATGCGTGAAGGAAGTAGGCCGTCCCTTTTTGGGGGAGCGGAAGCATACGGCTATGACACCTGCGAGCAGGAGCGCGAGAATAATTGCAAGGACCGTGTAGCCAGGATTGCTGTTGTTGATATTCGTTGGTCCGACGCCGGAGGTAGGCGTCGCAGTTGCAAGCTGTGGTTGGGATGAAGTTAGTGCTTGGCTCTGCAGTTGGCGCCGGAAAGATGGCATGTGGGAGTCTCAGAGAAAGCTGTGAAGCAGAAGCAAGCGCGTGGAAAGGGCAGATAGGTGCTGCAGTGTGAGCAAGAAATCATCGTGTGGACGTACCGCCTGAGCTCTCGCCACCTCGAAGGTGACTAGTTTTGGCATTCCATCGCTCTGGCGATAGCCGCGAATGGCTATGGTGGCAGTGTGAGACATGATGAAGCCTCATCACCTTCCGGTGCGCAGACTGGAAGCGGGCAAAAAGGCAGAGCAGATGATGGGAAGCGAAACAGACGATGAAGTAGGTACACAACTTGCCCAAAGATGGCAAGTGTAGGCTGCCGGCGCCTACGAGCTGAGAAAAAGGTCCAACACGATCGACTCGTTTCACTCTGGGGAATGAGAAATAACAAATTGATACTTATGCTCAAATGAGACAGAGAAATTGCAGAGCAAAGAGAGATGGGAGTGAGGTTCGTTATGGGTGCAAAGTCCAGAGACGGAGGTTGCGGGCTGCGGCTTTAGAGCGTCGTCGGAAGGTGGGGCAATTCGCTGGCGCGCTAGGTTAAGAAAAGAGCGCTTGCTATGAGCAGTCATCCGATCTTTACACAGTGAGTCTCACAGTGCTCCTCACTCTGATTTCTCTCCCAGGTCTCATCTGATCATGAACTTCGCAAAAGAACGTCTCGTTACACCGTTACACTGTAGCCTCCGGTCGCACCTGCACCAGACATAGTCCCAGCCGCGCCAAAGGCCGTCCTGCATCCCTAAGAGACCGTCTTAAACCCTCAAAAGGACGGCCTACATTCCCAAGAGCTGTACTTCAATGCAGTCATGTCCTTCCCTCGATGCAAGCGAGGCCGCTCATAACGTGGGGAGGGACTTCCATTGTTAAGTAGCCCCCCAGGCTTTGCTGTCCTGGCCTTAAGGTTGCTAATGTGACTGAGTGCTGGGCAGCTTCAGGTGCAGGAAAGCCGTGATTTGTTAACATGTAATCCAAACAGCAACGTTTAAGTCATACTCGCAAGCGAGGACACCATACTTGACCTTCGGTAATATGAACGTCTATGTTGGAAATCGCCGGATTTGCCGAGAACGCCATGAATGCCGCCTTTCAGGGTGTTGACAAAGCAATGCCTCGAACTCGAAGCTCCCTGCGGTTGAAGAGCTTGTTGTAAAGGCGTCATCGGGGAATTACAACGCACCGCAGCTATTCGCCTCCTCAAGCCGTACTTCAACACATCGACAGTTGCTCCCACGAAATATGGCACGGGTCCTGTGATGATTTAGCGAGCTGGCTGGGACCTGTTTGGCGCGTTTGAGGGTATAATCCACAAACCAAAGCATCTCAAGTTCACCTGTATGACTTTCGGCGGTGTTCGCCGCGATCTCGCTGGCGACGGTCCAGTACTCACCCGTTACATGTAGGTATACGTGCCTCGCTGGCCCATTGTTTGCTGGCCCCCCATTTCGGGTCGTACTCGGGCGCGATATTCCGGAAGCCAAATAGAGAGTACCATGCGAAGAGGCTACGGCTCTGTGTAGGTTTGAAGAGGCGCAGCCCGGGCGGCCGAAGGATGAAAAGATCCTGTAGAGGAAAGACTGTGAGAGGTTGGTGCTGGTCTCTAAGGAAATAGCGAGTTTCGACCTTAAAATTTTGATGCAGACTAGAATGCTCGCTTCATGGCGAGGAATAAGGCTCTTTGCAGGCGGCCCAAAGCCTGCCATCGATGAAGTAGGCCGACGGGTTGTCTTGCGCCCACAGGAGAGTAGGAGCCGATTCTATTGCCTTGTCCTCTTCTTTTCTGCCTGCTTGTAGTGGGTCCTGCGGCTCAGCAATTGGAAAACGAGGATTCTTCCTTTGGACGTTGTATTTCTCAACAAGGCTATATCAAACCTAGTTTCAGACCACCGACGTGTAGCTCAATAACACCGACCTTCATGATGCTGTAAGGCAAGGAAGGAGACTCTGGCTCAGGTTGGCAATAGGACACGCGGTCCAGGTTTTGGTTGAGAAACTCCAAAACTGGTCGTTTTCTCTTTGAAGCATAAACAATGTTATTGTTCAATTTACAAGAGCGCCGTCCTTTGTAGTCGATTTTGACGGACAATGACGGGAGGCTCTCGGGTCGGGTCCCGTCCCGCTTCCTGCATGCACACGACAGGGGCGCAGTCGGGCGCTTCGGCGGCCTGGAGGCAACCGCTGCGACGTTTCGCGATACGACATGATTCGCCAACAGCGCAGGTCAGGTGCATGGCTAGCTTCCTGCACCTGCTCACAAAATTCGGAGATATCACCTCGCAAAATTCCCCAACCTCAATTGCTCAACATCCATCGGTTCCTGCCTGCTCGACCGCCCAATCTTCAAATTGCATGCGTCCCGCGAGCATCCACACTCCACGCGTCACCCATCACGACGCAGCGCCAAGCGCTCCTCGGCGGCCTCCATGAGCGCCCCCGCCGAGAAAATGCTCGCACATCAGCCAAGGCTCTCGCCGCCCTTCCCGCCAGCGACACCCGGAAAACACACCATCAAAGCCATCCACCCGGCCGCTGTCCCCATCTTCGATGACTTAATCCGACCAGCCGACGGCATGGAAACCTACCTCAAAGAGGATCTCATCCCCACCCGCCTCGACCTCGTCCACAAGCACCTACACCTCGCCGGACCGCCGCGCTTCGCCCGCCCCCTTCACCGCCAGAAGCTCCTCGGCCGGACAATCGTCATCACCGAGAACATCAGCGAGCATCTCGTCTGGCATCATTTATGCATCTTCATCAAGCCTCTTCCCGCCTACCTCCTGGACCACGCCTTCTGGAGCGACAACCTCTGCTCGGACCCCAACCTCCACAAATCCGCCTGCGGTTTCCTGTTGTCATACGCCTGGCTCGTCAGCAGGGAAAGCGACTTCCGTCTCGCCCGCGACGAGATGTATCTCCTCCCCAAGGGGTTAGAATGGGAGGCCTGGGCGGGTCTCATGACGACCTTCACCGAGGTCATCAACACCAAGACCCTGCACCAGGTCGCCAGGCGGTACCAATACGGTGAGCTCCGACTTTCTCGTCTCAACAAGATCTACCGGTACTTGCCCATTGCCTTTTCAGGGCGAAATTTCTTCAGGGGCTTCCTCTCCCCTTCAACGTGGTATCAGGAATTCTTCCGGCAGAGTTTCGCGTGGCTCTTAGCGGTGTTTGCGTTCTTTTCTGTGTCGCTCTCGGGACTGCAGGTCGGGCTGGCTACTGACCGGCTCGGGCGCAACGACGAGTTTCACACGGTGTCGTATGGGTTTACGGTGTTTTCTCTTGTAGCGCTCGCGGGGTCGGTGGTTGTGATCATGATTACGTGGGTGGTGTTGACTGCGTATTTTTACATCTCCTCTGAATTGTACCATCATCAGGTCCAGTCGATGAGGAGGAGGAAGACGATGGAGATAGTTGAGGGTGGGGAGAGTAGATGAGACCGGGAAGGTCACGTTTGTTCCAAATTGAAAAGCATTGAGCGATGTCTGTCATCCCCAAATAAGGTGGGCATCTAATGCGAAAGCTCCGCCTCCCCTTCCTCCCCTCTCCCCATCACTCCCCTACAAGTTGGCGTAAGATTACGGGTCCTTCTCCCGTTTGATAAGCAAAGGGGGTGCTTTTTCGCATCGGGAAATTATGTCTCCCACGCAGACATGACTCTGATCATCTTGTCCTCCTCCCGTTGCGGGCCACTATCTCCATTCCATGAGGCCTGCCATTGTAAGAGGAGAACCCCAAAGGCAAACTAGAGATAGGATACCCTGCGCCTAATGCAATGCTGGTCAAAAACGACTCTCCTGATGTCATGATAACATCCGCGCCTGTTGCCTCAAAGCATTTCTCAGCATCACGGAAGCTCTTGCGCAGGTACTGAAGATCCTGGATGTACTTTTCATGGCTCATGGTATCATTCTCCGCACCCTCCAGAGCATTTTGGTTGGGTTGAGCTAGATAATTCCGATTAGGAGGCTGCATGTATTTTTGCAGACTGGGTGGGCATCATCTACCAGGAGGAAGTTCCAGCTTAGTGTGTTTATTGTTGAAATCGTCCAAGTCCTGGGCTGTGCGAAGCTCTGGCTAGTCAAACAACACAAGAAACTTCTTGAATATGAAGGAAAGGTCGTGGGCTGGAAACCTTGTTAGCTGTCTTGACTAGATCATCGTCTGAAACGGGTGATTGTTTAACAATGGACTCACTGAGGAGATCTCCAGCTTGAACCGTGCCGTACTTTTCCATGATGGCAGCTGGCATCAATAAAGGGGCGTGATAGGAAACATTCCCCCAAGAGCTTTCGATTTTCTCCATTGCGCGTTCCTAGAAAAGGAAGTGAGCATTTGTGCGTGGCACGCCAACTTCATCTTGACTCACATGCTCGTCGTCAAAAACGGGTTGGATAATGGAGCTATCCGCCTCGCTGCCGATGCGGAAAGCTGCAAAACCTTCCGCTATGCGCACAGCAGAACCTGACGAGGAGCCACCCGGTGTCTAGAAAAACTTTCAGATTGAGTTAAAGAGCGCATAAAAGGCCGAATGACTTACGCTGTGGCCGAGCCACTTGTCCTTCTGATCAACACCCCCCTGCATGTACAGTGTTTGCGATCACTTAGTTTTAGTTAGCATTGTAGAAAAACACCCAACACCCATAGCCCGATGTTCTTTTACTTGACCGCCAACAGCAGACTAGCCAGATGTGAGGTTGGAGCCCTTGCAATTACCCCACTCCTACTTCATTGTCAGTCCCCGGGGCTCCTCAAATCGCACAAGCGCGAAACGAACCGAAAGATTGGCCAACGCAATGACAACGCAACCTGCGTCTTTAAGCGCGGTCGCAATGGCGTTGATGGCATGGAGCTTCATGCCATCGTGATTGTGTTTGGCGATCTGGTTGAGGTACAGCTGCACCAAGTCGACGCTGGTGCATTTTCCAGAATCGAGCAGCTCGCGAAGATCCCTTGCTGTTGCCGCGAGGATGTCGATTGACCGCTCCAGGGGAAGTTGCGGCTCGGCCATTGGGGGTTGGTAATCGAACAGAACGAGGGATCATGCCGCGATTTTCGAGTTTTGGAAACGGGCTACGCTGCTTTCCACCCCACGCGCATCGCGGCCTGTCTGCGAAGGCTCCCAAAGGGTGATATGGATGTGGAAATCGAGAGCACTACATACGAGAGAGAGAGAGCGAAAATATTTGGGCCGATGAAGTCCCACCCAACAGAGGTACTAAGTTGGGCAACTGCCAGTAAGGGCTCCGCTCTGCTCGTGTGAGAAAACAGTGCGATCCAGAAGCGTTATGCGATTCGAAGCTCCCTTTAACAAGGCCGTCACTGACAACGCACAGTAGCGAGCAGGACTATCTCGCCGTAGCAAAGCACTTCTAGGTGGCCCCGCACTGGCAGCTCGCGAGCAGCAGCACGGGCAGCAACTATGTTGCACGCTGTGGATCGAAGGCTCTGTCGATGGAAAAACGAGTGTGTTGATTTTGTCGACGTTGGAAGCCGAGGGCTTCCAACGGTGACTCTAAATACTGCGTATAGTGGGGTAGTTCGTTCCTCCGTTGTTGTGGCCTGGAATGGGCCCCGCAGTGATTCAATAGAATTCCAGCGATCGGTCCGATCGCTGGTATGGAGGGGATAGGATTCTGTGACAAACTACCCCGGCCACACCAACAATGCCAAACTGTTTCAGAACTGGGGAAAACATCGCCAACGCTATTGCCCATAATGGCGCCGAGACGTGCGCCACCTACAACCTTTTAAAGATGGCCCGGAATCTATTCCTGCACGGCCACGACGCAGCATACATTGACTACTACGAGCGCGGCCTGTAGGCGGAACGGGAGCTAGCTCCGTGAGTTCACGCTTTCTGAACTCGAGTCCCTCGTGTGCTTGAAGAAGGGTCCCATGTAGCGAGGATTCTTATGAGTAGCGGCTCTTGGACTTGCTCCCTTGCCTAGACTAAACTGCGGCTGAATAAGTTGCTCGCTCTTGATTAACGCTTACCATGTTGTCCCCCCGGACGCTCGTGCTGTCGGGTCACCGGGGGGTAGTCTGGGAGGGTTGGTATAGTGGGGGGTTTCGCGGAACACTCTCAACTGGAAGGAACTCGGAGACCACCCACATTTGTTTAGGTGCTGCATTTGAGTGGCGCGCTTAGTTAGCACCCTAACGAGGGCTAGCTGAGTACGGCTGGCTCGGTGTATGGTGCTAAATTTGTGGCTTTTTAATTGATTGACGGCGCTGTCCTGTGGCTCGGCCTAGGTTATGGGCGGGATGTGGGCCGGTTAATTAACCTAGGACTTTAAGAGGTGCCTAGATAGTGTGGCCCCCCATCGTACAAACTCCGCATGTGGCGCTGTGAGGTTTCACTACATGTACAGCCTCACCGGTAAACAGCAGAAAATCGGGCCTGGATTGGTCAACATGCAGGGGATTTTCGCCTAAAAGGGCCCGCAGTGTGAAGTCCATTTCATGTAGTCACTTACCTGGTGGTTTAATAGTGCAATCCAACTCAACGCCCGGCGTCTTGATCTCTTCTGCCTGGACCAAGAAACAAATCCGATCCTCTGTTTTCCTTGAATACTGGGCAAATGGCAACCCTGTCGCCAAGCGACTCAGTGGGACCGACGAGGAGCACCCTATCAGACAATAGCACGCTAGGAGCTCATCAAAAGCATGAAGGATACTCTACCGAGGAAAAATCAGATTCCAGCAACATCCGGCAAATGCTATTACCAATGAGGTGGCGCCCCAAGAGCCAACCGGATGCTATGTCGACTTGGTTTCTCGTCCTAAATTACAGTGCCGCCATAACCATCTTCACCATCGTTTACATCGCCCGATTGCGGGCAAGCTGGGCGACATTGAGTGCTCCAGCGCGAGCCACGACAACCGACGGGTGTGGCAAGGACGTGCTGTCCATGCCAAAGTCGGAACAGCTGTTCCAGATCGACACTCCCGTCCGGTCGAACCTTTCTTTCGCAGAGGCCAAGCTCGTCGACCTTGCCTGGGATATTGGAATTGGGCTCGGCGGCCGCATGCTGCACGCCTGGGTGTGGTACTACGTCGCATGCAAAACGACGACATGGGTGCTCGAATCCTCGGCTCTTTCCCTCTCAGCCATAATCAACCTGCTTTTCTGGCCTGATTCGTCGCCTGCTTTGGTGTCGTTGATCCGGTCTATCTTTGCGAGGCAACCGTTCAAGGTGTTACTTGCCATGGTTTTTCTGGCCTATGGCGTTGCGCACGTCCTGATCTTTGGCGTGATATGGAGCGCGGCCACGGGCTACCAAAGCACAACTGTGGCCGCTTATCCGATGCCGAACCAAACTTGGGTAACCAAAGACAGTGAGCAGCTCACGGTCTGCTGGTGGCTGAAGCCGCAGGGGCTGGAGGCTACGCCGATAAAAGACACAATCATCCTCGGGCCGTCTTTGGCGTCTTTCGAGTTGGATGCGTTCGCCAGCTTGGGCAACGTCGGCATGTGGAGGGGATTTCGGCGCGCCAATGCTTCAGAGGCATTTCAAAACATTCATGCTTGTAAGAGGCAATACTACATTTCAGGTTACCATGGGATTTATTTATCTGCCGACTATAATTACTATCCACAGTACCAGACGAAGAAGAAACTAATACCCAGTGTATAGATTCTAGAACGAGGGCCACGATGCGGTGGTTTCTAGGCTTCGATACTACTACCCCATCTAAGCCGCCGAGTTCAAATGACACTCAGATCTATAAATGGGAAGATCCCACGCTACAGAGTCTAGACGATAACGGACTAGTATATGTACTCAGTAATAGTTCATTTATTACACGGCTACCACAAACCATCAATGGATGGCAGTTCCCAGGGTTCGGCCAGGATTATGAGGTAGCAAATCAACGGCAGGATACTGCGGTAAGAGGAAACAAAGTCAACTTCCCGTATGTAGAATTCAGACGGAACGACTCGATACCGTTCGATCCTCGGGATCCCTTAGTCCCCTACAACTCGACAATATGGTACAACAAGACCGAGCTGCCCCTGGAGGCACCCTTTCTGGAGTTTTCAAAGGATTGTCATTGGTCTGCCACCGCGCTAGGCGAGTGCATATGCTACAACGGCATACCGATAGTCGAGGATTTCCGAATCGAGAGCCGTCGGCTATGCATGAGCGGGGAGAGCTACTACTGGGGCTTTTCGAGCAGCATAACATCATTGGGGCTTATCCTCGAATGTGTCTGGTGCTTTGCTGTCGTCTACCTCTTAGTATCCTCGACTAGGGGGAGCAACCTGATCAAGCTAGGGAGATCGGCGACCGGCCCGCTGAGAGGCATTCTCGACCTCGCCGAGGTCATTAATGGTGAGCTGGGGGGGAACACTTGCTTGTATAGAGATGACGAGCTGGGGCGGGAGCTATCGCGATCTCATCCTGTCGGGTATGATATTACAGAAAGGGAAGACGGGGCTAAACATCTTGGGCTTGTTTCTGTGCCGGAGGGTCGCTTGGCGAGAAGAACCGTTAGGGTTAACACTGAGGAGTATTACGGATGATGTTATTTTGGACAGACGCCGCAGAGGCGATACACCGCTTCCGTCTTACCATAATAGAGAATCATATAGCTGCTATTTGTGCTCGTGTGGCAGCTTAGTTGATACCTTGCAAACTACTTAATCTACCAGTATCTACTTACACAGTTCTTCTATCGTCGCCGTCGTGCTGGTAGTATGCCAGCCGGGCGCCGCCTGTGCTGTGCGCTTCAATTATAAAAACGGAACCTTAAAAGGATAGAAACAAAAGAAATGTCTATTTGCACAATAGTCTCGGTCTATTTGTACAGTAATCCACATTTTCGCCACGTGCAAACTTAGCTCCGTGTAGAGAATTCCATTCACCACAAACTTCGCATTCGCAGTTATTCCTCCCGCACTGATACGATTAATTGTGACTGTCAGAAAGAAGGGGGTTTTGGCTAGAGGCGAGAACGCCATGAAGGTGTGGATAACTGAGCTGAGCACTGGTGTGGGGATCTGAGCTGAACTGACGTTGTCAGTTCAGCTGGTGTAGACCACCATTTGCTACCAACGTTGCTACTATTCACAACTATAATAGAGGCTCTCTGGCTTCGCCAGAAGGCTAAAGAACAGATTTCACATAAGTAATACAATCACGCAGTTGCAACTTCTTCAAATCCACCAAATCCAAAAGTGCAACCCCAATGAGTCACTTATCAATGTTGAGCCTATCAGCCAGCCTAACCCCCTCTTATTTCGCTGGCAGCTGGTGGACCCTGTTGGTCTTGACGATTCTGCCAAGGTAGAAAAGCAGGTCTAAGTGAGATGCGGGGGGCGGTTGCCGCCGAATGAAACTGGGAGTGACCTTCTTGGCGCTCTCCTTGCTTTGCAGCTTGTTGGGGAAAACTCGCCCGCCAAGCATGGCAAGCCTGATAACCGGACAGTCCACAAGCATTCAGCAACTACTAATACTTCCACTGCCTGCACTAAACTCATCAGCCGCCTCTTTCAGCACCCCGAACGTCTCGACCGCAAGCCGTCCGGACGTTGTAAGCGTATCCTTCATGACACTCGCAGCAGCTAACGACGCTTGCGCCTCCACTTTATTGGCAGCCCACTTGTTCCTCGCCTAAGCATACCTGCCCTTCGCCTCCCTCACCGTCTTAGTCACCTCCTTGGCGAGCATCTGACGCGCCAGATCTTGCTGTCGCCTTCCTGTGATGGGCCTTGGAATGGCCCGATTGTTCACCGGCAACACCCAAAGCTCCAGTCCGCTATGTTCCTTTGGACGGTGGCAATACATATACCGTGCGGGCCGGGCGGTTCCGAAACGCCCGATCATAGGTAGGACTTGATGGACAAGTGAGTGTACGATTAGCAAAAAGCCTTTTCAAAACCACCTTTAAACCCTCGCCCTAATAATTACTGCAACTTCCTAAAGTCATGCGAGGCAGATGTGCGTCGTGCATGCAGCTGCATGTATTGCTCAATGGTGGGCATGCGATAAAGGCTGTGAATGGTCTGGGCTGATATGCCGGCAGCGTCGATACTATTCCCGGCTTGGAAACCGTCCTGACTGTGTTGTACAAGAGGAAGGAGCAATTTATTACACCTTCCCCTCCGACTCCTTTGCTCTCCTACCTGTTGCCCCGCACTTATTTCCAAGATATTATTTCCAAGACAATCAGGCTTGCCAATCAGCATGTTATCTGAGGCGACTCACTGGATGCTGCCTCTCGGCGGGTGGTATTCTCTCCCCAGCATCATCCTCGGCGTTCTCATCCTCCACTTCTCCCTGCGTCAACTCAACAACAACCAAAATGTCGGACCCCTCACCCCGATCTCAGCGAAACGATCCCATTCCTCTCCCTGCAGGTGGTATAGCTAGCTGCATTACCGGCGGTCTCCAATGAATCCTCATAAATCTCGCTTTCCCTGCACGCTGCTCTATGCAGCCGGTACGCTATCCTCAGCAACGAGAAAACTGCTCACAACCCAGTCTGTCCCTTTGAGCCGAGCCTCCGTCAACACCCCCCCTTTCTGGAAAAAGCACTTTGTATCGTCTGATGCCGGCTCTAGCATCACCTCGTTCCCGGACTCATCGCTGGGCGTTGTGGCCATGGTGAGGCATGCAATGTTGGTGTCTGAATCGACTCCCCGGAGGGCTGTTGGCTGTGAAGTCTTCCAGGTAGGTGGGTCGGACGAAGAGTCGCTGTAAAGCACGTTGATATTGGAGGACGAGTCAAGGTACATGACATACGTGTCCACTCGCTGTCGGGTGTCGGTGGGACGGGCTACCGAGACGGCGGCTATTGGCGCGCGCTTTGGCATGGTGATGGACGGTAAGTCTGCATTGCAAGCATGATTAGCTTCCAGCATGTACAGGTGCAGAACCATACGCACTTGTGGGCCATGAAAGCGGGTAGGTTGAGTCCATCTCACTCAGGTGCGTGATGGCG
>Ga0247770_1001872_pt1 | contig 14160 bp, 13 predicted proteins | sample UWRJL136409B6_FD_179943 | JGI IMG/M metagenome (GOLD analysis project Ga0247770, IMG submission 179943) | Plant litter microbial communities from Arlington Agricultural Research Station in Wisconsin, United States - UWRJ-L136-409B-6 | ecosystem: Environmental > Terrestrial > Plant litter >... | reverse complement strand
TTCTCCACCCCCCCCCCCCCCCCTTTTTTTTTTATTGACATGGTTCTTTAGCTGACCTTCTGTTCTACACACTTTCAAGCTTCTCGGCTGTGCTGGTAGTATTCGTCCAGAACCAGCAGGCTTAACTGAGTTATTGGGTCGAGCTCACTGCTTGTCCGTGGTGCACACATCAAGGTAAAGTGCAGTCAGGACCGGTGCCAAGATCAGGTACCTAACATATTAAGGGACATACCGTACCTCAAGTTAGGTGGAGCGGTTCCCAACCTCTTTTTTTACATTTTGCACCCGAAATTTTACACTGCGATATCATGACAACCACAAGGTAAGGTACCTTAAGGTATGACAGTTGGCACGTGAGATGCAGCTCAGGTGAGACTTGCTTGAAGAGCGGGGTTAAGGCAAGTCCAGACCTAATCAAGCCAGTCGACCCTGGAAAGCCTGGCAGGAGCCCTTCATAACAAGTGGAAGGAAGGATAAGAACCTGGAACCTGAGTGGAAGGAGCGTGCACGGACTGTGACCTGGAAGCATTGGCCACTTCGTGAAACAGATATTAGACCAAGGCAAGAGCAGTGGAAGAAGCTCGCATAAATAGATTGCTTGCGACGTTTGCACCTCGTCCAGCGGTCTCAGAGATCCGCCTTCCCCCTTGTCGCGGCCGCAATCGCATTCAGCCAGGCGGCGAGCCTGACGCCGGCCTTGCCGATAAGGTCGTCAATGACGGGCGCGTTTTCCTCAAAGTATTTCTTGCTCAGGTCGTGCGACAACACCCACTCCTCGCCGCGGTGAAGCACGCTATCGCAGACCCGCGCATTGGACTCGTCGGCCCAGGTAACAATGCAGCGCGCCGAGCCGAGCTCAGTGCAATCTTTGCCGACCTCTGCGGCGTCCCGCTTCTTGTTGTATAGCTCGGCCGCCCACTTGGCCGCCGTGGCCTTCTCCTTATCGGTGTCGAGACTGAGCGCAACGCCCCGGCTCTGGTGCACTAGGTTGGTGTCCCAGACGGCGTGCAGGTTAAGCTTGCCGTCGCAGCGGTGCGTCGTCGAGTCCGGGGCCTTCTTCCAGCACAGCGGCAGCAGCTTGTTGCCGCCGGTGCGGTAGCCCGCCACGTGCAGCGGCTGGTGCAGGTCCCCGAACAGATGCATGAGGAACATGGTGGCGTTCTTGCGCGCGAGCAGCGGCTGGCGCGTATCGAGGACGACGGAGGTCTTCACCGTTGTTAGTGATGAAGGGCAAATAAAGAAGAGAGGAAACACACAAAGTTGACCAGCGCCGAGATGATGCATCCCTCGGCAGGGCAGTCGGACGGCCAGGTCACCTCGCAATGGACGGGGGGCTTGTCGGCGACCGGGTTGATGAAGTGTAGAGGGCGCGACCAGGGTAGGCTGTTCTTCTGGCTGTCGGCCCACACCGCCGCATCCGAGTAGTCGTAGCCGTGGGGGTTGGCGAGGAGCTTGTCAAAGAGGGTCTTGGCGGTGGACGACAGGTACTTTTCCGCCAGATAGCCGACGGTGCGGTGGCCGAGGTCGCCGTAGCCGGAGACGGCAGTGGCAAAGACCAGTGCGAGCAGCGAGATGCGCATGGTGAGTGAGTAGGCAGGTATGTTGGCTGTGGGTGGGAAATAGTGAGCACAGGAGTAAAAAGAGCCAAGAATGATGGGGGACAAGCTTAATGTATGGCGCTTCAGCCCTACCAACCGGATCGGCCCACGCTCAGCTCGCTCGGGCATTCCCTGATATGATATGAATCAATATCAGGTCGGCAACTGCATGCAGCCAACCAGCGTGCACTGTGGCGCGGCCTAGACGGGGCCATTTAGGCCGACGCAGCGCTGCACGTGTCTCGTTTGGTCGTTGGCTGATATGTGATGTCTTGCGGAACTTCCCACATAACATCCGGATACATTCCTGGGCTTTGTTGCTGGGAGGGCTCCCGCGTTTAAAAAAACGGACTGAGGGAAAATTAATGGCCGTGTCTGTGCCCGAGTCGACGCTGCGAGACGCTTGCCTACGCCAGGCTTGCCCATCTCCAAGGCCACTGTATACCGCGGCTGTTTGCGGCGGTATGCCTGGTCGTTCCGGGAACACCGAGTGATGTTTTCTCAGCACCTGGGCCGCGAGGCGATCAGGAATATTTCACAGTCGGGGCATCTTGGTAGAACACATCGACGGATTCAACCTCACCGATCTTAGTGTCCAGCCGCAGGTATCTGTCCCGCGGGAAAGATGGCATCGCATTATCCAACGCGCCGTCGACGCCGCGCAGGACATCAATAACTCCGGGGTGATTAACTGCGATTTCCAGCCTCGCAATGTCATGGTCGACGGAAAAACCTTGGAACCGAGACACATCGACTTTGCGCAGTGTCTGTTTGCCGAGGACGCGGGCTGGAAGGAGTTTAGGCAGCTCAAGTTCTCGCTGGGCAACGGCGGTCTCGTTGTACGCTTGGTCGAGCTGAAAACCCAGGTGCGACGTCAAAAATTCTGCGTTTCAGATCTGCAGTCAAATTGCGCCCGATCGTAGCCCAATGAGCTGTTGACGTCTGATTGGGGGCGAGGGGAAGGGCGGGATGGTCGCGGCCAATGCCGAGACAGTGCATTCCACCCCTGCTCAGTTCCCGCGGGGAATGAATTCAAGAGGAAAGCGCAGTACCGAAGGTTTGAGTGGCGGAACAGCCTCAACAAGCGTTCAAACTTTAAATCGTCAACCAACTCACCGGGTTTCAAAGATGAGTTTTACCGGGTTTGCTCACCTCAACTTACACACCGAGGCGCCATGTTCAGCCTTCCACGCATCAGAGGGACGAGACTTCGTCTCTGCGACAAAATCCCACCAATGGCAGCATCGACGGCGAGGGGTTTCTGTCCCTTAGTAAGTTGACAACAACATAGAGATGCGCGCTAGTCAGGTTCGATTGCTAACTCTTTAAAGCAAGATTGGGTTCTGTGCTTGACAGTGCCCGCAGGCACAATGTCCTTTTCTCGGCCTTCCCTTTTCCTTGGCGGTGCCCGAGTAGGTATAAAAATGATATAAATGCACTGTGAGCCTATGACATGGTGCTGAATACGAAGACCTGGGCGCAAAGCGAATTTATACCAGAGGATTCAAAAGACAGGTCCCTGTAAACGAATGCAAGAAATGCGGCGTAGCATTGTCAGCCGCTGATCGAATGGTAATCCGGGGCATTTTTGGCCCGGTCACCGTAGGTGAAGCCGCCGTCTTGGCTCACTGGGGTAGCATTTTGCCACAAAACGTTTCATTCCCTTGAAACGCGCTGGCATCAGCGCGCTGAGGGGGGTCGACCCAACTTTACAACTTGAGCTGCCGTCGTCTCCCCCCAAACAACTCCTCAGTTCCTTAGGCCAAGTTCCAGAGGTGTTCATCGCCGGCGACATGGAGAAGAAATCTCGCACTGACACGGTGGTACCCATTCCTCCGCAAACCGGGTACATTGACACGGCAAATTGGCGACCTTGGCAGCTAAGCCCTCTCTTTCTCGTGCCCCTCATCGTGATCTCTGCCGGCCTGGCCGCGACTCTCGAAGCTCTCGCCCAGATCAGCAACCACAGCTATCGCGACGAAGACTTGCGAGCCCTATGGAGGGATTGGTACTGCGAAGGCCGCGGTGACTGCGTCCCGGAGTCCGACATCCCCGGCCTCTCGCTCTCAGACATGACATTCGAAAACATCTCAAGCAGCAAGACCGGCATCCTGACCTTTCTGCAGCCCAACACGCTATCGGCCGCATCGACCTTTGCGTGGCTGTACTTCCCCACGCTCAGCGCCGTGTTCTACGCCATCTTCTGGCAGGTAGTTGACGACGAGGTGAAGCGGATGGAGCCGTTCTACCAAGCCTCTCGATCAACCGGTGCCAAAGGTGACCGCAGCATCTTCGCGAGCTACATCAGCATCCCGCCCGTTCTGGTGCCCCTGCAGGCGATCAGGTGGCGTCAGATGGCCGTCTTTCTGTCGTCTATGACCTACGTGTTAGTGGGGTTTGTTACACCCATCCTGCAATCGCAAATCTTCCAGTTGCAGCCACACATGGTGCAGCTTGGGTATATCCCCCGGTTTGGCACCCGGCTGGAGCCGCTCACGCGCCAGGGCTTCGAATTCCCACGTCGGAACGGCGACGGACCGATCATTGCCGTCTTCACCGACGAGCTGGATGAGTTGGCGGATTTGGCAGAGGTGCAGAACGAGGGTGTTGCCCGTATTGTGGTGCACGTGGATCCGACATTTGCCAGGGCGCAAGAAGCTATCCTGTTGGCGGCTGCCCTGTCAGGATCGCTGCTCCTCTGGGTGACGATGAGGCGGCAGTCGGGCATGTTGAGCGATACCAACGGCATGGCTGCTCTATCTAGTCTGGCGGCTGGTGCCGATCCGGATTTTCTCGAGCAGATTGCCATCATGGGTGGCCCACGGGGACCCGACGTGTTGAAAGAGACCGTGGTTCATCTTGGCTGGGGCCAAGGCAGCGTTGCTGGAGAACCAGCGTCCTTGTACGGCTTCTGGTTCGAGCCCTTGCCGACCGAGCAGCGCTTGATTCGTCGCGGGTCGAAGGTCGGCGCCAGGATTATAACGGCTTTTAAGGCGTTTGGCGCCTCCATTTTGCGATGGGCTCTGGGTAGCTCCGGCAAGCACTACCAAATCCTCCACTACGCCATCGGTCTAAGCGTGCTCGGAAACATAGTGCTCATCATCATGATCCTGATAACAGGCGGCACGGAGCGGCCATCCAACACCGCCGACGACGCCTTCAGTAGGACCGTCAGAGGCGCAAGCCGGAGCGGCATTGTCTCCGCGGCGATAAATCTCATCCTTGTGTCCATCATCAAGACGCTCTGGGTGGTGGTTGAGGAACAGACGATCGTCCTCTCGCCTTACCGGTCGCTCGACACACATCCGCGAAAGGCCTGGCCGCTGCTAGAGCGCGACTACTCAGCCATCGTACCAGGAGCCCGTACCTTTTACGCCTTCAAGGACGGCCAGGTGCTTCTCGGCTGCGTGACGGGCATCTCGTTGCTGCTTGAACTCGGGCTGATTTGCTTCGGTATCGTGGCCTCGATGAGCGAAGGAACAGCGTATAATGCGGATGCCAGCTGGATCGTGCACTGGATTGCCTTCACCATCTGCATCATCACCATCATGTTCATCGCCACGACAAGTCGCATCTGGCTGGCCGGTTTTCCGTTCATGCCGCGAAATCCGGATACGATTGCCGCAAGGCTCTCGTATGTGTGCAAGAGCAGGAGGTTGCTGGAGGATGTGAAGCCTGTGGCGCCCATGACTAGCGAGGAGAGGCATGCGTACTTGCGAAGCATTGAGGGCCTTTACGGACTTGTGGAGGCACAGCCTGGGTGGGAGGGCTTGGAGCGGATCACCGACGGAGTTCGCGGTTAGGCAGCTCTTCGGCCTTGGCCAGACGTCCACCGCCGGTCCCGGGCAGCGTGGTTGAGTATAAGCTCGCGAGCCGGGCAGTTTGGGTCTGCTGGTAGTAGTATCTCTGAATTACCACGCGTAACTTAATAGGAAAGCCCTATTTCAGAAGGAACCCAGCTTCCCCTCCTGCTGGTGAAAAGCTGGCGTTAATCAAATAATGGTGATGATCTGACGCGTGCCACAGGTCTTCCACCACTCCGTAGGCTGGTATTTTGTCGATAAATTCACCTGAACCCCATCCTATTCGCTTGTAGCACGGCTCCCCCTCCGAGCTCACTGGTTTCAGAATGATGCCGTGCGGGTTACGAATGACCACAGAATCGGCCACTGGTATACCCCGCGTGGTTTCTACCAGCATGAAGAAAAAAATGTCCGTGTCTTCGTTGCTAGTGGCTGAAAGCTCCACGTCTGGTTGGAACTGAACCAATAGGTTCTCGAGCGTTTGTGCGAGTCTTGCGCCGAACACGTCTACCTCTCCTGAAGGCTCCTTCATCGGGTCACCATAGAACATGCCTCTTGGGTCGGGATCAGAGGCATGATCGAATGCCAGGGTATTTGTGATGTGGTAATTGGGGCAATTTCGGCTGCAAAGAATTCCCGAGAGGCTATCGTACCAACGAACAGGGACAAGATACCCACTCAGTCGTAACATCCCAATGCCAGGTCCAAACGGATTGGAAGTAGTAGGCTCGCATGAGAGATCAACAAAGTCGAAGAGCCAGCCGTAAGGTGTACTCCAACCCCAGTCGTGGAATGAGGTGTCACTGCGGATGGAGGCCCAGCTCCAGGACGGCGCGTAGGTAACAGGCGGCGGGAATTCTGTAACGCCGCCAGCTGGTCTCCACGTTGGATGCCGCTTTTCCAAAACCCAAAAGCGTACTTGTCGCCTGAGATGGTAGGCGTCTCGGCAATTCCTGATAACGCGGGCAGGAGGTCGGTTTCACGAGTGAGCGCGCGTCGGGAGTACTTTTCGACAAGGTTTATCCAGCCCTTTCCACCAACGAAGCTGGCGGCCCAGGCCTTGGTGCACGTGTTGAGGCCTCGCATGGAGATTTCAGGGCTGCTCAACTCAAAGTCAAGAAGGAGGCCCATGCATTCACACGTCTCGACCGATGGACAACTCCAGCCAAGTTCCGCTTTTGTGAAGTGCATGGTCCGGGTTGCCAGGAATCGCTCTTGGAAGACACAGGCACGATCGTGCAGCCTGAGAGCAATTTCCTGTGCTGGCGAGGAGTCTGTCCGGTCTATGTGTGTAGGTGCCACGTCGGACCGATGACTAATTTTCTCTTTCCTGACATACAGCGTGATGGGTTCCTTCGGCTCGGACATAGCCACCTACTGGGGTGTCTCCCTTCTGAAGAAGAGGCCGCCGTGGCAGTCTTGGGAGTCGGATGCTGAGATGACGAGAGTGGCATCACGGTAGATGACTCCCATCTTTCCCGATTCGAGAGCCCAATCATCGGGCGAGTCTTGGATAATGCACTTGGCACTCGCGTTAGCATCTCGTGGTTAATAAACTCAGTCAGACAGATTTAGACGTACTAGTGCGTCAACCCACAAGTACTGAATCTCAAGGTATCTAGTCGCGATGATGGCGTCCCTCATGGTTTTCGGAAGGTCGGATACGAAAATCCCGCCCTTGAAAGATTCTAGCGTTGCAGCCGTTGTCCTCCATGTGGTGTTCTGAGTCTCACCCCAGAAGTAGCTCAAAGCAGTGTATTTTGCGTGCAGTTGACCACCAGTCTCGACGAGGAATGCCAGGTCCGCATCGTCTGGCGGGAGGAACAGAACCCGTGTTGGCAACTGTGGGATGGTACCGGATCGAGCGCGGCATGCGGCGGTCGAATCGGTCGCGGCACGATTTGGGTGGCCAGCGAGGCAGTCGTTCAACCACTCTTCGGCCTTAACGAGACAAGCACCCTCACTCTCTGGGCAGCACTGTTGAATATGGAGAGTCTTTGTTGGGTTGTAGATCTCGAGATATGCTCTCTGGCGCCCATCCCGGGAGACGGTCCGTATGAGAATTTTGGCTTCCCACCTCGAAATGTAGATATTACCGTCGTTAACTTGTCTGGCACGCGTCGCCCACAAGCTCGCTTGCCTTGGTCCACGCCGGGCGCTGGGTCGACGTCGTAGGCGCCCAAGATAAACCTGGCAACTTGGAGGTAGCCACGGTCTTTCGCCACAGCTCGCAAGCGGGGCAGGTTGGGGAGGGTTCAGGCTGCCAATAGTCCACGATCGACCACTGCGTAGGGCCACACATCAGGAGGTCATGGCATTTGTTGCAAAACGGGGCATCGGTGCCGAAGAAGGCTACGAACGGATGGGTATCCATGTTCGCTACAATTGGTTGCCGCTCGTTCAATTGCGTGTTGAAGTGAAAGCCCTCTCAGAACGCAGTGTAAACCGCCAAGGATTAGGCAGCTTCGACTCGGAGGTTACAGCGACAAGTCACGTGGGTCACATCTCACATCGGGAATCGGGATGGAAAGAAGGAATGTAATTCGTCTGATCCCCACTTGGCGAGGGCAGTCTTCGACGGCACTTGTCTCGATCCTGTCAGAAGCACGGCACTCTGGATTCTGTGGAATTGAAGGGGTTGCAACTGCGTAATTGTATTGCTTGTCGGAACTCTCTCTGGTCCTCTGGCTCTGGCTGGAAGCCAGAGGCTTCTTTATAGACTATTCTGCAGGATTCAGGCTTCGTCACTCCGGTGGCTGAGGCTCACTGGCGTACTGGCAGTGCCAGGTATCCAGTCAGCTCCGCTGACTAGATGCCCAGGGCCTCTAAACCCCCTTCTTTCTAACATTAACTTCATCTCGGGGGAAAAGACATACTTAACGGAGCTGAAGAGATCTGTGTCTATAATAAAGTTTTTTCCGTAGCCAACGCATATTATTGCGCGGGTGAAGAAAATCACACAAAAACTGAGGGGTTTCATGGTTGCTTTACTGACAAGAGCTGAATGGCGTTGAAGTACGACGGATTTGGGTGCTGAGCACTAGCGCCGGGAGAGTGAGATTGCACGTGACTGAACAGGTACTATATAGCGACTTACGTTGTATCGTGCCCCAACCCCTAAGATGATCTAAGTGTGAGGCTTCGATAGGTGAGTGCGGGGGAGTCCACATGTCCAATCGAATGGAAACTGTAGAAGGGGGCCCATTGTATATGTTTCGATCTTATATCAGAGCCCAAGGTCTCGGATTTCTGCGCTGATCGCTCCTCGCTAACGCAAGCATCTCGTTGTAAGCTTTGACGCACAGATCACATACGGCCTTGGAAAGCAGGACATGGAAACCTGCATACTGACCCTCTTTCGGGGTTTGAACTGTACTCTGAACAACTCGAACTGATATTTATACTGACATTCGTGACAAATTTATTCTTGTTTCGAAAAGCCAAAGGTCGTTCTTTCAGAGGTCAAAGGTCCAAGGCGCTAATCATCTAGGAAAGTCTCGAGCCCAAGCAGCTCATCCCACCTAACGTCATCCAGTTCCCAAGCGCCTTCGCCATCAGGACTCACTTCAGCCGTATTATCCAACTCTGGCCCGCTTACGCTAGTCGGTTGGATCCTTGACCCCAGATTCCCAGCTGATGATGCAATGGTATCTGGTGGCCCCAGAGGCACCTGAGAATCCGAAGACCTTATCGCCACACCACTGTCAGTGTATGTCGACGACCCAGGAGGCCGCGGCGCCAGTTCATATTGTGGATCGCTCCGACGGAAGAGCTGGAACATGGCGTCCAACCCTCTCTGTAATGCCCCCTGCAGCCGCGTTTCCGACTCCTGGGCGGGAGGAATCATGCCAATCGACCGCATCTCGTCGAGGAGGATAGAAACGCCTTGTTGCTGGCTAAAGTCTCGAAGCCGGTTGAATTCCTCGGACAAGTCCAACTCGATGTACACCGAGGCAGGCCTCGGCTTCTCTCCAAAGAGGATCTCCCAAATTTCGTACCACTGGGCTTGGACGTTGCCGCGGCTCCTGGACTTGCGCGTGAGACTCCTCGACTGCTCTGCACTGATACCGTCGAGCTTTGCCCCGTCTGCGAGGAGACATGGGTGGCTGCGAAGGTGGTCTTGCAGCGTGTTCTTGCTCGCAAACTGGGCGTAGCATCGCTGGCAGTAATGCTCCGGAGTGTGCCGTCTCGCTAGGTGTTGCTTGACGCGGCTGATTGTGTCGTGCTTTCTCTGGAAGCATTCCCAGTGTTTCGGGGGATCCAGCTTCCAGAACGGACAGGCGAGAAACCTTGGTCTTCCGGTGCTGTCGGAAAGCGATAGGGGTTTCCGTCTTCGCGCACGATGGTCGTCCTCGTCGCTGTTATCGCCGCTGTTGTCGCCATTGTTCTGTCTCTTGCGCTTGTGACTCTGCTGTCCAGCTGGAGCATCCGCGAATCTGGTGGAGACACTTGGTGCTCGTTGGATGGTTGGATTGCTGGTAGTAGTAAGGGTCGTGCCACCTACGTCGGCTGGCTCGCCCCAAGACAAAATCAGTAAGCGGGAAACAACTCGTCTCACGAGTTGATATCCTATTCTATGATTCTCCCCGGGAATAGCATTTTCCGTGCCGCTCGAGATGGAGAATAGTTCCGTGTCTAAATCTCCCGACGCAGAAGACGTCGGCAAGGACATGGTCGACGCTTGATCACCGCCTGGCGTCTTGTTAGCCACAAGACTGTAAGGTAGCATTTCGATATCATGCTCTGACCTCGTTTTGTGTCAAAGGTCGCGGCCTTGCAACTGCAGAGCATATGTCGGCCAGCCTCCAACTCGTGCCGGGCCACTTCAGTCAAGCTAATCCCATTGTTCATTCGAGAACAGTGCTCGGCAAGGCAAGGAAGGCATTTCCAGCTTTGCGCTTCGTGCCAGTAGAAAACATGGCCCGCTCGCCCGATGAGACTCAGATTACCCCGAGCCAACTGGAGATGGGTCGGTCGGTGAGGCGAGACCAAAACTTCGCCTATCGACTTGGCCAGGATCGAAAAAGAAATTTCCAGAGCGGTGATGCTGCTAGGACGGCGACTGGCGATAGGGTAACCATCGACGGCGGTATCAAGAATAAAAGTTTCCAACACCTTGGGCCAGGCCTGTGCTCGTGGGAACTCTGGTTCTTGTTCCATCTCGACAGGCTCCAGATGAAACTGAAACGACTCTGCCAAGCAACGTTCAACGAATCCTAAAAGCTCTGGAAGTTGAGCGTCTGCTTTTTCGATACAAGGTTTCATGCCAGTACCCGGAGCGGCTCCCGTGGACCCGAAAGCTGCAGCCAGCCAGCCGAGTTGTTCTCCACACTCCGCGACAGAGTATGCCGAACCGAGAACAGTAACGAGCAGGGCGTTCGGCCAACCGAGGCGCGCAGCCAGCTGCGTCTTGTCAGGGAGTATAGCTAGGTAGTCAAAGGAGTCGAGTCAGCCGCGGCCGTATCACGGCCATCCACCATCTGCACATTCGGCACTGTTTGTGGACGTACCGCGATGTGTACAGCCGAAATGCCCCGCTGCCGCTTGCACGCAATCGAGAAGGTCTGAACCCCCAACAGGCCATGCTTGGGCAAAGTATTCCTCTACCGTGCTTGCCTGTGCCCCATTCACACACCGCGTGACGACGGCGAGGTCATGTATTCGGTTCGTGCAGCTCACGCCATGTATTCTTGCCAGCGGCCATTCGAATGTAAGCTGGAAAGTGGCTAGATGGTTGTCAGGTGCCCTTCTCTTGCTCACTCTTCTAGATGGAAATCGTCTGAGGATCTCGTGACGAATATTGTCGATTGCGGCGCCGTTCGTACTCCACTGCAGCTCACACGTCTTTTTCAGCTTGGTGATCAACCATTCGTAGGCAGTGCTGCCGTAGATGAGGCGTGAGTATTGATCGAGATCCTGGGGTTCCGTTATGACTTTGGCTTGCTCTTCGTCCTCACCGTCTTCTTCGTCCCGTCTGTCTTCCTCTCCCACTCCTTCAAACAGCTCATCTGCTGTCAAGTTCGGCCCCTCTTCCCGGGCCATATCGTCCCAAAGACTCATCTTATCGAGAAGTGACATCTCATCTGATGTCTTCTTCCTGGGCCCAACTGGGAGATCTTCAGATTGATTCAGGAGCAGATCCCCTAGCTGAGATACAATGTCTCTATTGCCCAGTTAGTGGCCAGCCAGATAGATGACCATCAACGCGGTCATGACGTACTTGTGATGGTGGTGCAAAAAATACATGGCGTCTAGGTTCATCTGGGACGACTGCTCTAGTCCAACCTTGAACGAGAAGGCCTTGATAAATCCAGGAAGAAGCGCGGACATGGTGGGCCAGTCTTTGACGTTTACGTGGCCTCGGATCTTGGCGTAGATATCATCGCAAATTTTGGATAGATAGGACTGAGACCGGTTCGGATTGATGGCGGTTGCAACCGAGTATTCGGTCTGCGCGTCCGAGGAATCGACGCCGCCGTGGCATGTTACGTAGCTATTGTCATGATGATGGTTCTCGTCTTCGATAGGCTTGTTGCTCGCTCGACGTTCTGCACATGGCCCGGAGGCGTATCCAGAGTCTGTAAACGCGACATTGTTCTCAACTGGAAGAAGCTGGAATTCCGCGGGCTGGCCCTGTACCATGGCATTATCAAGTCGTTCCATCGTGACTGTGGGGATTGCTGGGGGATATGTGTGCTCCGGGGTGGGTATAAGCGAGGGCGGCCGAGCCGGGGTCTGGGGGCGAGGCGCGTTCTCGTGGTCCAGAGTCCCCTCATCAGCTTGAGGAGTCCATTCAGTTACTCCGCTGGAATGACGAGGGATCGACTGACTATGTTTGTCTTGAAGATGTTTGGTGAGAGAGCTCTTATGGATGTATGACTTGTCGCAAAACGCGCAAATCCAAGGCTTCCTGCGGCTCTCCGGAGGCGCTTGTTGGGGTTGCTCCTGCCCTGGATTGACTGAGAGCGGAGACTGGTACATGGCTGCAGCATGAAGCCTGAAAGATACGGAGCTGGCGTACTCTTGCCCTATACCTATGCGCACTCGGTTTTCTAACGCTCGGTCTTGTAAGACCATTTCGTGGGGGAGAACCATGCGTTCCCAAGCGATGGCGTCAAAATACTGCTTCTCCATCTCCTCGGCATGGCTTATAATCTCATCCATCTTTGCGCTCACCGCGGCTGAGTTGACACCGGGCACGATCTCCCCGTGCGACATCGCGCGTTTGAGATATACGTGGAAAGCATCAGGCCAAACCCTCGGGCTGTTATCCATATCGAGATTGAGACTGCGCTGTGATTGAAGCTTGTCGGGTGCTTGCGCAGTGGAGTCAGCGGCGACTCGGACAAGAGTAAGATACTCACCTTGTGCATAAGTCTAAATATTGGGGGAAACGCTAGTGTACGGTGCCTATGATAGCAGAGGGAAAATCTTTAACCAAATTTTTCTTTCTTTCCCAGTTAGTAAATTGCGCAGCGCCTTCAGCACAGCTCGCAATTCAGCACAATTGTGATGACGAACCTTGATTGGCTGGCAGGAAGGGGAAAGACGACGAATCAAGCACAGCGAAGAGCTCCCCGCAGTTACCCCACCAGAGGTGCCGCTGAGGCAACCAGTAGGGTCCCAGTCAAGCCGCGGACAACACCCCAAAAAGGCGCTTATTGCTGTTGACGCGCGCTCGCTCAGGGTCTTCCGGCAGCCGTTCTTCAACCCAGGTGTTACGTCATCGCCGGGCGAAATCCCGTGGCACGACTTTGTCCACGCAATGACCTCGACTGGACTGTTTTCTGCAGAGAAGCTGTACGGATCCGTGTGGCAGTTCCAGCGCTTGGATGCGGAGGGCCAGAGCCCAATACGGCGAGGCGGTATGGGAGACGGTTGACGAGGTCGTTTGGTTGGGTTGGAGAACTGTTTGTGTTGAACGATGCGCCAGCTGAGGGAGTTGTCGCTGCTGCGGCGGCGTAGGTTACCAAGTGAACCTGCCCCTTTTACAGGGTCGAGTTTGGGATCTGCCCCTTTAGAGACATGCGTTTTGGATGCTCACTGTTTTGCTTAAAACGATTTGTAACATCTATACTAAAAACACACTAGATCCATCAACAACCCTCAAACCCCTCCCCCAAGCTACCAACCCAACACCTCCACCATCACCCCGGCACCTGCTCCAAAACCCCCCCATCAACAGCCACCACCTCCCCATTCACACACCGATTCCTCGCCAAAAACAAACACGCCATCGCCATCTCCTCATCACTCCCCGCCCGTCCCGCCGGCACAGGGTGCCCCTTCCCCCGCACCATCTCCGACATCTCGCTCTTCTGCCGCTCATCACTCCCGCCCACCGTCATCTCGCTCGGGAAATACCCCGGCGCAATCGAATTAACCCTGACCCCGGTCCCCTCAAACTCCGTGCTCATCATCTTCGACAGATGCACCGTCGCCTCCTTGGCTGCATTATACGAGAAATGCCCCTGCGAACGTCGCATGATTCCGCTCATGGAGGAAATCACAATCACATTCCCTGGGGCGTGCTGGTGGCGCGCCGCGGCTTGCAGGAGGGGGAGGAAGGCGAGGGTGGTGAAGTAGACTGCGGTGACGTTGGTGTTGAAGACGGAGGACCACGCCGAGGGGGACTCGGCATCCCAGAGGGCGGAGGTGATAGCGGAGGCCGAGGGGGAGGACGGGACGCGGGCTTTGGGGCCGGAGATCCCGGCGGAGCAGAGGAGGAGGTTGAGGTGGTATTCATGCGCGGAGAGGGA
>Ga0247770_1001870_pt1 | contig 14165 bp, 16 predicted proteins | sample UWRJL136409B6_FD_179943 | JGI IMG/M metagenome (GOLD analysis project Ga0247770, IMG submission 179943) | Plant litter microbial communities from Arlington Agricultural Research Station in Wisconsin, United States - UWRJ-L136-409B-6 | ecosystem: Environmental > Terrestrial > Plant litter >... | reverse complement strand
GGAGGGGCGGCGGATCACGACGCGCCCTCCGCGGCCGGCGCGCCCACGCGCAGCTTCTCGATCCACTCCGTCAGCACTTCTTCCGTCACCGGCCCCACGTGCTTGTACGCCACCCGCCCGTCCGGGGCGATGATGAACGTCTCCGGCACCCCGTAGAGGCCGAAGTCGATCGCCGTCCGCGCGCCCTCGTCCGCCAGGGCGGGATACACCTGGCCGCCCATCTCCTGGATCCAGCGCTCGCCGTTCTCGGGGGTGTCGTTGTAGAGCACGCCGTAGAACTGCACGCCCTTCCCCGCGTACTTCCGCGCCACCGTGGAGAGGGTGGTGTGCTCGCCGCGGCAGGCCAGGCACCACGACGCCCAGAAGTTGAGGACCACCACCTGCCCGCGGAGCTGCTCCAGCCGCACGGTGCGCCCCAGCTCCCGCCCGGACGGATCGGTGAAGATGGGGAGATCGAACCTCGGCGCCGCGCGGCCGGGGAGCGGCGAGTCGATCTGCCGCGGGTCGCGCGACAGGCCGAACGCCAGCAGGCCGATCACCGGGACCAGCCCCAGCAGGACCATCGCCACGCGCTTCCAGTTCATCAGTCGCCTCCCGCTTCCACCAGCTCCCGCTCCTCCTCCCGCTTCGGCTCGCGCGCGGACGGAGTCGACGACGACGTGCGCTTCGGGCCGCGCTTCCGCCGGTCCGGCCACATGGCGATCAGCGCGCCGAGAGCGACGATCCCGCCGCCCATCCAGATCCAGATCACCAGCGGCTCGACCACCACGGAGATCGTCGCCTGCGACCCGTCCTGCTCGAACGCCATCAGGTTGAGATAGAGATCCGTCCACGCCTCGCGCACGGCGGGCGTGGGCACCGGCTCCTGGCGCGAGCGGTAGAAGTTGAGCCGCGGATCCATCGTGTCGATCCGCTTCCCGTCCTTGAGCACCTGGATGTCCGCGCCGACCACGAAGCGGTGCGGCTCGTCCGCCCCCCACAGCTTCTCCAGCCGCAGCTCCCACCCCGCCACCATCGCCGACTCGCCCACCTTCAGCGTCTGCTCGTGCTCCTTGCGGTAGGTGGACGACGCCGCCACGCCCACCGCCAGCATCAGCACGCCCACGTGCGACAGGTAGCCGCCGTAGCGGTGCCGGTTGGCGCCCACCAGGCGGTACAGGGCGACCGCCGGGTTCTCCCCGTGCGCCTTGCGGCGGGCCATGATCCCCACCACGTACTCCTGCAGGTTCCCCGTGAGCGCGAACGCCCCGAAGCAGAACGCCACCGCCCCGTAGACCGACGGCACGCCGATGACCACGCAGACGATCGCCATCACCACCAGGGCGATCGACGGCGCCAGCAGCTTGCGCTTCAGCTCCTCCGGCTTCGCGCTCCGCCAGGGGAGCGCCGGCCCGACGCCCACCAGGAAGAGGAGCGCCATGCAGAGCGGAAGGGTCATGCGGTCGAAGAACGGCCCGCCCACGCTCACCTTCACCCCGCGCACCGCCTCGGCCACCAGCGGGAAGAGCGTCCCCAGGAGCACCGTGAAGGTGAACGCCGCCAGGAGCAGGTTGTTCACCAGGAACGCCGTCTCGCGCGACGCCACCCCCTCGAGCGACCCTTCGCTCTTCAGGTAGTCGCTCCGCCCCGCCAGGAGGGTGAGCGACAGCACCAGCGTCACCGAGATGAAGGCCAGGAAGTACGTGCCGATGGGCCCCTCGGCGAAGGCGTGCACCGACGAGAGGACGCCGCTCCGCGTGAGGAAGGTGCCCAGGATGGTCAGCAGGAAGGTGGAGACGATCAGCGACACGTTCCACGTCTTCAGCACGCCGCGCCGCTCCTGCACCATCACCGAGTGCAGGAAGGCCGTCGCGGTCAGCCAGGGCATGAACGACGCGTTCTCCACCGGGTCCCACGCCCAGTACCCGCCCCACCCCAGCACCTCGTAGCTCCACCACATCCCCGCCACGATGGCCAGCGACAGGAAGGTCCACGCGCTGATGGTCCACCGGCGGGTGATGCTGATCCACGCCTGGTCCGTCCGCCGCGCCAGGAGCGAGCCCACGGCGAAGGCGAACGGCACCGTCATCCCCACGTACCCCAGGTACAGGAGGGGGGGATGGATGGCCATCAGGATGTGGTTCTGCAGGAGCGGGTTGGGCCCGGGGCCGTCCGCGGGGACCGGGAAGACGGGGAGGAAGGGCGACGCGGGGCCCACCAGGAGGAGGAAGAAGAAGCTCCCCACGGCCAGCATGGTCCCCAGCGCGTAGCGCTTGAGCGCGCCCAGCGAGTCGGGCGCGCCCCACGCCACCAGCGCCGTGTAGAACGCCAGCACCCATCCCCAGAAGAGGATGGAGCCTTCCAGCGCGCTCCACAGCGAGATGACGGTGAAGAAGAGCGGCGTGGCGCGGCTCCCCACCTGGGCCACGTAGCCCACCGAGAAGTCGTGCGTCACCAGCGCCACGATCATCGCCAGCGCCGCCACCGTGAGGGCGCCGAAGACCAGGAGGGAGAAGCGCTTGGCCTGGGCCAGCGTCCCGCCGCCCCGGAACGAGGCGATCATCCCGCCGATGGAGAGCGCCAGCGCGGCCGCGACGGCGAGGTCACCGAGGAGCCGGGTCAACGGAGGCCTCCTGAACGGGGGTGCGGCCGAAGCGCGCGAAGGAAAACGGGGGGGATGCGGGGCCGCAGGGTGCCGCCGGGCTCCGGTATGGTCATCGATCGTTGTCCAAGTTGAATCAGCATACAACGATGCACGGAGCGCGCGCCTTTCGCAAGCCTTGCGAGGGCGCGCGGGCGGTACGCGGGCGGTACGCGGGCGGCGTTGGATACCCGCGCGCACCCCTCCGGTTCGGCCGCGCGGAGTCACCGAACATTCTGCCGTCCGCCCCGCCGCGGCGCGGTGGGGCGACTTCCGCGCCCGCGTGGGAGATTTCCCCACGCGGCGCCGATCGTGCTGGAACGGCGCGGAAAGGCGGCGGGATGGAGCGTTCGGGGCCGTCCGCGTGTATCACGTCGCCTTACGCGGGGGCCATCTGCCACCGCGGGTCCACGTCGAGGGGGAACGAGATGCGAAGGATCGTGGGACTTCTGCTGGCGCTGTCGGCTTCGGGCGCGGGCGGGGCGGCGGCGCAGGCCGGCGCCACCGGCCACTCCAGCTGGCGGCCGGCCAACCTGGACCGGGCCGCCTTCCTCCGCGCCGCCCAGTCGCGCGGGGTGGTGCGGGCGACGGACTTCGGCGCGCGGCCGGGGGACGGGCGCAACGACGCCCCGGCCATCAGCGCCGCGCTGGCGGCGGCGCGCGCGCGGAACGCCGCCGCGGTCCTCCTCCCGGCGGGGGAGTACTCGATGGAGGGCGAGGTGCGCCTCCTCTCCGGCATCGCGCTGGTGGGGGAGGGGTGCGGCCGCACCGTCCTCCGCCGCCTCTCCAGCGACCGCGGGCAGATCATGCTGCGGGTGGAGGACGTCTCGGACGTCCGCGTGCAGGGGATCTCGTTCGAGCACAACGGGGGGCCGGAGTTCTACCACTCGGTGGGCTTCCGCGGCGCCGGCTCGCGCGACGTGGTGGTGGTGGACAACTGCTTCAACGACGCGCGCCCCATCACCGCCGGCGGCGACCGCTGGGCCGTGGAGCTCTCGGCCGAGACCAGCCCCAGCCGGCGCGTCTGGGTGGCGCGCAACCGGGCGAGCGGGAAGATGCAGATGACGGCGGGGGGCGGCGCCGGGGTGGAGGTGCTGCGGATCCTGGACAACGAGGTGCGCGGCGCCAAGTCCAACAGCATCGCCCTCTCGCACCTCCCGCGCGGCGCCGTCTTCCGCGACGTGGTGATCGCGCGCAACCGCATCTACGACGCGCTCTCCCTGGGCGTCTTCGTCGGCCCGGACGCCGCCTCCGCGCGCGACGGGACGTACGAGAACGTCTCCATCGTGGACAACGTGGTCCAGGGGGTCACCGGCCGGTACGCGGTGGGCATCTACGTCCGCGCGGCGGAGAGGCTCTCGTCGGGGCTCACCATCACGGGGAACGTGCTGGACGGCGCGGGCGCGGCCGAGACCACGGCCATCCGGCTGGAGGACGACCACGGACGCGGATCGCGCCGCATCCGGAACGTGGTGATCCGCGGGAACCAGGCGCGCAACTTCGAGCGCGGCATCTGGGTGGTGGCCGTGGACGGCGCCGACGTGAGCGGCAACCGCGTCACCGGCTCGCGCGCCTTCATCATCCCCCAGCAGGGCAACCGCAACGTCCGCGTCTCCAACTGACGCCGGATCGCCCGCCGATCGACGCGAAGCCCGCCCCGCATCCCGCGCGAGGGCGGGCTTCGTCGTTCCGCCCACGTCGGATCAGGCGCGGCCGATCATCCGGCATCCGGGTCGACGGCCGATGCGTCGCCGCGCAGGTACGCCTTCCGCAGCGGCTCGGGGAAGCGCTCGATGGCGTAGCGCAGCATGGTGCGGGGCATCCGGCCGTGGTGGGCGCGGAGGAACGCCTCCTCGGCCGGCTGGTCGCGCTTTCCCACCTCGCGCAGCATCCACCCCACCGCCTTGTGGATCAGGTCGTGGCGGTCGGCGATCAGCATCTCCGCGATCCGGAAGGTGTCGCCGAAGTCGCCGCGCTTGAGGAAGTGGAAGGTGGCCATGACGGCGATCCGCCGCTCCCACAGCGATTCCGAGCGCGCCAGCCGGTCCAGGAGCGAGCGGTCTCCCTCCCACAGCTGCGCGCCTACCAGGTGCTCGGCGGAGCTGTCCACCAAGTCCCAGTTGTTGATGAACCGCGTGTGGGAGAGATAGAGATCGTGGATCTCCCGCTTTCGATCCGCGGTGCCGCGCTGGTGGGCGCGCACCAGGATCAGCAGCGCCAGGAGCCGCTCCTCGTGCACGGGCGAGCGGAGGAGCTCCGCCGCGTCCTCCAGCGGGAGATCGGCGTGCTCGCGCGCCAGCCCGCGCAGCACGGGGACGCGGACGCCGACGAAGACGTCGCCCTCGCCGTAGTCGCCGGGGCCGGTCTTGAAGTAGCGCTGGAGGAAGCGCGCGTCCCCCGGGTCCGCCAGCTCGCGGACGCGCGCGCGGAGCGATTCGAGGCTCGCCATCGATGAGGGGTGCGTCAGAGGGCCGGCGGAAGAACGGGGACGATGTGGAAGGTGTTCCGGGATACGCCGAGGTGGATGATCACGCGAAAGGCGGCGATCTCGCCGGGCCCCAGGTGAAAGCGGAGCGAGCCCGAGCCCGCCAGCCGGCCCCAGATGCCCGCCGCGCCCACGTGGAGGATGTGGTCGCCGGGCGCGGCGTTGAGCGTGAGCGCCTCCTCCGTGCGCAGCCACCCGGCCACGTCTCCGTCCAGGATCACGCGAAGCCGCCGCGCCACCGAGACGAGCTCCGCCGGCCGCTCCAGGTGGATCACGCCGACGGGGGGGTGCTGGCTCATGGTGCCGGACGCGGGGAGAGATTCGGGACGGAAGGCGGGCGGGCGGATCTCGTGCGGGGCGGGGCCAAGATGATCGGCGCCGAATCCATCGTCAAGCAATCGTTCGGGGGTCGATCGGGCTTCCACGGCGGATGCCGATCATCCCCCGAACGACGGCCAGGAAAGACGTACCGTCCAGCCGGTCCGACTGTGGGGGATGGGAACGCGAGAGGGCCGCCGGCTGAGTGCCGGCGGCCCTCCCGCGCGGATACGGCCGGAACGACCGTCAGGATTCCAGCTGGTAGCGGAAGAGCAGCGACGCGGACGAGCTTCCGTCGGCGAGCGCGGCGCTCACCTGCAGGCCCGTGGCGATCTCCGGCTGCCCCATCGGCCCCACGAACACGGCGGTGACGCGGTCGCCGCCGGGCGTGGCGATCACGAAGTCGGGGCGGGCCATCAGCAGGAGCATGATGTAGCTGGCGTCCTGCAGGGGGATGCGCTGGCTCAGGAGCCCGGGCCAGTCCACCTCCACCTTGCAGGTGTTCGACGACAGGATGTCGAACACGAAGGTGGCGCGCACCTCCGCCGGCGCGTCCGGCGGCCACTGGTAGTGCGCGTTCACGACGATCCCGCTCGCCGCGGTCGTCATCGTCCCCGCGCCGATCTGGCGGTCGCCGAAGATCACGTCGACGTTGCGCGTGTCCTGCGCGAGCGTCGTGGTGGCGTTGGGGTCCGCGATGGTGATGGGAGTGCTCATGGGATGGTCCTTTGCTGCGGTGTGGATGAAGGATTGCTGCATGAAGTACCGCCAAGATGATGCGCCCCGAATCCGCCGTCAAGCAAACGCTTGAACCCGTCCGACGGATGGCCTACCGCCGCAGCTCCGCCGGCACGCGCTCCAGCAGGCCGAGCTCGAGGACGCCCCAGAAGCCGATCAGGATGGCCTCCGCGGCGTCGTGGCGGAGGGAGGTGGGGCGGGCGGCGCCGGACCACTCGATGACGCGGCGGGCGAAGGGGTCGGCGCTGTCCTTGGCCCGCGAGCCGCTCCGCTGCTCGCGCGTGTACAGCAGCCGCGCCCGCCACACCTCGGCGGAGATGCGGCGCACGGCGATGCGGCGGCGCTCGGCCTCGCGCTCCCAGATCTCGGCCAGGTTGCCGCCGCCCTCCAGCACCAGCCAGGCCACGTCCGGCAGGTCGTGCAGCAGCCCGTGCACCGCGCGCCGCAGCCGCGTGGCCGATCCGAAGTTCTGCGAGCGGTACCAGACCAGGCGCCCGTCCGGCCCGTACAGCGCCAGCCCCGTGCGGAGCCCCAGATCGACCGCGAGAAGCGAGCTCATGCGCCGCGCACCGCGCAAAAGATCTGCCCGCCGGAGCGCATGGGCTCCGGCGGGCAGCGTTCGATCGGGATCGGTTGATCAGGATCATTCGATCGAGATCCTTCGATCGTCATCACCCGATCGTCATCACCTCGTCGACGTTCTTCGATCCGTATCCTCGATCCGTATCCTCGATCGGGATCGGGCGAGGGTCAGCGGGTGCGGGCCTTGACCGCCTGGAACTCGCGGACGAAGGCGCGGGCGTCGGCGGGGGAGAAGGCCTCCGCCATCTTGGTGTCGTTGACCTCCACGTCCTCGAAGATCCGCTCGCCCTCCTCGGTGGTGAAGACCAGCCGGCCGCCCTGGTACTCCACGCTGCGCAGCTCGCTCACCGGGTACTCGATGCTCCGCCGCAGCATGGTGGAGACGCTGCTGCGCACCACGTCGCCGATCATCCGCGCCAGGAAGCCGTCCCCTTCGTCGCCGGCGTCGCGGGCCATCTCGCCGGACACCTGGCGCAGGGTGCGCTCGGTGAGCTGCATGGCCACCACGTCGCCGGTGAGGAGGAGCGAGACCACGTCGTTGGTGGTGGTGATGGCCAGCCGGGCCTCGCGCGCGTCGCGGCGCGGGCCCATCCGCGCGGGGTACTCCTCGGAGAGGTTGCCGATCTCGACGCCGTGGCGCTCGGTGCGCTGGGCGGCGGCGTGCTGCGCGGGCACCAGCGAAAGGACCGCGAGGGCGGCCAGGAGAAGGCGCTTCATGGGATCCATCGGATGTTGAAGGGAGGTGTTCCGGAGTGCCCGCGCTGGTACGGCGACCCGCCGACCGAGGTTTCAGCCCCGCTTCCACACTCGATCGAGCCCTCCCAGATGAGCCCTCCCGCACGTTGTCATCCTGAGGCCGGTCACGCCCACCCCGTCGCCCACGGGACCGTCGGCAGGCCGAAGGATCTATAGCCAGTGTCGCGACACCGTTCGGCGGTGACGCGCCCCACGCAGCCTGGGGCGCGATGAAGCCGGACTCTCTCGTGAGGCTATAGATAGATAGATCCTCGACCTGCGGACACTTGCGCAGATGTCGATTGGGGCGTGACCGGCTTCAGGATGACGATTCGTGATCTGGCGCATCATCCCGTGACCTGTCGCATCAACCCGACAACTTCGCGGCCGAGCCGATCATCCCCCGTCCTCCCAGTACTCCGATTCGCGGGCGATCTCCTCCAGCGCCTCGGTGAGATCGTCGCGGCTCTCCTGCTCCCGCATCGACAGCGCCCACTCCGTCGCCGCGAGGAGGTGGTGGAAGCGGATGCGCGGAAGGATCGCCTCGGGAGATTCCGAGCGGTAGAGCGGGAGGATGCGCGCCAGGACGTCGGCGCCGAAGTCCTCGTGCACGTAGATGAAGTCGCGCGCCGGATCGCCGATGGCCAGGTCGCCGAAGTCGATGACGCCGGTGACGCGCCCCGTCTCCTCGTCGTGCATCACGTGGTCCGGCCCGAAGTCGCCGTGCAGGATGGCCGGGCGATACCCCCACCGCGCCCCGCCCTCCAGATACGAAGCGAACACGCCCTCGACCCGCGCCGCGACGTCCGCGTCGAGCAGCGGACGGAGCACCGCGCGGAAGCCGCCGAGCACCCTGCGCGCGTCCGCCGCGTGATCGCTCACCGGGACACCGCACGCGAGCACCGCGTCGAGCGGGAGCGAGTGAAGCGCCGCGAGGAACCCGGCGATCCCGCGCGCGGCATCGGCCCGGGACGCGTCGGGGAGCGCGTCCCACTGGTCGCGCGTCAGCTCCACGCCGGGGATGCGGGGGTGGATGGAGAACGGCGGCGCGTCGGGGGGATGGTGGAAGCGCGGCCGGGGCACGGGAAGCGGAAGCGCGCCGGCGATGCGCTCCATGGCGCACGCCTCCCGCGCCAGCGCACGCGCCGCCTCGTCGTGCCGCGCCACGCGCACCACGCGATCGCCCTCCGCCGCGAACGCAAGGCAGAAGTCCCCCGCCCCCAGCGGCTCCAGCCCGTCGATCCCGTGCGCGGGAAGGATCGCGCCCAGGCGCTCCTCGGCCTCCGTGTATTCGTCCATCATCCGCCCCCGGTGACTGAAAGCCCACGATTCGGTAGATTCATCGCCCCGTCCCGCCATCTCCCCGGCAAACCCGCTCCAGACGCCAGCCTCACCGATGAACATACGCACGGCACTGCTCCCCGCGCTCGTCCTGGTCCTCGCGCCGCGCGCGCTCCCGGGGCAGGCGAGCCCCGGGCCGTATCGCACCTCGTACATGGAAGCCACGCTCCCGGCGGGGTTCTCGGCGCCGGTCCGCGCGGAGACGGAGGCGAACGGGGTCCGGATGATCACCCACGCCTCGCGGGGGAAGCGCGGGGCCATCGCCATCGTCGAGATCCCGCTCGACGGCGCCGTCCTGGTGGACACCACGCTGCGGGCGCGCCGCGAGGCCCTCCAGCAGGTTCGCACGGGGATGATGAGCGCCACCCGCGCCACGCCCGTGGGAGAGCCCACCGAGATCCTGACGGACGACCGGGTGGGGCTCCGCACCCGGGCGGTCCGGCGGGACGGAGGCGAGGGCCACATCCTGCTGGACGCCTTCGTCCCGCGCCGCGGGCCGCTGGTGGTGATCCTCGCCACCTTCGTGGCCGACGAGAAGGGCGCGGAGCAGGCCCCCGAGGTGCGCCGCTTCCTGGACTCCATCCGCGTGCGGACGGAGGCGCTCGCCGCGGCGCCCGTCCACCCCGACTCGGCCGGGCTGGTCCGCTGGATCCAGGGGCGGTGGGCGTGGACGCAGGGCGACCAGGCCAGCAACCCGTTCACCCTCTCCTGGTCCGCGGACGGAAAGAGCCTGGACCTGGTCTACGCCCGCCCCGTCCCCCTGGACTCGGCGGGGAACACCCGCAGCAGGTACAGCTACCGCGACGCCTCCGTCGGCCCGGGCTACGTCCGCGGCACCATCGACAACGAGCGGCGCAAAGATGCCGAGGGGCGTCCGGTGTCGTGGGACTTCGTCTGGCTGTCCGGGGACAGCTTCTGCTGGAGGCGCAGCGACTGGCCCCCCGCCCAATGCACCGCGCCCGTCGTCCGGGTGCCGGAGCCCGCTCCCCCGTCCACGACGTCGACCCGGTAAGCGGAGGGCGGCGCGCCGGAGTGGGTCGATCGTGCTGGCCGGAGCGAAGCCGGCGGGGAGGCGCCATGCCTTCCCGCCGGTTTCTTCGTGAGGCGCCGCAACGGGCGGAAGAGCCTATGAATCAGGCGGCGCGGACGGTACATCGGAACCGGTAAACGCGACCCACTCGACGATGGCGAACAGGAGACGGACGTCCGCGAGATCGATCCGGGTCCACGGGAACTCGAGCCCCTTCGTGGACGTCTTCGCACGGTCCAGGAGTGGATCGGGAACGCAGCTGCGAAGATACCCGGAAGCATTCCGAAACAGCAGGCCGCCCGGATCCGCGCGGATGAATCCATTCGCCTCGGGCCGAAAGGTCAGCAGCGTGCCGCGGGGAAAATCGCCGCGGAGCACGAACTTGTCGCGAAGCTCGCTGAACCTGACACACGTCCCGAGGCCCAGCTCCTCGAGCCGGCCCATCTCGGAGCGCACCACCGGCCGGAGTCTCTCGAAAGCGCTCATCGCACGATCCCCGGAATCATCCGAACAGCGGCTGCCATGGCCCCGTGAAGCTCCGGGCGACGCGCGTGTCCGGCGGGAGCGCGGCGCGGCTCCGGAAGGTGACCTCCACCACACCACCCGGCGTGACGTCGCAGGCGGCGGCTTCCTGGAAGGTGTCCGGGCCACGGGGGGCCGCCCGGCCTTGAGTCCAGCGAGGCGCGCCGGAGTTGAAGCGGCAGAACCGCGGCGGATTCCCCGGATTGGCATCGACCATGGAGCGGGAGGGAACGCGCAGGATCGCCGGCTTCTCGTCCGCGTACGTCTCGAAGTGTCGCCGCCGGTAAGGAATAGGGCTGTCCTCACTCCCGGGCCAGAAGAACACCTGCTCGTTCAGCATCTTCACCAGGTCCTCGAACGCCCAGCCCGGTGGAAGCGCGACGTTGCCGGCGTGCAGCGGCGCCTGATCCCGGACGTGCACCTCGGCCCGTCCACCAGGATCCGCTCGCCGGAGCGGCGCCGCTCGCCCAGAAGCTCGGGCCGGTCCGCACGCGCGATCAGCGCCGCCGCGCTCTCCAGCTCGCCGGTTCGCCGCACGCGCTCAAGGTTGTCGAAGGCGGTCAGGTGGAAGAGAAAGGGCCGCAGAGCGGCAAACCCGTCGAGAGAGAACGCCATCGCTCCACCTGCGCGGCTACGTGGACAGCGGACCGCACCGGAAAAGCCGGTGCGTGAACAAAGCCACGCGGCTTCAGGATCGGTGCCAGGGTAAAGATGGCGAAGCGCGTGCAGCACCCCGCTCAGCCGACGGACTCGGCCTCCCACAGCCCCGGGTAGCGGGTGACGAGGCCGGCTTCGTCGACGTCGATGTCGCGCTGGAAGGCGCCGTCCGCGCTCTCGTAGCGGTAGGCGCGCTCGCCCAGGCGGCGGTAGGTCTGGTCCAGGCGCTCGAGGCGGAGGCTGGGGAAGCGGAGCCACGCGGCCGCGGCGGGCCCCTCCTGGCCCACCGCCAGCCCCAGCCGGCGGATGGGGAGGAGGTTGGTGGAGGGGCTGAAGTTCAGGTCCACGTCGGTGCATCCGGCCACCTGGGGGCACTCCGCGCCGTTCATCGTCCACCGCCCGTCCGCGTGGGCGATCTCGATCTCCACCTCGTCGCCGCCCACCCACCCGCTCACGTGGGCCGAGACGGTGCGCCACCGCTCGTCGCAGACGATGCGGTAGTCCAGGCGGCACCCGCGCCCCTCGTGCGCGAACACGGCGGTCCCCAGCAGGTGCCGGCGCCCATCGCGGAAGACCAGCCGCGCCGCCTCGTGCCCGGGAACGTCGATCCTCCGCCAGAGGATGGAGCCCGCCGCCGTCGCCTCGTCCGTCATCTCGATCTCCTCCGTCCGGTCGATGTCACAGGTCGCCCAGCCCGTGCATTGAGAATCATCCCGCCGCGCGGCGGGTTCCCGGCCCTTGCCCTCGCGGGATCCCGGCAGCAATATCGAGACTGTCGTTTCGGTGCGATCGGCGGGCCCGGAAGCCCCGCCGTGCGCCCCGCGCGGCATCCTCCTCGCGGTGACGGAGCGGCGCCCGCCCCCTTGTGCGAACGGCGGGTCTGTCGAACGTTTCAATCATCCCGTTGCCGCCGCCGTCGGACGGCGGATCATCGGCGCCCCATGCATCGTTCCACGGGTTTTCCCATGCGCATGCGCACCCTCGCGGTCCTCGCGGCCGCCTTCGCCCCCGCCGCCGCGCACGCCCAGGCGCGCACCGGGCCGGCGCTCCAGCAGGAGTCCGCCACCCTGGCCGCCCCCGCGCTGGCGGCGGATCCGTGGATCGCGCCGCCGGCGGGGGTCGAGGCGGCGCCCGTGGCGGCGGCGCTCGGCGGCGCGCGGAGGGAGGCGCGCGCGGCGCCCAGGGCGCGGCGGATGCTGTTCACGCTGGGGGGCGCGGTGGTGGGCGCGTGGGCCGGGTACCTGGGCTCGCAGGTGACGCGCAGCGACTGGGACAAGCAGGACAACGGCGACTTCTCGTCGTACCGCACGCAGTTCACCGTGGGCGGCGCGGCCGTCGGCGCCATCACGGGGCTGCTGGTGGGGCGCGGGGGCGGCGAGCCCGCCGCCCGCGCGCGCCCGGCCGTGCTGGTGCGCGACGAGAACGGGAGCCGCGACGAGATCGCGCTGGCCGAGATCCGCCGCTCGCAGGCGCGGAGCGCGCTGGAGCTGGTGCAGGAGCTGCGCCCCCTCTGGCTGCAGAAGCGCGGGATCCAGAACCCCGGCGAGACGGGGCGCGCGTCGTCGAACGGGCGCGACCTGACCGTCATCCCCGGGACGGGCGGGATCATGGTCTACCTGGACAACGCGCGGGTGGGCGAGGTGGACGCGCTCCGCGAGATCCCGGTCTCCTCGCTCTCCGGGGCGCGGTACCTGGACGCGGCGGCGGCCACGCAGCGCTTCGGCGGCGGGCACCCGCACGGGGCCATCGTGCTGCTCACCGCACGCACCAGCGCCAACCCGTAACCCGTTCCGCGCGAACGACCTCCGGGCGGGGCGCGGCGCCGGACGGGCGGCCGCGCCCGCTCGTCTCCCCCCGCCCGATCCGAAGGCCGGCGCGGCGTGGTCAGAATCGTGCGGCGGCGCTCGTTTCAGGGCTCCGCGCGGCGCTCGCCGCGCGGCCGCGGTCTTCCCTCCCACGCGCGAGGACGCCGATGACACCCGCACGCACCACCGCCCTCACCCTCCTGGCGGCCGTCTCCACGCTCACCGGGTGCTACGGCCCCGGATCGCAGGTCCACGGGGTGAGCCCGGGCACCTCGCACACCACCCGCGCCTCGGCGGCCACGGTGATCGAGGGGCACCAGCTGCACCAGGGCGACCGCACGCTGCTCTCGCTGCTGCGCGGCCGGCTGACGGCCATGAACGTCCACCACCGCGGCGACGCCTGCCCGGAGGTGACGCTGCGCGGGCCCAAGAGCCTGACGGGCTCCAGCAACCCCGCCATCTACGTGGACGGCACCCGCGCGGCCAACACCTGCATCCTGGAGATGATCAACCCCACGCAGATCAGCCGCGTGGAGGTGTATCCGATGGGGATGGCGACGTCGGTCCCCGGCATCCGCGCCAGCTCCAACGGCATCATCCTGATCTACCTCCTGGACGGCACCGAGGACGAGACGCCCCCGCACCAGTCGTCGTCCTGAGGCGCCGGCCCTCGTCTCCCCATCGCCACCACCACGACCGACGATCGATCCAGCACGATGAAAAGGACCTCCCGGGGCGCGATGCTCCGGGAGGTCCTTCGTTTCCATCTCGACGGCAGGCTTTGCAGCGGCAGCATCCGAAGCCGATAAGCCCGGCATCCCGCCCTGGAACCCTCGGCGGAGATGAGTATCGAAATTTTTTTGAGGAGGCACCCTCGCCCGCCCGAATCCGCGTCCCGTCTCCGAGCCCTCGCAAACTGCGTCATCAGGAGGATCGGCGCGGGAGCCAGGTCCTGCTCCACATCCCCCCGATGACGCAGTTAGCACGGTCTGGGCGAGCACGAGATCCCGATGATGGGCGAGATCGACCGCAGCATCCGATGCGGCGTCGAGTGTCAGCCCGAGTCCACGGGGACCGCGGCGGTTGCGGCCGAGGCGGTGTCGCCGCTGCCGCGCCCGGGCTTCGCTGCTGCGTCGGCTGGATTCTCACGGCCCTGCCGTCGCTTGCGAATGCTGAGGCCCCGCTCGGCCTCGGAATGACAGCTTTACGGACACGGATGATCCGGGAGTGCGCAGGGGCGGCGGAGGAACGGGATTCTCTACGATGCCCCGATCCTCATCCTTTTTCCTGGCTGTCGATCCATCCACGCGAAAAGAGGCGGGGGGCGTCCCC
>Ga0247770_1001869_pt1 | contig 14185 bp, 5 predicted proteins | sample UWRJL136409B6_FD_179943 | JGI IMG/M metagenome (GOLD analysis project Ga0247770, IMG submission 179943) | Plant litter microbial communities from Arlington Agricultural Research Station in Wisconsin, United States - UWRJ-L136-409B-6 | ecosystem: Environmental > Terrestrial > Plant litter >... | reverse complement strand
CCCCATGTTGCCATCTCAACAACCCAACAACAGCCAAAAGCACTCATCAACAACCCAGGCCCCTCTACCATTATATCCTCAACTTCACAATGTCTTCCCCTCCAACCCAAACCCCAACCGAAACCTCTCAAGACGAGTCCTTCCCCCTCACCATCCAATGCCACTGCTCCCGCCTCAAAATCAACTACCCCTCCAAACCCACCTCCCTCAACGCCTGCCACTGCTCCGTGTGCTACAAGTACGGCGTCCTCTGGGGCTACTTCCCCGGCAACGAAGTAACCATTACCGAATCCGACGGCGCCACCATCCAAGACTACATCCGCTCGGACGAAGGGCGTACCGGTCACCTAGCCTTTCGGCGGTGCAGCCATTGCGGGTGTGTGATGTGCTGGTCGCGGTTGAAGGAAGGTCCAAAGACGCTGTCGACGGGTGTGAATTTCCGGCTGGCGGATTGGAGGCTTATCGAAGGGATTCCCCAACGGACGGGGATGAAGGAGTCGAATGAGTGGCCCAAGGCTTGAAACACCAAAGGGTGAATGCAGCTGTGGACTTGTCTGTCGAGTTCGAGATCAATGCAAGTCCCTCTCGGGAATATCGGCGAGGTGCAGAACATTTGGATTGGATTTGCGTTGTGAGATGTTGTCCTTGACTAGCGCCACAAAAAGCGTAAGAATATCATAAATGGAATACTTCGTAACACATCTCTCCATTACAAACTTAAGAAACTGAGACGAGGTCTGTCGAGAAGAAATCCCCTAATTTTGACACACGACCCTCCTCAGACACTGACGCCTTCAGTGATACGCATGACATTCTTGATGTCACCGAATGAGATCCCACGACCGGCACGTTTCGCCATAATCCGTGCCGTCTTAGTGACGTTCTTGATCCTGCGCCCGTTGATGTCGATATCGGCTAGCTTGTCATATTCTTCCTCGGTGACGGTCGAGTCCTCCTCTCGCGACAAGAAGGTCTTCCAGATTGCAAGCCGAGAAGGCTTGTCCAGGGCTGGGAAATTCATGGTGAGATGGATTCGCGAGTACACTGCCGGATCCAGAACCTTCTCGCGGTTGGTGGTGAGGAACAGGAGCGATGGGTAGTACTCCAGCTCGCGGAGAAACCGCGAAACCACGTGGTTTCGATCCGGCGAATTGTCATTGCGCTTCTCGAGATACATGTCGGCCTCGTCGATAAGCTAAGTGACAAATGTCTGTTAGTTATTATTCTCTTCGAAGACAAGTAAGAGGCAACGGAATGTCTCAGCAGTGCGATTTGACATACAAGAACAGCGTTCCACCGCGCAGCCTGAGCAAAGGTCGTGCTCAACTCGTCATCCATGTCATCGGTGTCCCGAACTGGCCTGCCAGGCCTGATTGGCGTGGGGTCGTTATTGCGATTTACCACAGCCTTGGTAAGCTGGGAGAGTTCCATCTTGACAAGGGGGGCATTGATCTTTTCAGCAACTACACCGAGGGGTTAGGAAGTCCATTTAGGTAAGATTGGTGAATTTTACATACCTGATTCCGCCGTCATGGTCTTGCCCACGCCAGGGTCGCCAGCAAGGAGGATGACAAGCCCGCCACCTAAATAGTCAGCACATATCTCAACGTAATCGATTCAGACTGCTTACCTTTCCCATTAATGACGTCGTCGAAATTGTCGCCATCCTTGAGCTGATTCTCGACAAAAGACAGAATCAGATCTTTGTATCCCTCCGGCAAAACTAGGCTGTCGAAGGGCTGAGTGTTGAAGTTGATGTCCCGGATACGATCGACGTCAAAGATTTCCCAGCGCTTACCCCGCAGGTCATAGCCGCAGATGGTTGCGTCGCACATCTGGTATTGCAGATCGGTCAGGACGGGGCGCTGCTTCCCCTGTGCATCACTTTCCCCTATAATTGGTTTGTTAGCGACCAATGGCGAGGCCTGTTGGATCGGGATTCCGCACATTCTGACTCAACTGACGACACGGAACTGACAGAACGACGGCGGCGGGGTAAAGGAATCGACTGCGGGTGGTGTGGTCTTGGCGATAGAGGACGGGCTGGGCGAACTTCGTAATCGTCATCACTGTAGGAATCCTCATAACGGGCGCCACGACCACGACGGCGGTTTAACCTTATGTCCTCTTCTGTCCGAAGCGGGCGGTGCCCACCCGGCGGCACCGTCTCGACGGGAGCTTGTGTGATAAGGGTCGTATAGTGACCCAACTTGTCAACCGGCCCCAGATATCCGAGACCCGCGTTACGCCTGCGGGGATGGCCGATCACGTCAAGAATGATGCGGCGCTCCAGCTGCTTGCTTGAGTCGGCCCCGGCCAGCTTGCGATCTCGTTCGTCCGGGAGATAGGCCATGTACTTCTTCCCGACGAGCTCCTGGAATCGCTTGCCTCGTTCAATGCACTTCTGCCGAACAATGTCGCCATCACGCACGAACCTTTCAGGGATGGCTGTCAGGCCGGCAATTTTCCGTGTGCCCTTGAAAGAACTGACGCCGAGGAAGTGGGTGCGGTATCCAAACCGATAGCCATCGTAGTCGACGGCGCAGCCAATGATCTCGTAGTAGAAGGGGTCGTGGAGAGCAAGGGCGCTCGATGTCACAGTGTAATAGCAGCCGTACTCTGTAGTACGGTCATCCGAGTCGTAAACGATCTCGCCGGGCGGAAAGAGTATCCACAGGTGCTTGAAGGTGATAATGCCGTGTGGAACGAGCTCGGCACTCACTGCGAATGCCTCCGCCAGGTCGGCCTTGACGATGGAACGGATCTGCAAAAGGACGGCCTTGACGACCTCGTTCTGCTCGTCCTCGACTGCTTTCTCGAAACGCTCCCAGCGCCAGAAGAACTGGCGGAAGGGGGCCTTGAAGACGAGATACTTCACCTCGGGAGTGAGGTTGTCGTAGCCTTTGAAGACCTCAAAGAGCACCTTGCGGACCTCGGGGTTGCAGACTTCGAGCGAGTGGATGGCGACGCGCATCTTGCCCTCAACTTCGGTAGGCATCACACGCTTGCGGACGATGATAGGGTGGGTGCACTCATCTGCCTCGACGGTGTCGATGTCGACATCGGCGGGGATCTCGTTGACCCAGTTGATGCAGCACTGGCACTTGCGGGGGCCCTCGTACAGGTCCTGCACCAGCCTCTCGCGGTCCTCATCGCTGAGTCGAGCATCGCCCTCATTTCGAATAGCGTCTGCAAGTCTCTCGATCACCGCGAAGGGTTCATCGCCCGATGTGAGCAGATCGTCGACGGTGTTGCTCGTCATGGTGGAGTTTGGAAGGTTGGGAGGTTGGATGTGGGTGAAGAATTCGCTGTCAATCCACAGCAGCCTCTGTCTCCTTTATGTCCCATCCCCATTCACGACGGTAGGTGATGCCGGCCATGTCTGAGGCTTCACTGCCTCAATGGGGCGAGCGCCAAGCCGATCCCAAACACCTCGATTGGCTCTCGTGCAAGCCAGGCCCGATGTGTTCTTTCGGAACAACATCTGATTAGCCCCGACAGCTGCAGCGTGCAGGCAGCCGCAAGGCAGCCATGCGCCATGGCACCAATAATCGCAGCTCTGGGGACGCTGTGGTGCGGAGAATGAAGTCCGCAGCGTGGGGTACAGGCTGAGTCCTAGAAATCCCCTCTGGCGCAGTGCGGAGGCATGGGGGCTGTGCATCAAATGCCGACAGGACGTTGACCTGCACAGAATGAATGCGACTCTGCGCCGGAGGTTGGTGATGAGGGACATAAATCGGAAGACTCGCAGCTAACGTTCTGAACATGGCTTGGAGGGCTTGGAGAGATTTTGAGATCAGATTTGGTGGATTCGGGTCTCAGCTGCTCTTGTCATCATGTCCGACTCTTTTGGAAGGAGCGCTCAACCAAGTGTCCCACCCACGGAGCTGGGACGGCTGCGTATCTTGTCCTCCACTTCCGGGCTTCGCGTCTCCCCTCTGGCACTCGGAGGAGGAAACATCGGCCAAGCCTGGAACAAAGTATGGGGCGTCATGACCAAGGAGCGGGCCTTTGAGCTGCTCGATACGTATTTGGATGTCAGTCGACTTCTGTCCCTCTTTCTCATCCAAATGCATAAGTCAACTGCGGGGACACAACTGACTTTTTTGCAGGCGGGCGGCAACTTCATCGACACCTCCAATTCCTACCAAAATGGGGAGTCGGAAGCCTGGATTGGCGAATGGATGTCCCAGCGCGAAGGCGGCATCCGCGACCAGGTGGTCCTCGCCACCAAGTACACGGCCGACTCCCAGATCGTCACGGCCGGCGAAGGGAAGAAAGGCCGCACTGTAAACGCGGGCGGAAACCACCGACGCAGTCTGCACATGAGCGTGCGCGACTTACTATAAAGGCTGCAGACCGATTACATTAACATCCTGTACGTGTATTGGTGGGACTACACAACGTCCATCAAGGAAGTTATAAACTCGCTGTATGCTCTCATTTTATAAGCTAAAGTGTTATACCTTGGTATTAGTGACGCACTGGTGTGGGTTGTGAGTGCAGCTAACATATATGTAAAAGTTCATAGAAGAACACAGTTTAGCATCTACTTAGGGCGTTAGAACGTTCTGGACCGCGACTTTAAGCGGGACATCCTGCCTATAGCTTGGAGCTTTAGAATGGCGCTGGCTCTATAGGGAGTGTTAAGTGGTGGATAGTATGTGACAACCCTGCAGGCCGTCACTTGGGCCGGAGCGGCCCGACGGATCCCCCACAGAGGGAACAGTGCAGAAAAACAGTACGCACGGTACTGCGCACTGGGCCAGGGGTGCAAAGACCCGAAGCCCCTACAACCAACCAGGAGTTGCTCAGTCTTAGCAGGAGTGCTTACCTACTAAGCGTCTATAAGACCTCTGAGCAAGAAGTGCTTAATAGCAGGTTACTCAGTTCCTCACTAAGTAACAAGCCACTAAGCAAGGTATAAGGTACCTCCCGTCTAGTTAGTATAGATAGCTATAATTATACCCACAACCACTGTAAGGGACTCTAGTTCCTTACGCTAATATTCAATTATTCATTTATATCTTACTGTTCAGACTTACCCTTATATATTATAGTGATAACAGCCTACAGTGACATTAAACCCCTTATCTAAGAGTGCTAACTTAATAAGCCGTCTTTAGAACACCCCTTACCTATTAGCATCCTACTATACGTTTTATCTTAACTTACATTAGTCCTCTTAAGGCCTATATTAGGTGCAGGTTATAATATAATATTAGCGTCACAGTTTTAAACGCTGTTTATTAAATTCCCAGACACTACCTCCCTCCCGTCACTAACATATTAACTTCCAGAAAGGGCAAGGAGCCCGAGGAAGCGTAAGCTTAACCTTAGCTCCCTATTATTAATAAGTTAGCCGCACGCCTTAAAGAATTAAACCTTAACTAATAAGGGCTAGTTAAGGAGCTTAATAAAACCTTCCCTAGAGATATTAAAAGCCGTATTAGTCTTATTAAAAAACTTTAAGCTTAACTTAACACTATTAAGTTAAAGAATAACGACCTTAAGGGCTTATAAAAGAAGTAAGTAAAGCTTCTCCTACTATTGCGTTTTAAAGGAGACTTTACATAACTGGAGTCTTAAATAGCCCAGCTCCAAAGCTATATCACCTACTATAATAAGCAGTTCTTTGAAAAAGAAGGAAAAGTCAGGTTCGCTAGAGCTCTACTAAATAAAGTAACCACTTACTAGTATAAACCTTACGTAAAGACAATTAATAACCTCTCTGTAAATAAAGCTTAAAAGGAGGCTCCTGAGACTTAAGCCCTTTTCGATAACTTTAACGTTTTTATCGACTAACTTTAAATTAAGTTTAAAGAACTAAACACCTTAAGGCAGGCTAAGTAACACCTTATAACCTTAAAGTAGATATCCTCAGTCCTTAAGTTCTCTATATACTTTAAACTGGAAATAGTAAAGACTAAGCTTAACTAAAAGGCTTTAATAATACTGTTCTAAAGTAATCTGAAAGAGCACGTTATTAAAGACCTTTATTAAGAAGACTGTCTAAATTATTTTCAGGAGTTAATTAAGATAATTATTAAAGTTAATAACTAGTATTACGATTACTATTATTAGAAGAACTTTTAAAAGGAACAAACTCCTTACCAGCTAAGTAAACTTAAGAAAAGGAACTAATCAACCATAATAAGTCACTATCCCAGACTAATAAACATTAATATAGTAAACCGCTAGAATCGACCTAACCGCGATAAGCCTTAACAGCAATAGCAGTAAAAGCAGCTTAAGGACTTATCTTAAGTTTAATACTTTAATTATAATAAAAAAAGATATATAGTATAATAATGCCCGTTATTAAAGCAAATTAACTAGAAACTTATCCTAAAAGGAGGAAAGTATATTAAGTTTAACTTAAAAGATATCTATATTAAGATAACAGGTAATGAAGAAAACTACATTTAAATAAACAAATATAACTTAAAAGATAAGGAAGAAGAGGAAAAACCTTAAGATATAATGTACCTAATCCTTAAAGGTATTTTAAAAAAGTTAGCTACAGAGGTATAGGTTATAGAAGACTAACTCTAAGGTAGAAACTTAGAATTACTGGAAATACAGGTTATAGAAGACCAACTTTAGGAAAAGATGTTCCAGTTAGCTATTATAAGCCTTAAAAACCTTACCTTATAAGCTTAAGAACTAAAAAAGTTTAAGAAAGACCTTAACTTAAAAATCACTAAAATAGTAAAGAGAGTCGAAGAACTAGCCCTTTAAGTTACTTAAATAGTAAAGTAAGCTTTAAAAGGTAAAAGGGAATAAATTAAGAGAATTAAACTAAAAAAACAGAAGTTCTTCTTAACAGTACCCCTTAAGACTTTTAAATACTTTAAACACACTAAATAGATCAGTACCCTTACCTCCCTAAAAAAAGGACAGCTTAGGTAACTACTTTACACTAAAGCTAATATACTTTAAACTAGTACTTTAAAGGTCCCTTAAAAAGGTATAAAGTAAACATATTAACAGAGAGTCTAAAAGCTAAAGGAGAAATATTAAGAGTTAATAAATAAAATAAAGGATTTATAAGTTAAAAGCCTTACTGTTACATCTAAAGATAAAGCGGTAAAGATTAGGCTGTAGCTCTGTAACAGAGTTCACTTTATTAATCAACTTAAATATCAACTCGTTAAGGAAAGCTATTTTATAAAAGAATAAGCCAGGTTATTACTACTTAAGTTTTAAAAAGAGATTTAGGAGAAATAATAAACTTAAAGGCAAGTGGAAAAAGAAAAGAAACAAGGTGTTACTCTTCCCATTCTGTACTTTATAACTGCAACACCTACAGTTAACATTAACTACCCTAGTTATAAAGACATACTGTAAATTAACTATATATATAATAATTACACTATTAACCAGTATAGTAGGTTTAAGGCCCTTTATAACCACTTCTTTAACGTATAAAGATAAGATTACACTATTATAAAGGTAAAGTTAGAACTAGCTTACTACTAAGTCTCCTACTCTCTAATAAGGGAGTCTAGTAATAAACGGAAGGTTACTATAGTTAATTAAACTCCCACTACATGTTAGTAAAGAGGAGTACTTAATAACTACTTAATTATAATATACTTATTATACCTTAATAGAAAAGCTAGAGAATAATAAAAGTGAGAAAACTACTAATAGATTTAAGAGTAGAAGGACATTACTGTAATCTAATCTTACAAAACGTATTATTAACTTATTAAAGACTTTAAAAATATTAAATTATTTAAAGTTAACTAAACATTAAAACGTAAAAACTTAAGAAAAGTTAACTGTTAAGTTTATTAAAGTTACCTGTTTTTCTAAAAAATTAAGAAAAGGCTATAAGCCCTCTAAAAAGGCTAGAAACTAATAGTTTACTAGTTGGCAAAAACCCTAAGAAAAAGGAAAGGTACTTAAAGGTTAGGCTAGATAAGACCTTAAAGATAAATAATTACTATAACCTAAATGTTAAAGGAGTATAAACATTATTCTATTAATGTTAACTTAACAGATAGAAAAAGGAAAATGTTTAAGGTAAAAGCAGTAATTAATAATAGGAGTATTTCTAACCTAATACACCCCTTACTAATTAATTAAAGGAAACTCCCTAACGAAAAGTATAAAAAGGCTATTTCTATTTAAAACGGAGAAAAAGGCTTATATTAGTATAATAACAGCAAAGTCACCTACTACTTACCACTTCTAATTAAAGTGGACAGGGATAAATAATAAGTAAACTTTAACATTACACTAATTATAAGTTATAACATAATCTTAAACTTACCTTAGCTAGAAAAGTACAATCCTGTAATTAACTGGAGGAGTAGCTACCTCGCTTTCAGCAAATCCCCCAGCTATAATCACCATTTAAAGGAAGCTAAGAAGGCACTAAACTACCCTAAAGATACACAAAACACTTAAAAGCACACTAAACCCTCAGAACTAAACATAATTTAGGTTAAGTTTACAAAGATAGTTAAAAGACCAGAAAGTCTACTACATTACTTAAGTAACGACTTAAAAGGTAAAAAAAAGTAAGAAGCTGATTTATAGATAAGTAAAGAAATTAACTTATTTAAAGTACTTATAAAGTATAAGAAGTTTACCTTATTTCGAAAAAAGATACTGTAACTATTAAATTACGGATTATAAGACTATAAAATTAAGTTAAAGCTAGGAGCGAAGCTCCGCAGCTTCCAGCCTTACTACTTAAACCCTTAACAGGCTAAGGCTTTATAAGAGTATATTAATAAAAACTTAAAAAACAGGTTTATTATAAAGTCCTAATCCTTAACAAGGTACTTAATACTGTTTATCTTAAGGAAGGGAGACGGTAAGTTACGTATAGTCGTTAATTACTAAATGTTAAACAAGGACATAATTAAGAATTATTACTTATTACTACTTATTATAGAAATGTAAGAACAGATTATTAAGGTAAACTAGTTCTCCAGCCTTAATTTCCCTATAGGATTTAACTACGTTAGAGTAAAGGAAGAAGATAAGTATAAAACAGCTTTTCAGACTCGTAACAGGTATTATTAGTACTATGTTATATTAATAGGATTAATAAACGCCCTTACAACCTTTTAAGGCCTTATTAACAGTGTTCTCTACCCCTTCCTTAATAAGTTTATCTTTATATATTTAAACGATATTTTAGTTTATTCCAAAACTTTAAAAGAATACTAAAAATATATACAATAGGTTTTAACAGCTTTTAAAAAAGTAAAGCTAATAGTGAACTTAAAGAAAAGCTACTTCTACGTTTAGGAACTAAATTATTTAAGGTTTAAAGTAACCTTTAAAAAGCTTAAAATGTAACTGGAGAAGACAGAGGTAATTAAGGATTAGCTTATTCTAAAGAACTAAAAAGAGTTATAAGCCTTTATCAGCTTTATAAACTTTTATCGTTATTTTATTAAGTACTTTATAAAAATCGTAAAACTACTTTATAAACTTATAAGTAAGGGAAAGCTGTTTAAGTAGACTAATAGATAGTAAAAGGCGTTTAAAGACCTTAAATATACCTTTATCACAGCGTTAGTTCTAGCCCTCCTTAATTTCTTAAAACCTTTCTAAGTTGAAACAGATTCTTCAGAATTTACAATTAGTAAAGAACTTAACTAAGTCTAAGACGATAGGAAACGCCACTTAATTACCTTCTTATCGAAAGGAATCTATAACCTAGCCTTACGATATCTAATCTATAATAAAGAACTAATAACGATTATTTAATACTTTATTAAATAAGCACTGTATCTAAGTAATATAGAAGAACTGGTTTAAGTCTTTTCGGATTATAATAACTTCCAGTACTTCCTGATAAAGGAACTTAACCTACAGTAAGTATGGTAAGCAGAGTTAATAGCCCTGTTCCACTTCCAGATCCACTATATTAAAGGAAAAGATAATAAGTAAGCTAATACTCTTAATTAGAGATAAAACTATAAGGATACTAATCTAGTCTTAATCCCTATTATTATATTTAATAAAGCTAAAAACGGCACACTAAAGCATATACCGTAAATGTTAAATAACTAAACGTTAAAATAAATTATTAATATCTATATAAACTTATAAACAAAGTATAACATCTATTAGTAACAGTAAGACTTTTAAGTAAAAAAGTTAGTGGAAGGAACTTGTAAGTATAAGTACCTATTAAGAGACTTTTTAAGGTATTTACAAGACTATAGGAAAGAGTACTTAATATATTTAAACTATAATAAAACTAGTTATTAGCTAAAACAGCTATTAAAAGGTGTAAACAGTATACCTAAATTAGGAGTAAGGCTTTAATATTAAGAGAAACTGTATATTTATAACTTAAACGAATAAAAGAAGTATATATAGCAGACTTACAAATCTTAACTTAAAGGATATATAAGCTAAGTAAAGACTCTTACATAAGCTTAATAAGCGTACGCCTTTCTAGGAATAAAGAGGCTAGTCGAGGAAGTAGTTAATAATTACAATATCTGTTACCAGAAGTAAAACTAGCGTTATAAGCCTTATAAACTTCTTAAACTACTCCTTATACCATAAGCTTTATAAAGCTTTATCTTACTTAACTTTATCACTAGGATTCTAGAGTTTAGGGACCCTGTTATAAGAGTCACTTATAACTAAATCCTTATAATAGTTAACAGATTAACGAAATAAGCTTACTTTTTACTAACTTTAAAGGATATAACAGTGGAGTAACTTACTTATATCTTTAAAAAAGAGGTAGTTTTATAACACCTTTAACTAAACAATACCGTTATAAATTAAGATAAACTAATTATGTTAAAGTTTTAATAAGGACTAATATAAAGAATAAGTATAAAAAGTAAGCTTTTAACAGTATTCTACCTATAAACAGACAGTTAAACAGAGTAAGTTAACTAAATACTTATAATATATCTTTAAGCTTACGTTAACTTCAAATAAGATAATTAACTTAAGATATTATTAATAACGCAGATAACATATAACATAACGTTAGTTAAGTCGATAAGTATATTACCGTTCTTCACTAATTACAGTAAAGAGCTTAAATTCCGTTAAGGCTTACTTACTAATACCCCTTAAACTGTAATCTACGTAAACTAGATATAAAAGTTACATAACCACTTACAAGCCGAACTTAAGTTTATACGTAAATAAATAAAGAAGTTTACTAATAAATACTAAACTAAGTAACTAATACTTAAAAAAGGACTTTATTATAATAGTAAACGAGTTAAAAGACTAACTCTGTAAAAAGGGGACCACATTTACCTTTCTTTACAAAACCTACATTTAAAACAACTTAATAAGAAGCTTAACTTTAAAAGGTACAGATTATTCTAAATTAAGAAAAAGGTCGTTACCTCTAATTACAAATTAGACCTACTTATTAGTATAAAGGTATAGATTAAGGTTTTTCATATCTTACTTTTAAACTTACCTTAAAGGGAGTTCCTTTAGAAAAGAAGATTAAGATTAATACTAATAAGGATAAGTATAACGTTAAAGAAATTATAAATTTACAGAAAGGAAAGAATATATTTAAATATCTTATTAAGTAATTAAACTACAATCCTGAAAATAATTTATAAAAACTAGTTAAAAATCTTAAGTACTTAGACTTAATTATAGAGTTCTACTAGAAGAATTTAAACTAACTAAAACTAATAATAAAAACTAGAAATAAGATAAGATTTAATATTTAAACTATTATACTGAAAAGTAAGATTATTATAAGATTTAAAACTTAAAAAGTAATAAGAAACTCCTTAATAAGTATAGAAGGATATTTATTAAAACCTTTAACTAAGGTTATAAAAACCTTAGACTTAATAAAGAAGCTAGGCCTTTAAAGCTCCTAATAAGCTTTACTTAAGAACAGGTACTGTTAAAAGAGAAAAGTTAATAAAAAGAAAAATAAATAAAAAGTTATTAGGACTAGACCTTCTAACCCCGAGGAGTAAGGATTTAAGGTAATAAAAAGACCCTTAAGGAAACTACAAATTAGGTTAGGAAAAGGATATCAGTTAAAGTAACCCCTTAAAGAGAGAACTAACAGGTGTTCTTACTAAAAAGCCTCTCTAGTTAAAGGACTTACTAGCTTTAAAAGGAGTAGCTAAATAAACCTCCTTTTACTCTTAAAAATAAAAGACCTTTACCTCTTAACTAAACGTAAAAAAAGCTTACTCTTCCGTCTTACAGCGTTAGGCTTCAATCTAGTTAAGATAGGTAACAGCTTCGTAAAGCTTTTAAGTTTTTAACTTTAGGTTCCGTGTAGCAGTGTTATACTTAGCGTTAAAGCAGCGCTTCTCGGAAAGGAGCCGTTAAAGGAAGGTGTCGTTATAACTAAACGTATTACATAAAGATAAAGCCTTTATTAATAAGTATTTAAAGTAACTGTCTAACTGTATAGTAATAAGATAAGAAAGTGATTTTAAAGAATAATAACTATAAGGCGATATTTATGATTTAAAAGTCAAAATAAAATCCGTAAGGTTATAGTAATAAAAGGTACTGTTTTTTAAAGTGCGCTTTTATATACAGTTAATAAGTATAGTTACGTTAAAGAAAGGAAACGCTCTTACTAAGATTCTTTATAGGAAAAGAATGTTAAAGAGGGGGAATTATGTAACGACCCTACAGGCTGTTACTTAGGCCAGAGCGGCCTGACAGATCCCCTATAGAGGGAACAGTGCAGAAAATAATACACACGGTACTACGCACTAGGCCAGGGGTGCAAAGACCCGAAGCCCTTATAACTAACCAGGAGTTACTTAGTCTTAACAGGAGTACTTACTTACTAAGTGTCTGTAAGACCTCTAAGTAAAAAGTACTTAATAACAGGTTACTTAGTTCCTTATTAAGTAACAGGCTATTAAGCAAGGTATAAAGTACCTCCCGTCTAATTAATATAGATAGCTATAGTTATGCCTATAACTACCGTAAGGGACTCTGGTTCCTCACGTTAGTATTTAATTATTCATTTATATCTTACTATTCAGACTCACCCCTATACATTATAGTAACAACAGCTTACAGTAATATTAAACCCCTTATTTAAGAGTGCTAGCTTAATAAACCGTCTTCAGAACACCCCTTACCTATTAGCGTCCTGCTATACGTTCTGTCTTAACCCGCACTAGTCCTCTCGAGGCTTATGTTAGGTGTAGGTTGTAATATAATAGTAGACGTTAAAGGCTATTGAAGATAAAAAGAAGGAGGGAGACATTATCTGTCCGTTTTTTAATACATCTTAATCGGATAAGGAAGTTGAAATCAGTAAGGTGCTGTTTAAAGTCGCTGCTGAATACGGAACTGACTTAGTTACGAGGATTGCTTTAGCTTACGTCTTTAAGAAGGTGGTATAGTACGGCGTTTATAACATTTTCCCAGTGATTGGAAGTAGAAGGGCTAAGCAGCTCTATAATAACATTAAGGCCCTAGGTATCACTTTGGCCGACAAACATATCGATTTCCTTAAGAATCTTAAGCCTTTTAATATCGGCTTCCTAGTAAATTTCGTTAATGGTAATCTTAACGTGACAGGGATTGCCTAACCCATTCCTAGAAGGGATGCTTTTCTAGCGTTTCTAGGGGCTTTAAAGGTTTTAGCTAAGTAAGTGCTTTTAAGAATTGCGAGCGATATTAATCCCGTTAATAAAAAACTCAGTTCCTACTTACAGTTCTCTAGAATATAGCGTCCAGTAACTAGTCTGTAAGAAGCCTCCTGTTACATTATTAGTAAGCTTTTTAAGTAAAATTGCTAGCGTCGCTTCGTTCGTCATTCCGCGACAGCCCTTCGCTACGCTACGGGGCGCTCCATTCCTCACTTTCGCTCCTAGCAATTTTGGCATGGGGTATTAAGCTTATTTAAATAAGTGCAGCGAACAAAGCGACAGAAACCTGTCCAGAGGCTAATATATCTATTTAAAGAGATAAAAACATAATTAAAAATAAATGTTACTTTTTAAAGCTTAATTTTTTAAGATTTAAAGACTTTATTTTATACAGTTTACAGGCTTTCTTTTACGGAGTTTACAGGCTTTATCTTACAGGGTTGACAGGCTTTATTCTGCAGGGTTTACAGGCTTTATTTTACAATTTACAATTTACAATTTACAGTTTTTTTTTCACTTTCACAAATGCAATTCGAACTGGGAACCTCTTTAATTAATATTACGCTATTTACCACTAT
>Ga0247770_1001867_pt1 | contig 14203 bp, 6 predicted proteins | sample UWRJL136409B6_FD_179943 | JGI IMG/M metagenome (GOLD analysis project Ga0247770, IMG submission 179943) | Plant litter microbial communities from Arlington Agricultural Research Station in Wisconsin, United States - UWRJ-L136-409B-6 | ecosystem: Environmental > Terrestrial > Plant litter >... | reverse complement strand
ACTGGCGCGGACGGCGGCGTCGGAGGAGAAGGATTTGGTGGTGGCGGGGGAGTGGTACAGGGAGAATCCGGTGGTGTCGGTGTTGAAGGAGGATGGGGGGAGGGTGTGCAGGTTGGTTACGGGGAGGGTGCGGGAGGTTTGGCGGTAGGATTGGGCGTTGACGTCGACTTTGGCCCAGGGTTTGGTGGAGAGGGTTGAGGGGTCGAGGTAGCGGAATTCGCCCGTGGTGGTGGTCATGGTTGCGTTAAGGATTTGTTTAATTTGAAAGCTGTGCTGTTCTTGGAAATGTGCGGCAGTGGTTGTATGTCGACTTGGATGGTCGCGGTTGATATGCGGTTGAAAGACTCGGATGTCACGGGAGCGGGATGCGGGGAAATTGCTTGGGACGGCGGGGCCGGCTTGCAGCGTCTGGCATCGGGTGGTAATACCCACATTTGAATTAGTAATCGCCCCCTTACAAATCGTCTACCGCGTTACCAGTGTGATTATTCTACCTAGATACCCGTTCCCAGATACCGCCTGACCTCCCTATTCTGACTCGGCGGTATCCTCCCTCCCACGACCGAGCTCATCAAAACAGGATCACTCTTCCCTGTAGCCGGATGCACCTCCAGCCCGTACGGACACTCCCCGGGCATATTCTTAGCTGTCTCGATCCAGCGATACAAGTCTACCTCCCCACTACCACCTTGGTCCTCACCCGCTTGCAACCCGCCCGTCCCAGCCCGTCTTTGTGACATCTGCCGCTGGAATCGCACCGCCATATTCTGGCCTCCTATATCCAACCCAGCAGATGCAATCGCCGTGGCAACGTCGTCCTTGGTCTTGCTCCCGCTCCTCGACCGCCACCACGACGGCCACTGGAACCGACGGATCTTCCTCTCTTCGTCATCTTCCAGGTCTCCAAAGAAGTGGTATTCCTCCGACTTTTCTTCTTTCGTATCGCGCACAATGTCAGTCTTCTTCCCAACTTTGTCTCTCAGCCGACGGATTTGATTCCCTACGGGAGAGGTTAAGGGTGTCAGGCGTCGAGCGATGGAAACGAAGAACGAGTCGGGGATCGACCGGATGGCGGCGCCGAGGGGCAGGGTGAGCACGCCGAAGAAGAGCGACCAGCCCCATTGTGCGACGGTGAGAGGTTCGGTCTGGAAGGGCTCGCCGCCTTTGAAGATGATGACGATTTGACCAGTCAATGTGACCAGTTGGACGAGCATGAACCAGGGGTTGCGCAGTATGCCGGCGAAGATGTTGAGGCGGTTGTCGCTACGGCGACAGCTGTGAGGGGAAAATGGTTAGCTGGCAAGCCTTGAGATAGGGAGAGTAATCTTCAACTTACTTCCACTGGTTAAAGACCTGCATAAAGATGTAGGTGTTGAAGACAAACGCCTGATGCTGATAACCGTCCGTCTTGGTTGTGAAAAAGCCGACACCGACGTAGTGCAGCGTGAAGATGACGATCAACTGGTAGATTGCTTGGCCGATGATCATCTTCCACATGGTCGGTGACACAATGTGAAGGTTACGCGGCTCGGGCTGCCGCTTCAGGATATCGTCGGTAGGATAGTCCGTGGCAAGAGCGGCAGCGGCGAGAATGTCCATGATCAGATTCAGCCAGAGCAGATGGATGACAGCAAAAACGGCTGAGTCGACATCACCGACGAGCGCGGAGATGATGGTCAAGCAAGCAGCCGTAATATTGATGGTGAATTGGAACTGTTCAAGCTGTTAGCATCGCGTTGCGACAATTTTTGTGTCTTCAACCTCACCTGTATAAACTTCTTCGCGGCATCATTGATGGTCCTCCCCCACGCCAGCGCCCTGACGATGCTAGCAAAGTTGTCGTCCATGAGAATAATCGAGCTCGCCTCCTTAGCAACCTCCGTTCCGCTGATGCCCATAGCGAATCCTACGTCAGCCGCTTTTAGGGCATACGCATCGTTAGTCCCGTCACCCGTCACGGCCACGGTCTCGCCGAGTTTCTTCAGCTGTCGAACCAGCCTCGCTTTGTCTTCTGGGCTTGATCGGGCAAGAACCTGCAGACGAGGCAGGACAAGATCAAGCTGCGCAGAGCTGAGCTTCTGGAACGTCGGGCCATCCAGTGCGATACCGCCCGCCGTGTAGATGCCGCACTCCGTGGCGATCGCTCGAGCGGTCTCAAAGGCGTCGCCGGTGACCATACGGACGAAAACGCCGGCGTCTTGGCACTTGCGGACGGACTCAATGACCTCAGGTCGAAGGGGGTCGCGAAGAGCCAGAATCCCAGCGAAGGTGAGATTCTGCAAGACACGCTTAAACTCTATCTCTGGGCCTTTGCGGCTTTCGCTCGGCCCAGTGGATTGGTCTTTCATCGCTTCCTGCGGAGGCCATGTCTCGAAGTCTCGGTACGCAATTGCGATCGGTCTTAACATCTGGTCTGAAAATCCTCGTGCCACGGTCGAAAGGCCGTTGCGGATTTCTCTAGTCAGAGGCTCTGCCCCCAAGCCATCCTCAGGGCTGCTGAGTGCATTGGAGCAGTGCGGCAGAATGACCTCGGGCGCACCCTTTACGAGTATGCGGTAGTGCTTGTCGCCGTGCCTGATGACCGTTGCCATGCACTTTCTGTCTGCGTTGAACGGGAAGAGATGTACAGGCGAATGGTTTGCTCGTTCCTCAGCAAGAGGTCTAGTACCAAGCTGTTCGCGTCCGAATCTCAAGAGTGCTGTCTCCGTACTGGAGCCAACAAAATCGCCCAGCCCACCCTTATCGAAGGCGGTCGAGTTCAGAGCCACATTCTGTCCGAATAGCTTTCTCACGTCGGCCGAAAGGTTGTCGATTGGCTGCGATCCCACCTGATCTCCGAATGGGTACCGTGATCCAACGATCCCCGACACTACCGTCATTATGTTCTGTGTCAGAGTGCCGGTCTTGTCCGAGCAAATAGTGGTCGCATTCCCCATGGTCTCGCAGGAGCGGAGCAGGCGGACCAAGTTGTTGTCCTTCAGCATCCTGGTGCAGGCGAACGCAAGGGCGACGGCGACGGCCAAAGACAGTCCCTCAGGAACACCAATGACGACAACGGTCACCGATAGCATGAAAATATCGAGGAAGCTTTCGCCCTTCGCCCGCGAATCTCCATTGAAGTACTTAAGCCGAACGAGCCAGCGAATTAGGAGAACGGTGAAAAATAGTGATCCGACCACGAAGCCGATGATGATGATTTGCTTAGCCAGCAGTCCCAGCTTGTGCTGCAGAGGTGTCTCCTCCACATCGTTCCGGAGAGACATCCTGATCCTTCCGTGGAGAGAGTTCGTCCCGACCGCTGTGACAAGGTATGATCCTACACCCTGTTCGATACGAGTCCCGCTGTGGATGAAGCAATCGCCCTCGCCTCTCGCCTCGGCGTCGCGGGCCAGTGTCTTTTCGACCAATTCGGATTCTCCCGTGAGAGGGGACTCGTCGCATTGTATGGTGAATCCATCGATAAGGATGCCATCGGCAGGTACAACATCGCCAGCCTCCAGCCGGACAAGATCCCCCACCAGGACCTCGAAAACCGATATTACGACGATCCTCCCAGACCTCACCACGGCGAGCGACCGATCTTGGTTCTTCTCGTTGAGCTTGACGAACTTCTTGTTTCTGACCTTGTCGTTGATTGCCTGTCCGAAGACGATGACGAGAATGGCCACTGCAATGGTCACGCCTTCGATCCATTCAAGTCTGGCTCCGCTGTCGCCCTCGGCGCCTGGTGCGACGGCTTCGTAGATTCCTAGGGCCAGGGAGACAATGTTGGAGGCTGTGAGGAGGAAGATGAGCTTGTCGTTGAAGGCGAGCCATGCGAGCTGGAGAAGGGAGCGCTCCCTTGGCTTTGGAAGACGGCTCTCGCCATACGTGGCCCGGCGATCCGAGTGCCCCTTTTCAGAAGCTTTGGCGTGGGAGGCTGGTTTGAAGATCTCGGCGACCAGTTCTAGACCGCCATGGCCTGTACTGGGAGATTGTGAAGGTTGAGTAACCAAAGGCTTGCGTGTCGTAGCGGCGACTATTGCCGCCTCGGCGGTAACGGCCCCATCCAAGACATCTTCGTCTATCCCAAGGCCGGCTCTGGCATCCGTACGCAGACCGTAGGCCAAGCCATCCAGCCCACCAAAGGCGCGGAGGGCCGAGAGACTGCGCGTCTCGTTGAGTTTGTGAAGGTGGTCTACCGAGAACGCGAATTTGCAGTCTGGGTTCTGGCTGCTGCTCTTGTCGTTGAAGTCAATTGAGAACTCGCTATCGTTTCCATTCGTATTTGGCGGTGGGGCTGGCGAGGAGGGCTGCTTGACCGGTGTGATGGTGTCGTCATCGCTCGGTTGTGCCATCGCAATAACTTGAGGTCGAGATTCTGGTCGGAAGTGGCTCCGAGCCCGCAAGTAGCTTCGAGCCCGTCAGACTGGGCGGACCCAGCTTTTTAGGGATCCGAAGAACCTTCATGGCTCTTTCCTGCGTCATCATCCACTTCAGCGTGATCGGCTACACCGAGTGCCAAGAGCGCAGCGCCCAGCCAAGCTAGGAGTCACTTGACAGCCAAGCCACGCCGGGTCCGCATCCAAGCATTGAGTGGTGCTGCCGCGTCGGAAGTGAGATGCCGTTGCGGGCCCACCCACGCCACCGGTGCCGTGACAGCCGGGTTGGCACTTGTCGCTGGGTCTCATCGGACATGATGTCGTGACGTTGCGACGTCGCGACGGGTTGAAGTGTGGCCTCCGTGGCCAGGGCAGTTGGGGTTGGAGATGCAATTGAGGTCGAAGAAGAAGCTCGTCGGTAAGCAGAGCCGCGTGAACGTAGTGCTGAATACGCAATGTCTGGCGCTCGACAGGTTGTTCAACATCGAAGCTGGAAGAGGCGCGGCTGCTTGCACACAGGGGTGCTCTTTTTCGGGGCGGTTATTAGCCCCTCGCCAAACATTCGTGTTTGCGAGTTTTCGTGTCGTCCATCGTATTGTAACTCAGTGGTAGGGAGAAAGGACGCACGTGGGACGGTCGTTGGTTGAGCCTGAGGTTCAGGGATGGAGACAGCAGTTCCTGCTGCGGGTGAACTGCTGCGGGGGCGGAGCATGAAATGAGGGGATAAGGAGGCAGATACGAAGTTATTGTTGAATTCAACGCAGTCAACCAAGAACACAGTAATTACCGCCATCAAGTCTTGTTGTATTCCGGGAGCCGTCCGCTCAGCCAAGCGAAGCTCTGGTGCTCGGCCGCGCTGCGGTTCCGTGGCGCCAAGGCGCGATTACGTAATTTGACAGTTATCACGACCCCACAACTGGGCCGAGGCGTTTGCCGGTGCACACTGTTTTCACAATTGTAAAATAAAGAGCGTACAAACTGTCAAAAACAAAGCCGCATAAAAGAATAAGCTGTGTTCACATACATTATCTTTGCTTCCATTCCTGCTGTGGAACCTGTCAGTGACTGCGCCGGTGCTGCTGTGGCTGTGACACAGTGTCAAGGGAGACACAACAGTTAAACTGCGAGCAAGCATCACCCACTAACTCTCTTGGCGGCGGGGACAAATGGGGCAAAACCCACGACTTTGAATGACTCCTAGGAACGAGGTAGGTCTGGATGATAGACAACCATCGAGCCCGGGCTCGGTCCCTGGACCTTCAGTGTGGGAACCGCCTCTATCTCGTTTCGTCGACCCAACTCACACTGCGCCGATCCAGAAACAACAGTTTTGGTTTCTTGAACTTGAGAACATCCCGTTCTGCTAAATCCAAACGATGGGTATAATATTAGAGCCAAATTCCATCCATCCAATCATGTAGACAGACCCAAACTCCTGCAAATCGCATCTCATCTCACCATGTTACTTCCGTATATCGAAAATCATATCCTCCTATCCAAAACCCGCCCCCCCGAAACCATCTCAACTATCAAAAATCGGTCCCAGCGCCGGAATCCCCCTCGACTCCAAATCAAACACCAAACTCTTCGTCATCTTCACATTACTAATAATCGCCACAGCCTCGGCCCCAAACTCCCTATACAGCTTCAAGATAATCGGCAGCATATTCACCCTCCCCGTGACAGAGGAATCCATAATCACCGGATCCGAATCCATCCTCCGCACCAGATCCAGAGTCCTGGCGCCATACGTCTGCAGCGGCGCCTTTGTCTGCCAAATCACCCTCATTTCCGGACGATTCGGGTCATCGATGAACGAAAGGCAGGGGCCAATCCCCGAGCCGGTGGTAACAACGATGATTTTGGGGAACATGCGCAGGACGTACCCAAAGCCGTAGGTCGGGATGCCGCGCACCCAGAGGTGGGTGGGCTGGTCTTTGATAGCGCCGCGCGTCCAGTCGCCGGCTTTGGAGACGAGGCAGGAGAACTTGGTGTCGGGGGTGTCGAAGCGGTCGGTGAAGGAGGCGAAGGAATGCCAGTCGCGGAGGGGATGTTTGGCGATGGAGACGCCTTGACCGAAACAGACTTTGGTGTGGTTGAAGTGTAGGCGGACTGCGTGCGGGGAGAGGTGCTCGGGGACGACTGCTACGCGGCGGAGGAGGACCCAGGGGTGGATAGTAGCGAGGGTAATGAGGATGAGGATCCAGAAGGCGGGGAGGTGCAGGAGGAAATAGGACAGGGAGGGCTCCTGGTGGCCGAGAACGAAGACGAGGGCCCAGAAGCAGAGGAGGATGGCCCAGTTGGAGAAGCGGTGGGTGAGCTCGAAGATGTCGTGGCGCTTGAAGCGGAAGGAGGGGTAGGCGACGATGACGATGGCGAGGAGGAAGGCGAGCACGAGCCAGATGAGGACGAGGGCGGCGGTGGCGAGCGGGGAGGGGACGTAGAGATGGGTGTAGACAGCCGCGAAGCCGATGTACCAGACGACGGCGGCGATGCCGGTGCCGCTGTGCACACCGCCGATGTGGAAGAGCTTGCAGGCGAGGCGGCGCAGTCTTATCGGGGCGGTGCGGGGGACCGCACAGACGGCGAGGAACAGGGCATTGACAACGAGCGGTTGGCGGCAGAGGCCGCAGACCGCGAGATTGACGGCGGCAGCGTTGACGAGGTCCAGTGCTGTGGCGCCTTTGACCATGACGATGACAAACGCGATGGCATTGCCGACGAAAGCGATGCTGAAAAGGCGGCGATAGACGTTGAGGGCCGTGTAGCGGAGGAAGCCGAGCCGCTTTTGCGTGAGGTCGTGGATCGAGAACTCGTCGCAGCTGCCTGCGGTGGGTGTGGAGCCATTTTGCGCTTCGAGGTCGCTGCCCGACGACGTGCACGTGAGCTGCTTCTCGTCCAAAAGCGCTGCGCTCGCGACCGACGGCTCTTTGGAGTGTTTGAGTATTGGGTCTAGCTTTGTCTCCTCGCAGGCTGTTTTTTCGGATGGTGTCGCTGATGCTCTCCGCTCGACACCGGCTGTCGTCTCCGGGTTGGTGTTGTTTTGGGCTGACTTGTCCATCGCGGAAAATGTTGTGTCCACTCGTGATTTCGTCAAAGGCGTTGACCAAGACCTAACAGAAACAGCAGATGGGAGGCGCCACCACGGCATATATGGAACCCATCCTTTCCAGCGAGTCCCGATCCGGATGGTAATCACACTTGACAGTCCCAGGCCCAAACATCGGGCGATGACCGCTTGGAGCGGCCTCAAGATCGCGGCGCATGGCCCGGCCTGTGTTGGCGGCCGTTAGAGCTCTCGGAGTTTCTCCCGCCAATGCGGCGGACCGCGGGGTGAAGCGGAGAGATAGTCCGGGCCAATCAGGGCCGCATGGTGTCTTCAGCACAACTACCCGCATCCCGTTTTGCATCTTCCTCCTGCAACCTGCACGCCAGTGTCCTGCCTCAACTGCCTTCAATGCCAAACAAAGCGATTGTCCAGCGCCGGGATTCGAGAAGCGCAGTCTTAAAATGGCGGATCATCGCCGATTGGGACGACGCAGCCGCAGGATCCGCGCTTTGACAACTCACAAAGAAAGGACGACGGCCACGGGCCGTGGTGGTCGACATCACCTCCAGCGTCCAACCCGCATCCAATTGTGGATGCAACACCCTCTGCCCGACTCCTCGCTTTCCCGGATTCCTTTGTCGGTTTTCATAAATGAAACAGCCTCCTGGGTTTGGGAAGACGACGGCGAACCGGGTTCTCCCAGTGCGCGCCAAGCTCGCGATGCTGCATCCTCACGTCGTATGCAGCCCGAGGCGCATGCAGCATCGCGGCTCGGCTTCCAACAGACGGAGCTCGGACAAACTGAACTCCAACAACACGCGATACCAGCCACTTTCAATCAGCTCCCACCGTTCAATGTGTTGCTTCGTCTGGTCCATACTGTGAGTTCTGCAGACCTGCTGTGTGCTGTCCTGATACTTAAGGATGTAGGCTGTCGATCCTGCATCTCCTCTCCTCCCAGCACGGCATGTCTCGGTCAGGATATCGAAAAGAGCAGGTGATGTGACCAACCCGCTTGGTGCCCGATCAAATTGGCAAAAACGTCCCCAGCTCCCAGCGGAGCCATGCCGTCCCTCCCAACAAGTCTCACCCCAGTTCTAGACACCTCAAGACCAGCCTGCACGATGCAAACTCGAGGCAAAAGGAGAAGCTTGCTCGATAACAGGATTGAACTGTTGACCTTCGCATTACTGGATACAGGGGATCTGTATTAGTACGACGCTCTAACCAGCTGAGCTAATCAAGCCTGTTTTGTTGAGATTGTGGGTCGAAAACTGTGTTTGTCGATGCCGGGATCGTCGTAGGCTACATCGTATCGGTGGAGTTGTGGGTTGGTGTTTTGTGGATCGGTGGATTCTTGCACGGTGGACGGGTAAGTGGACTTGCTTCTGGATGGGAAGTCCCTGTCAACAAGTTCAGGTAGACGGGGGCAAGCGATTTCATTCTCGGGGACAAGTCGAACTAAAAACAACGCCTCTAAGGCATGCCCTTGAGGCCTCGCGCCGAAGCAAATACGCCTCCCAACCAGAAAACCATGCCTTCCAAACTCCGCGCCATGCCTCGTTCTCCCTGCTCAAGGGCCCTCGCTGTTGTCAAGCACGCATCAACGCGACAATCATGTTGCCAGCCTTGGGGAAGGTCCCCCCAGCCATCGTTGAACCTGGGCTGTGGCAGACCTCCCCTCCTCGCGCTGCCGCGCCCACAAAAGCCTGTGTCGCCGTCCTTCATGGCATCCCCATTTTCTTGTGTTCTTTGCCCTACAGGCGGTCGTCTCCGCGGCGAACGCGAGTCACCCAGGCGCCGGTGCCGTCCCAGCCGAGGGCAGGGTTGTTGGGCTCAGCCTGCGTCAAGTCGGCGCGGCGCGAGACGTCGCAGTAGACCTCTGCCATGTGGGGGAAGAAATCTGCCGGTAGGCTGGAGAATTAAGACGTCAGCATGATCAAGTCCACTCGGGTTTCACTTGTCGGTTTGGTGAAGGAACGGGTGACCAAGGAGGCACCAACGGCATCAGGAGCCGAGAGTAATCTCCCCAGGATGATTCTTCGATTGATGGTGGCCAGTATCACTTACTTCTCGCGAGTCTGGCGCAAGGCCGCCCGCTTGTCCTGAACCGCCGTATTGCCGCTCGGCTCGTCCGCATCAGCGATGTCGCGAGCAAGGATCCGCATCGCCAGGCCCCACGTCTCGCCCTCCTCGCGGTTCGAGCGCCGAATCTCCAATGCGCTCGGAGCAGCCGCTGAGGTCCGGGCATTCTCTCTTCCCTAGGTGTTGATCTTGCCGTCGGCGCGCTTGTAGACGCGGGTCCAGTAGAATTTGTTCACGCCGGGCGAGACGGGGTTGGCGGCGCCCTTCCAGCGGGCGATGGTGGTGCTGGTCTCATCAGGGTCGGTGATGTTATCGGTCAGGAACTATTTGACGGAGAAAAATGTTAGAGCGACGCGGAAAAATGAGAGATCGCGAGCGGTTCCTGGGAAGGAAGCTACCATGCTCGAGGTGCTGCGCCAGCTCAGAGCAACCAATGTTTTTTTTGTTTTTCTTTTTCTTCGGAACGCGCCATCGAGAGGATGGTCGCTGTCGCCCAAGATGCGTCAAAAAATCCCAGAGGCATGCGCGGGGTGTCCCGCCAAACTGGGATTTGGGCAGTGAAGTATGGTCTAGTCATCTGCAATCTCTCCACAAACCAGCGGGTAAGCTCGCTCGCTCGGAGAATACAGGACTCATCTTCAAGCACCCAGGAGACAAGGAAAGCGTGATAGAGAGGCGCGGTGACGTTTTTGGGATATCTCAGGTAAGGGAAGCAGATTGACTTGCTCTCGGGCCGTTGGCAGGAGCAGCAGCGGCATAAGTGGAAGGACCGGCACTCGAGCCGAAAATGGCGTTGATTGACTGGCCAGACATTTCGGTGGCGGTCGGTGGCCTTGTTTTCCTTGTGAAGGCGTCACGGTGAACAAAAGAAAAAGTGTGGCCTCGGTGTTTTATCGCACCATCGCAGCCTCGTTGCCTCGCGGCCTTAAGCGAGGGCCTTCACGCCGGTGAGCGAGTCTCGGCAACGACGGATGTCATCCGATGTTTCGCGCGCTGCTACGCGGGTCTCGATCAAAGACGCGATCCTCCCCATCCTTTCCAAGTTGGAGTCCCTGAAATGGAGCATAGAAATCTCGAACCTAGATGATGATATATAGCCTCCTATGGGTACTATTCCGTTACCACAAGGGGCGGTTGAGAGGAGAACTGGCACCCACCCGAAGTGGTTGGGGTGGAAGGGCCGGGTAGGTAACAGAGACGCAAGGTGATGGACATAGTCTGCCCAAGGCTCCAATTGGGATGCAATGGCCGCCAATGTGTTATATATGAATTTCGATTCCTAGCCCTGCGGGTTGCAGAACACACCATCGCCGTCAAACGACATGAAGACAAACCCAACCCAAATGTGTTTACTCCCTTGCAGGTTTGATGAATGGCACCTTGGAGTCATAATGATGGACTTTTGTATTCCAGGTTGGTTGCAGGCTTCAAGTTGTTAGTGCTTGGTTCTTTAGGAAGCAAACGGGGAGATATTGTCAGCTTATATAAGCAAATGGGGCCATCAGCGGAAGCAGCCGGCTTGGCAACAGAGGCCCCTGGGAGCCAGAGTTTCCCACAGTAGTTCACAACAACAACAACGCAATCAATCCACAATTATCACCACTATTGGCCCCAAAGTGCTAGATTCCGACAGATATCGAGGGATCTTCCTCCAACGAGTGGTTCCCCTCTAACAAGTCCAGTTCCTCTGACTTCTTCCAATCGCCGTTGCTCTTGTGCCTTCGCTCGGAACAATCAAAACCGTGACTTGGCTACCAACCGATAGTACAATTATGCTCCACAGATTGTTGTACGTTTCACGTGTGCCCTACAGCAATACACATGTCATCTCTGAGTTGAGGGAGATAATGAGGTCGATGATGATTGCGATTGTGGTTACATTAGCAAGGCTAGTAAAGCGCGCATAGCGCTCTAAACCCCGGTGAGGCCCTCTCCGCGCTCCCACAGACAGCCTAGGAGTACCTGACGGTCATGGCGATAGTCTCGGAGACGAACTCAAGTTGTGCACACGGAGCTTGTGCCGTTCTCATCTCCGAACTTGACCACAATAGGGAGTGGGGCAACCTGTGAATTGGTGCCCCGCCTGTCCGTGTGAAGTTATTTAATCTGCTGTCTTTCAGCACCAAGCCTCAGCACTGTGCGAGATCACCCTGTGAGATCGCTGTGGTCGCACTCGGTCAATTGGCAAGAACCGAAGCTCGCGCAGTGGTAAGTTTTCCTCCATCGCACCTCCATCAACACCGCTTCAGCAACTTCCTTTCCCATCAAGATGGCTTCGCATAGTCCTTCCTCGGCGGCAAGCACGGCCATGTCGGCGCATCATAATCAATCAACTGACCAATCAATGGAAATCGTTTCCATTGACGATTCTATGGTTGACCAGGTCGTCCAACGCATCGTTGACGCTTCCCACGGCAGGACCGAACCGATCCTTAGCGTGCGCTGCCCGCCCAAGGTTGCGTGGGACCTCAGCGCTCGTCTCAACAAAGCCCTAATTGCGCGGGACGAGCCCACTATCCACCGATTCGAATACGATTACCAGTCCGGCATTGCGCATATTGAAACGGTGGAATCGATCCTGCATTTCCGCGTCCAGAATGGACTCTATCAATACATCGAAGTAAGCCTTCGTCGGTTCGTGGTCACGGTCCAAAATGCCGTTATTCGCCAGCGGATTAAGGGGATTCTCAATTTTGGGACATCTCGCATCGCAAAAGAGGATAGATTCCTCAAGCAGGGCGGCCTCGCGTTCGGTCCTATCTTGAATAAGCTGCCTTGCCTGGTTGGTGAGGTCTCGTAGAGCGAGCCTCGAAGCCACGTGGAGCGAAAGGTCATTCAATACATCGACAGCGCTGAGCGCGAAATTCAAGCATGCATGGCCTTTAACGCCCAGTATCCCAACCTAGCGTCTCGCTACGTGTGCTTGACAGCACCACCAACTCGGGTATTTGGGTCCGATATTTTGAAACCATTTATGACGATAAACTTATCGAGCAACCCGAAGGCGAAATCGGTCTATACATGTCCGATTTTCCCAGTCCTGCTAGTTTACCGCCGGCTTTCTGCCGCCCTTTCACTACCGAGACGGCTACCGGAGTCTCACGGTTTGTCCCCGCCCCCCTAAAAAAATAAATAAAAAAAAGGCTAACAGCGACAGGACCCCCAGGTCATTCTAACCTTCGAGCGGTTACGGAATATTGTTCTCAAGGCTCGGGCAATTCATTGGGGTAATTATGAGGAGGGCAACTATGGTGAGGAGGATAACATAGCCACCATAGTCGAGAAATCAGAGCGGCTAGAGCAAGAGCTGGAGCGGGAGCGGGAACGAGCGGATACAGAGCGGGAGCGCGCCGACATAGTAGCGTACCAAGTTGCTATGCCGGAGGAGAAGCTGCCTCAGATGGAGAAAAGAGTCTAGTGGAAACAATGTGTAAGGGAGACGGGTCAGAAAGTAGGGGTCCCTGGCCATCTAGTCAGCGGAGCAGACCGCATGCCTGGCACAACCAGAACACTAGTAAGACTCAGCCACTGTGGTGACGAAGTCTGAATCCTACAGAATGGTCTATAGAGAAGGAGGTTCTGGCTGGAAGCCAGAACCACACAAGCAATACAATCACAATCACACAATTGCAACCCCTTCAAATCCACCGAATCCAAAGAGTGTAGTGCCTCTGACAATTATTTAGGCCATGGTACCACATCGAAACCTACCCCCTCTTCACGCTTGTGTGTCGTACAGCGTCGGACCTCCGGAACAAAAAGAAAAACAAAAAAACAATGGCGTCGCGTCGGACCTTTGCCGACAGCGCCATGCAGATCAGCGCCATCGAGCCTGACGACGAATCCACGGCCGAGGATTTTGACCGGCGACTGACGATGCTGGAGACGATGGAAGACGATAGAAGAGACGATAGAAGAGACGATGCTAGACAGACACGAAACCCCTAATTGAATGGTGTTGCGAGGCAAGAGCCGGAAAGACACGATGCTCAGACACGACATCCCAATCGAATGCATCGCGAGGCAGGAGGCGGAAGTCAGCGAATTCGCCAGCTGCTTGCGCGGCTGGGCGTGTTGGTGAAGGGGGCCGTGGGCAGATGTCCCCCAGCCGTCCTCCCGCCCAATGTCGTAATACTTGCTGAGGTCGCGATATCTCGGGCGGAAGCGAAAGGGAGAGTCAGTCAGCGGATGCGGCAATGGGTGGTTGCAGAATCAAACCGCGTGAGAGAGACAGAAGGCTCTGTGCGGCTGCGCTTCAATTCCCTCTTGACCTCGTCGCCGAAGCCCTGGAACTCGGCTTGGGTCACGGGCTGGGGATAAGCGATGGCGAGGTGCGTAGGACCGCAACAAGATACCATGCCATAGGTGGCTATCAGCGGCGGTAATCGCAGCTGGATTGGTCGATGAGGAATGCCTTGACGTAAGAAGCGCGTGAGGGACGAGGAGGCAAGGCTAGCTAATAGGCACGTAAGAATTAAGTGCCAGAATGGAGCGACCTGTACGAGGCCCTATTAAACACGAGCTTGCCAACATTTGGGGGAGGCATGGCGGTGAGGCCATCAACGGGCGTGATAGATATGTTACAAACCTGGGCCGCCATGCGGCCTGGCCCGAGAGATTCCCCGCAGGAGTGGTCTGGTGAAATAGCTATTTACGCTTCTGGTAGAAATTCATGCCAAAAAATGTGACGAAGGCTTCATCGTCATCC
>Ga0247770_1001866_pt1 | contig 14208 bp, 14 predicted proteins | sample UWRJL136409B6_FD_179943 | JGI IMG/M metagenome (GOLD analysis project Ga0247770, IMG submission 179943) | Plant litter microbial communities from Arlington Agricultural Research Station in Wisconsin, United States - UWRJ-L136-409B-6 | ecosystem: Environmental > Terrestrial > Plant litter >... | reverse complement strand
GGATGACAGAGGAGGCGTCCCGGGAGAGAGTGGGACTGGGCCGGGTGGTGGCTGAGGCATAGAAGGGGAGGAAGTAGAGAAGCGCGTAGACGACGAGGAGTATGGATGCAGTCTTGGTGGTGATTGGTGGGGGTGCGGAAGAAATATCTGTCCCTCGAGTTAGTTGTCCTGACTACCCAACTAGATTCATCATTGGTATCGCGCAGGGTACTGAACTTGCCCTTGTGCCACCAGGGGCCGAAGGACCGCATCTCGAGCATCTCGGCCGAGGGAGGTTACGGAGCACCGCCGGTTGAGGTGCCTGGGTGTCAGCCCTGCGTTGACGCCGTGTGGGTATCGGAACTCGGCAGCTGCGGGAGGCCGGATGTGTGTGGCCGAAGGAGCAGGGATCGGGTTGTTTTTAAATCGCCAAGTGCCGCTTCGGCGGAATCGCGCCTATCAGTAACGGCCTGCGTGATGCTACCCTTGACTGTCCTGGTTCCCTGGCTTTCGATCTCCCCTTGTCAGTCGACGGTCGGCTATTCCTAGCTCGTGGAGCTTTGGGTAGAACCTGGAATCGAGAATGTCCAGATCTGACGACCGATATGGTTTCGAGAAAATCGCAATTCGTAGTCCAAGTAGCTACCCCACAGCCCTTCTAGATCCGCTAGCGAACATCCAGCGAGGGTTTGTCTTAGAACACGAGCCCACGATGGCAAATGGGCCGTTCGGTGTCTCCGGTTGCAAATGCTTCGACCTTGCTGTCAAATTGTCTCGCGACGAAATTCTATTTGCCAATGCCCACCGTCGATCAAAGAAGGCAAAAACGCCTCAACGCCTCCATTCCTTTTCCTCCTTTTTCTTTTGTCTTTGTTATTGCAGTCGCCCCGCAATGGCTGGCTCTGTTCTGGATCTCAGGTGAGACAATATGAGAGGTCGCCAAAGACGACCATTGTCCAGAGGTTGCAAACAACCCATTGGTTATCCCATCAGTTGTCGGCATCTCCTCTTCAACCTATCATGCGACCCGTTATCTGTGGGTGTCGTTGCGCCAACGTCGGCGGAGAAAGCATTGCAGTACATATTGCGACCTATTAAACGCGAAACACACGCGAATCAGCGACGCGATTGTCATGTTTTGCATGACGGTTTAATTAGTGCCCCGGCCGCTGACGCCCCTCGACGCCCCTGCCGCACTTTTGTTCGCCGTTGTCTCTTTCGACCATCGACCTCCATGCGGTCCAGTATGGAGGTCTTGCTGTTCAACGTTGCATGCGGTTGAATGGCTGACGCGCTTGTAGTGAGTTAAGGGGATGCAGGTTGGGTTTTACAAGGGCCGACTTCAAGCCAGCGGTGGAGGACCACGCCTGTGTCCTGTCTGTGGGAATCCGGCCAGTGGGTGGCTCACAAGGTGTGTTCCCCACAAGGCGGTGAAGCGTTTGACGTTACTCAACGTTACCCAGGGCGCCATCTGAGACCAGGGATGCAATCCATGGATGTGGGGGATGAACACCCACGAATGCTTTTTCCACCGCCGTGACATCGTTGGACATCGGCCACCCATTGTTTCTTCCAACGCAGCCAGCCGCTGTCCTGCGACGGCATGTCGCAGAGGGTCCTCTCGTACTTTTCTCTTTTACGATCCTCGGTCCCAAAAATCGTAGGCAGAGTCAGGTTGGCGCCGTCTGTCCATGGTCCTGGCTGCAGCGCAGTAGACCCAGAGCGTCGGGGGCGGTATCCACCCTAAAGGCAGAGGAAAAGGAGGAAAAAGGGGTTTGTCATGACGTTGAAGAAGCTCAATGGCTCCACAGGCGTTCTTGGGCACCAGAATGGCAGGACTCAGTTAGACGACACTCGATCTGGCGACCACTACTGCAGGCCAGGGCAGCGCCTGCCTATCGCGTCGCGACTTCTATGGCACGCGAAATTAGACTCAGCCTTGCTTCGAAACTTTGCAGCGGTGTGCAGCTGGATCCGTTGTTTTCTCATCGCAAATCTCTCGAAAGGAACGTGGACCGATGGCCACTCCTGAAGAGTGCATAGCAAAACAGGCGCTGGGCCCTGGACCAATGGGCCGCGCAGAAACCATCGCGGTCCTTGTTCTGCCAGCTTTCTAAACTTCGTGCAACTTCTAGACCTCCCCTCGTGTTCTCCCATCCACACCCCTTTCTCCAAACCTCCACTTCTTTGGGTTGGGAGGAGCTGCTTGGCTGCGAGAGAGCGTGGGTTACCATTCGAGAGCCGCCAGTTGTCGACCCGGCCGCAGTTTTCGTCCTTTGGCTGTCCAGATAGCATTGCAGCTATTGGACACCCGGTGGTATCAACCCCGAAGCTGCCCCTGCCAGGTCCCCAGCCTTCCATCAGACGCTTCGATCTAAGGTTGCGCTCTCGCTTGCCCACCCTCTTCATTGCCCTCTATATGGCTGGTTGATATTTGCCTGACGCCCTCGCCATCTCCCGATTCTTCTCCTCTATCTTTAATCAACTTGCCCTGTCTCTTATCATTCCTTTCGTCCCACTCGCTCCCGCCGCCTCTTCTCCACCAGTCGAGGTGAATATACTCCTAATATTTTTTTTTATAATAATTAGCTCCCTGCACCATCTTTGCCCTAAGGGCCACGCTCGCTATCCCCGTCCTCTAATCTCCTTTCGGACGACCAATCGCATAGTGCGAGGAGCAGAGCTCGAGAGAACGACGACGGACAACTGTGGTGCCTGCACGCTACTAATACGCAGGGAAGACCCAGCACGCCCGCTGCGCTGCAGCGCCGACGACTTGCGCAGGCGACAAACGAAGGCGGGAAAAACGCTGCAGAGATCTTAGACGATACTCATGTGCGCGCATGAAGTAGTCATGGAACTGATTTGATCGTCCAGTCTTCGACGTGGGAGCTGGAGTCAACGGATTGATCGTCTCCCGGCTCCGAACGCCGGGCGACCCGACCTCCAGGAGAGAGCGCCATGTCGGGGCCACCTCCCCGACACCCAGGCCGAACGACACCGCTCAAGCAGAGGACGCAGTCGCAGAACAACACGCTCGCAATTCGCATCGTCCCCTATACGCCACCGCGCCTCGATCCTGAAGGCCGCGTGCCGAGTCAGGCCTCGTCGCATGCGCAGGGAAATTATGACGACCGAACCGACTGCGCGGTGGAAGATGGCAGACGACCGTCCTGGCGTGGGGAGGGAACAGGAGATTATGCCAGCCGTCCAGGGTCCGCATTGTCCTCAACTTCGGCATCGCCGGCCTCATTGGTCAGGGCCAAGGTTGGAGGGGTTTCAGGCTCGAAACTCGCTGCCAGCCATGGCAGCCCCTCCTCAGCCTTGGGTCCCGGAGGTCCAACCACCCCGGCTCTGAGGTCACCATCTGAAGTTTCGACTAATATCACGTCGGTTAATGCGCAATCGCCGCAGGATATCGGCCCTGGCGCGTCACCAACGTCGACATCTGGCGCATCGTGGACCTCTGCTGCACCCACTCCACGGCCCCTGTCCCGGCGTGCTAACCTCGTCGCGGTGCACTCCGACAAAACTTTCTCACTTGTCCGCTTGAACAAACGGTCGGATGTTTCTAGCAGCCTCCGGTCGCCCCCTCTGTCCCTATCAGGAACGTCGAGCTCGCAAGACCGCCCTTCCATCGATGCATGGAGCGACGATCGGCCGAGTTCCGCGTTTACAGGCGCAAGTACCACCGTCCCGGACTACGGCAAACCTGAGCCTCACGATTTCGCCCCGTCCCCTGGTTCCTCGTCCACGCACTTAGCTGAAGATCCTATTGCGTCGTCGCCCTGGAACTACCGCATGGTGGGTGGCCTACGCAAAGTACCAAAGACACCCGATCTTAAGCAAAAGAAAGCGCTCTACAGCACAGCGGCCCCAGCGTCCGAGACACCCCTTGCTCCACTGCCAGAGGACACCACGAACAGCGACGAAGAAGAAACCCTGCTGCGGACCATTGCGCCAAAAGCATCATTCGCATCGGCCACGTCGAGCCAGAGCATCTCCACCACATCCGAGACAACTAATTACAAAGTCTACGGAGCCGACTCGTCGCTGCTCCAACAATCTGACGAGAGCCTCGCACTGCCCACCTCCAGCCCTTCCAACTGGGAAGTGTTAGGGCAGTCGTCGCCAGCAGCTCCTTTCTCTAGCAGCCCCCCTACGACTTCTCACAGTAACGAAAATTACGTCTTGCATGGCGACCCGTCACCGTCCTCGTCCCTCGCCACCGTTCCGCGAAAACCCCGTCCTACTTACTCGCAAGAAAGTCTTCGAGTCCCACCATTAAGACCAGGAAAGAAAAAGTCATACGAACGAATTGGCTACTACAAACAACGATCTCGCGAGAACCTACGAGCCCGCGCTGGGTCCCTCCAATCCCTGAAAAGCATCTCATCTGTTATCAGTTCCCAGGATCCTACGCAGGCCTTCCTCGCGGCCCCGATATTGATTAACTTTGGGGCGACGCCATCCTGGGGCGCTCGGGGAGGCGACTCAGGGAGCTCTTCGCAAAGACAGCATCATCCATGGTCGACCGGCTCCACCACCCAGAGCGCTATCACCCAGCGGGCGGCAGTCCCGATGGTCCAGGAGCATCCCCACCAATGGAGCTCTCAGTTGTCGACGGTCATGTCGGAAAGCGAAGGAGGAAGCGAAATCCTGAGTCGCTCTGTTTCGCCCTCAACAGCTGGCAATGGCCACAGGCGGCGCAGCAGCGCCGGCTGGGGGAGTTCGATGCACAGCCGTCAACTGCAGAGTATTTCTTCTTCGCTGGCTGCGCAACTAGAAGAGGCTGCCTCGGGCAGCGACTCCATTGACAAGCCACATCCGATTTATTCCAGAGCTGGGCCTTCGCAACTCCGGATGGTACGGGATCAAGACGAGCATGGCGATGGATTGGCGGACTTGCAACATCATCCCTCTCGAACGGGCCTGTCCGCCTTCTTCTCAAGCAGCAACAGTTCCAGCCGTGGCCTGCACTCCAGTGGGAGCTCTCGCGCCAACAGCCTCACCTCAGCATCTATTCCTACTTGGGCAAAGTAAGCAGCGCGGCCGACTTCTAAATATTATCCCTTGGCGAATTAGACGCTAATCTGATCATAGAGTGTACTACGGGTCTGGCGAACGGCGATTTCTCGGAGCTCCGTCGTTCATGACATTGTCCGAGAACGGCGAGAGTCGTCCTGGCAGCTCGGCCCACCCGGGCGGCGACTCGCCGAGTGCAGATCACTTTCCTCTAAATATTTACAGCCCGCGGAGACGAGCAAAAGAAGTCCGGCCATATCCAGGAGAGCGTCCGTTTTCGGACTCGGCAGATATCGAGATTTCCCAAGCGCCCCCTCTAGGGTACGACTACGGCGCGTTCCGATCGTTAAGACGCAAGACATCGAGCATATGGTCCCCCCATCTCCGACAGGACCGCCGCGCTAGCCGGTACAGCATTTGGGACCCCCCCAGCGTCAGTTGGTCAGCTGATACCGGCATCCTTGGGAAGCGCAACGCTCAAGTTGTGTTGTTCATAGCCGGCTTCCTATTCCCGCTCGGTAAGCTTACACAGCTCGGCCTATTCGGTTTGAACACGTACTGAAATTAAGTTTGTCTTTAGCTTGGATGATAGCTGGGATGCTCCCACTGCCACCACATCCCAAGCTTGAGATGCTTGAGAGTGGAGATGCCGGGCAGCCCGAGTTTAGGTATCCGGCCCGCATTATCGACGAGACCCGATATGAGAGTGCCCGTTGGTGGCGGAACCTCAACCGCGTAATGTCCATTGTGGGGCTTCTCATTATCGGCGCTATTGTGGCCCTTGTCGTCGTTGGCTTTCAGCAAGGCTGGGTCATTCGAGCATAGTGATGCCAGGCCACCCTCACTGCCACAACAAACGGCTCACATGTTCAAACTTGATCCTTGCGATCTTTCTACACTACACGTCCAACGGTTCGAAATTTCTTTAACCGACTCATTCCTGTATGACTTGGACGACCTACCCTACGATATTCCTCACGCCTCACGGATTTTCTATACAGTCAACACGTCTAAACGTCTACTACCTACGCCGGAAACGCCGCATACGCCGCAGTATCACACTTAACTCCCTCACGGACTTTCATAAACAATCAATTTATTTCGGCATCGGGCTGCAATCCCCCCCCAGGGCTGTTTTACAACAAACTTTTTTTTTTCTTCTGCCTATCCGCCCCGAAAGGCAGCCCTCGCCTGTACCACCATTACAGCAACCATACCACGATATAGACTCTCGCAATATAGAGGGACGAAAGATCGGAACATACCCAGAAGACGGGATATACACTGTCGCAGAATGATACCCCCATGCTTAAATGGAGTTGGTTTAGCCTTGTTTTAGGAAGCATCGCAGCCTTTATTTCGGCGTCCCTCCGATAGGAGCTGAAACTTTTTTCTTTCATTCTCATCTGTATCAACACACATTTTGGGAACCCGAGCAGGCGCAAACTTTTGCCGCACCATTTTATCTTCCATTTTCGGTGCTTATTGGCAGAAGCATTACCATGGTCATGATTAGAACGCCATGGCACGGAGTCAGGGAAATCTTTCAGCCCGACACATATTTTTCTACCGAAATTCCCAGGCGTTATTGTTGGCCTGGGAGTAGGTACTTATGAGCTAATGCTAGCAGCGTCTTTGTACACGCTGATGATAGTCATGTAATGCAAATTCAAACCGAAAAAGGCAATCAATATTCTTACATACATCTTGGGTCTATTGACCATTGGGAACTTGATTACCGGCGGGCATTGGTTGATAAGTTTGTCATCAGTTCAGGTTGCAAGATGCTAAGGTGAGCCTCAATTCACCATATACAAAAAACACCCAAGACTCCTGCTACGCGACGATGAACACGCTGAAACAAGGTGCTCAAGACACCCACCGAGCGATGTCGAATACGTTTCCCTGCCTCCCTGGCCAAGTGATCACAGCCTTTCCTCCTGCAATGACCCTTGCTCAAGACAGCCCTCCTTCATCCCTTTCAGGTGCATTGAGGTTCTTTTAGATCTTGTTGAAGAGCGGCTTCGAAGCTGAAGCCCGTCTTGCTCGCGCCTCCATCTCAGCTTTGAGCTCGCTGAGTGCTTCATCGACATCCCGCTCCGGGTCTGAGGACAAGCCCAACAATGGCTCGCGGGAAATGCTGTCGGTACTAGTGGTACGCACCAGCGGTTTCCTTACGCTCGTGCCGGTCGAGGTTCCCTTCTCAGAATTAGTCATGACACCAGCTTTGGCTGCGCGCTCCTCGAGCACACGCCGGAGCGCTGGTTTTGCCGGGGAGGCGAAGAAGGCCATGCTGATAATAGTACCGATAACGGCATAGAAGTAAAGGCGGGCCCAGGCGGTAAGAGAGCCGGAGAAGGAGAGAATTAGAAACGGTGCAGTGACGAAGGAGAAGGCAAGCTGGGTGGTGAGCCATGAAAAGAAGTCATAATACTTCTTGGACGGAAGCGGGTTCTGAGTCTTCGGGTCCAGGAAGAAGGGGCGAAGATAGCGGCGGAAATCTAGGCGGGTCAGCTAGGTTGGTAAAAGGGAGAGTAGGATGGAAGACGAACTCTTAGCTACGGTTTGGATGAGACTTGCTAGCACAAATGACAGGTAGTAGCCCGGATAGAAGCCATGCCAGAAGGCGCTCGTAGTGAAAGTCGCGAGGCTCGCGCGGAAACCGGGCTTTTTACCGCGCGGCGTAACGCGCAGGTACACGCAGTTGCGAAGCCACATGTTGGTGTTGATATTCCAGTTTGCGAGATACGCGCGAGTGTTCTGAGCCAACTCGACCCCCATCGGATTGATATTCGCCAGGCGGTTCCATGACACCTTGCCGGTGACCAAATCGACGCCGTTGTATCCCAGGCCAGAGAGAATGCAGGCCCCTTCGGTCAAAGTCCATACGCCGTAGTACTTCGTGCGCGCGGTCAGGGGCACCATGTGCAAGATTAAAACCCGCTTCAAGAAGCCATGCTCCATGAAGCGCGGTGAAAGCAGCACCTCTGGCGAGAAGTAGCTAGATAGCCCAACGAAGATTCCTATCCACATTAAGCCCATCACTAGCTTTATCATCGCAGGGGTGCCGCTTCGTGGAATCTTGCGCTTGCGACGCGTGGGCGGCTTCTTGGCCGGGTCAACAGTCGCAGGCACATCGAACATGGAACAGTCGAGCCATCGGCGATACTCGGCGAAGTCAAAGGCGGGACCGATCATGAGGCTGGGGAAGAAGAATACGTAACCAGCGTAGTCGAGTAGATTCGGCAGTTCTGGTAGTCGGCGGTCTTTCTGGAAGTCGGACAGCTCGGCCTCAGAGACGGCGCCATCGGCCACGTTCCAGCAGAAGGAGCTGAGCTTCATGACAAGGACCATCTGAGCGCCCGTGACGTCGACAGTATTCGGGTCATCAGCGCGCATACGCGCGATCTGATTGACGCTCATATGGCACATGAGAAAAACAAAGCCAGCCCAGGGCATGTAGGGAGAGCCGCGCCCGAACTTGGCAATGGCATAGGCACCGCCAGCCGAGAAGAGGATGGTGCGCAGGCCATCCCAGAGGTCGAAGAGGCCGACGAGATAAAAGATGGACACACTGGCGCGAGGTTTCCTGTCAGATATATGCTCTCTTCCACACCTTTTATCCCTGAGCAGAATACGCACCCGAGAGTGAAAAGGTTCTTGTGCGCTGGGCGCGCATCGGGGACTCGTTTGAGGAGGCCTGCGAGGGGGTAAGAGAGGAGAAAGGAGAAGACGAGTTTTACTGAAAGACACGCGCATTGTTAGCCTGTGAGTCGCAAAATGGAAGCCCAGAGGCTGGGAGGGAAGCAAGCTTACATTCGTCAGGGCCAGTTCCTATCTTGCTCCCCAAGAACACAAAGGCTAGGAGCAAGAATTGTCAGTCGGTTCGCGACAACAGGTACAGTCCGCGCTACAGGCGGAGGGATTGAATGGTTTTCGTACGAGCGTTTATGTAGGGTATCATCTTCCGCAAAACAAGTATCGAGTAGCTATAAAGCAAACTGCCGAGGGTGCTGTTGTATGGCGGGCTATTCCATCACGCGGTTTTTTCGGGGAGTCGAACTCGAATGTTGGATGTGTTATCGAACGAATGTCTTTGGTATAATCTGCGCAGATGGCGTTTTTCAAAAGTGATGTAAAATTGCCTACCAAGCTCTACGCAATGAAAAAAAAGTAAAGTGCTTAAACGTTTACCGTTTTTACGGAAAGAGGTGGGTGCTTGTGACATCACCAAGCCACTACGGTGTTCAGCAGCACCTGGACACCGTACTTCAAGGTGCGTGCGCTGACCTGCGCATGTGGTTTGCTGGTCACGGCTCCGCTTTTGAACCCCTGAATCGGCAGGTCCCGCAGTCCGCCGGCTATCATCTCATCATCGTTCACTTTAGCCCATGAGCCATGAACAGGTTTGTATCTTGTTTTTATTTCTCGCGTTAGGTGATCGAACTCAATACTACAGCCCCAACTTCGCCCACCATCTCGGTGAGGGGCTAACACTATTTCAGTGCTTACTGCTCGTGCGTTGCAATGTTTTACGGAATCACCATGAACAAGCTGGCTGCCTGTCCCCCCATGGCTCCGCTGGTCGTTTGCTTCTCCCGTATATGGGAGCCAGCCTCGACGGTACCATTTCAGGCCGGTTTGCCCGGTCTTTCAAAATTTGTTGGAGGCCTAGCTAGGTGTCATCATCTTAGTCGGCACATAGGCGGAGTTGTGTCTTTGTAAGTAGTAATCGAATTATCTGCTTGGGGGCAGACAACTGTGCAACATTTCAGGTGGGAGCGTTCATACCCATCCCAGGCATGGACCCAGGCATGGACCCAGATATGGAAAACACATCCTCTGCCCTCGGGCGACGTCGATACCTAAGGGAGTCCTGCGCTCTGTCAGCCCGTGCGCCCGCCTCGACTTCTTTCCGGGCTTCCTCCCGCAGGTCCTTTGCGATTTCCACACCTTTCGCCTTGCTCATCGACCGTTCAACGTCGTGTATAGCGTCATCGCCGCCGCGAGTGTTCTTCTTGCGCGGCCACATGCTGGGCAGGGCAATTTCTTGGAACCTCGGCTCAACACAGCGGTCGTCAAACCACTGGTGGAGGCGCGACTCGACGAGCTGGGCAATCTTGGGTACATCCTGCAGCCTAGATCGACTGCCTAAAAGACTGCGGATAGAAAAATCCAACCGGTAGTCGTCAAGAAACGTAAAGACCATCTTGGTAGGCGTGTTTTCCGACGAGTTGCTCGGAATGAAAGACATGGACAAGGTGCCGCTGAACCGGACCACTGAGACAGCGAGGGCGACAGGCAGGACGGCGCTGAGTCTCTTAGGGAAGTTGAGCAGCAATTTTGTCTCTACCGCCAGCGTGATCATGTCACTTAGATCGACATCCATTCGGGCCTGAAGCCGTGCACCGTCCCGCCGGGCCATATCCGCGTCGAGGGTCTTACCCGGGCCGAGGTCAAGGCCATCTTCGTCAACAGGAATTATGCGGCAGTTGCTAAATATCGGAAAGTCCTCGCCTAGACTGAGCTCCGTGACCCGAATCTCGTCAAAAAAATCGGGGCGGGAGCCGCTGTTGAGGGCCTTGTTCAACGATGTGAGTATAGCGTCGTCATGCTGCGCGTCGCTGCGGAGCTGCGCGATTGCCTGTGCTACCAGCACATTGAACCAATCCAGACTCTCGGGTTGGTGGCTATCCACCTTATAGTATGTCTTGCTGAGAATCGACCCTATGGTCAGGGTGGGCGGGCCCGTTCGCAGGATGCTCGATTTCTTCTTGTTGAGCGCTGGTTGCTGGGGCGACTGCCGAGCGTTGGAGGTGCGGAGGCTCAAGAGCGATGTCTTGTGCGCGAGGGTTCTAGATCGCCGCTCCGTCGCGCGAAGGGAAGCGGTAACCTCGGGGGAGGGAGGGTCGCCAAATATGAAGAACTTGATGAAGACGGCGAGCAGAAGCACTACAGACAGCTGGCCGAATATGAGTCCCTGTGTGAAAGAGAACCTGCCCAGCGGAAGCAACTTTTCCGTCAGCACTGCCATTCCATCTCGATGGCATCTCCCGCTCAACGGTGTCCGTTCCGGGCTGGGACTTACGTCGGTTCGGCCCTCGCAGGGCATACATCCCGTGCCATATTTTGTTGCGCCGGCGTGTTGGTTTGTCGGCGGGATGGAGCTTGACAAGAATCGCTCCAAAAAGGGCCGGGTGGGACCTGCAAGGTTCCACCCCCTGCGGGATGACAGCAGCGCCGTTAACGGCTTATCTTATCGAGGTCTTCAGGGGCGCCCATGGCGCCAACCTCTAACCTCTCGGCCTGTAAGCCACAGCGCCCCCCTCGAACACCTAGACTCAGCCGCATTTCTTGTTGGATGCCACCTCAACCACCGTCGTTCGACACCAACCCTTTATCCACCAGCTTGCCCAGCCTCCCGAGCAGCGGCCTTGGAAGAGGCGACATGAGATACTGGTGAAAGATAACGCCGTGTTAGAGCCCACGATGCGCACGTAGGAAGAAGAATCATACTCGCTTGTTCTTTGAGTAATACGCAGCGCCAGAATGGACGTGGTGCAGGCAGCCTCCGGCTATGTCGCCAAGATGGTGACGGCGGGGGACAGCGCATCCGGGGCGCCGTCGGCAAAGATGAAGATGCTTCTGCTGGATCGGGAGACAGTGCCGTGCATCTCGACGGCCGTCACGCAGTCGTCGCTGCTCAACCACGAAGTCTACCTGATCGACCGTCTCGACAATGCCAATCGTGAGAAGATGCGCCACATGCGCTGCCTCTGCTTTGTGCGGCCGCATGCCGACTCGATCGGCCTGCTTATTGATGAGCTACGGGACCCCAAGTACGGCGAGTATCACCTCTTCTTCAGCAACGTAGCCAAGAAGTCTACTCTAGAACGTCTCGCGGAGGCCGATGACCACGAGGTCGTCAAGCTGGTTCAGGAGCACTTCCTCGACTACGTCGTTATCAATCCGGACCTGTTCTCACTCAACATGGCCCTGCCCTTGTACCGCATCTGGAGCGGCAACCAGGACACCTGGAACACTGACTCCCTGCAGCGCGCCACCGAGGGCATCATCGGCGTGCTCCTGGCCCTAAAGAAAAAGCCGCTGATCCGTTACCAAAAGACGAGCTTACTAGCCAAGAAGCTCGCATCTGAGGTGCGGTACAGCATGACACAGGAGGACCAGCTCTTTGACTTCCGACGAGTCGACACCCCACCCATCCTACTGATCCTGGACAGGAGAGAGGACCCCATCACCCCCTTGCTGTCGCAATGGACGTATCAGGCTATGGTGCACCACCTCATTGGCATTCAAAACGGCCGTGTTGACCTCAGCAGCGTGCCGGATATCCGGCCCGAACTGAAGGAAATCGTTCTTTCGCAGGACCAGGACCCCTTTTTCAAGAAGAACATGTACCTCAACTTTGGCGACCTTGGCGGCAACATCAAGGAGTATGTGGAACAGTATCAGTCCAAGACCAAGAACAACGCAAATATTGAGTCTATAACGGACATGAAGCGGTTCATCGAAGAATACCCCGAGTTCAGGAAGCTGTCTGGGAACGTGAGCAAACATGTCACGCTCGTCTCTGAGTTGAGCAGGCGCGTCGGATCCGAGAATCTATTGGAAGTCAGTGAACTCGAGCAGAGCATCGCTTGCAACGAAAACCACGCTACTGATCTAAAGGTAACGGGAAACTTATTCTCTCTTCTCCCCTAGGCTTTCGTAGAAAGAAGCATAGGGCTAACGCGGCACGATAGAGCATACAAAACCTAATACAGTCTACTTCCGTCCCGGCGGATAGCAAGGTTGGCCTTGTCGCCCTATACGCCATCCGCTATACCAAAAACCCGGCCAATGCATTGCCCATGCTCATCGACCTCCTCAGCACCGTGGGGGGTGTGCCCCCGCGCCAGGCGGATCGTGTTGCCAAGCTACTGACCTACCATAACTCATTACTTCCGTCGGCGGCGGCGGGTGGCGGTGGTGGCATCACGGAGCTCTTTGAGTCCACTGGGATTTTCGGCGGTGCTGGCGCCCGCTTCAAGGGGCTGAAGGGCGTCGAGAACGTCTACACACAACACTCACCCCTGTCGGAGACCACGCTGCAAAACTTGATCAAGGGAAAGCTCCGCGACCAGCAATACCCTTTCGTGGACGGCGGCGGCACTACCCGCGACAAGCCTCAAGATATCATCGTCTTTTTTATTGGGGGTGCCACATACGAGGAGGCCAAGATGGTCGCCGGTATCAACGCTTCGACACCAGGCGTACGCGTCGTTTTGGGTGGGACAACCGTCCACAATGCTTCTACATTTCTAGAAGAAGTAGACCAGGCCGTATCGGCTTGGCCGGAACCGCCTGCAACAACGGCTGCAGGGAGGTTGAGGCAGGAGATCGGTAGGCGGTGATTATTCCACAGGACTCGGTGTTGCAACTTTACTCTACTGTTTTGGAGCGTAGAAGAAACTTCAAAGAACACACCTCCCATGTAAATGCGGGCGGTCTACGAAGTATATGCAATGAACCTATCAAACAAGCGCGCAAGAATCCATGCACCCGTACCCGGCCGCGACTCCGCCCTCCTCGCTCTGGTCGCCCTTGGTTCGCAGCAGGTAGCCACTCTCTTCGCTGTGCAAGAACCCCTTACCTGTCTGGTCCCACAGACATGTCCCGTAGACCCCCAACTCGCAAATCACCCCGCCCTGCTCTAGCTTTCCGTTGCGGAGAATCACATTCACCAGTGGCGGCGGCGTGATGAGCTCCATAAGGATGTGTGCTCCCCAGTGCGCCTCGGGTATAGCCTGCAGCTGCTCGGGTATCGCCCCGCGGTAGAAGTTGTTGCCGCCCCCTTCGCGCTGCGGCTTCATCACGTACCGCTGGCATTCTTCGGGGTCCGTGGCGAGCTTGCGCGCTGCAAGCCCTGCGGGCGTTGCGTCGAGCGGGAAGATGTTGGTGAAAGTGCGACGGACCGCTGCGCGGTCGGTCCCGTTTGGGATGAACCGGTCAAGGGTTGCGTCACCTGGGGTGGCGAGGACTTGCTGGACTTTTTTCATCCCAGCGAGTTGCGTCAAGACGCTGGGGCAGGCGATGGCGCGCGATCGCTCAATGCGGTAGCGAGCTTCCCATGCTGAAGAGGAGGGGTAGTCGCCGGGGCCGTAGCCCGCGCGAAGGTAGGCTACGGCGACTTCGAATGTACGG
>Ga0247770_1001865_pt1 | contig 14209 bp, 17 predicted proteins | sample UWRJL136409B6_FD_179943 | JGI IMG/M metagenome (GOLD analysis project Ga0247770, IMG submission 179943) | Plant litter microbial communities from Arlington Agricultural Research Station in Wisconsin, United States - UWRJ-L136-409B-6 | ecosystem: Environmental > Terrestrial > Plant litter >... | reverse complement strand
CCCTGGGGGAGAGGGGTTAGTGATAGGGAGGGGGAGGGGGCAGGCAACAGGGGGAGAGGTAGGGGGAAAAGGGGAAAGGGGGAGAGGATGCGGGATGCGGAAGGGGGAAAGGGGTGAGGGACGTACCAGCGGAGGATGGACACAAAAATTACGGAAAAGAAGTCGTGTGCTGCGGTAAGAGCCCACCATGTGTAGATTATCCATCTGATACTCTCATAGGCCCAGTAGAGGAGGTGTTCAGGGGAGGGGAGAGGGGTTGGTAGGGGCCGGTGGTCGTCGGATATTGGCATATTCAGACTCACAATGATCTCTGTGGCGATGCGGAGATCAAGCTGGCTTAGCTGCCAGAGACCGTAGATGCGGAGGCATTTGTTCAGGGCAAAGGTGAGATAACTGGGACTGGTATCGGAGAGTTTGGTGGGCTTTTCGAGGATCGTGAGGCTCCGGATGTTGCTCCAGTGTCTCCAGGCCGTCCGGGCGCATTGGTGAAGAGATAAAGCGCTCATATCAACAACGCGCCCTTCGAGGGCGAGGAGAGAAAATGCATGGAGGGCGACATTGACTGTGGCGAGCGCCCACAGGTGGCAAAATTCAAAGCCGCCGCCCCCTGCTGTCTTCAGGGCAGCGATACCGCTTGCAATGTTGAGCGCTGTCAGGGCGTAGCGCGCTGTGCTATGGGCAGGGAGCTGGACGGCGAGGCCGAAGAAGATGTAGGCCGAGCCAAAGAAGAAGAAGAAGCGGACGCCGTCGGAATTGAACAACATTTTTGAGAACTTCGAGAGAAAGAAGCCAAAGAAGGTATTTTGATGACGGGGATAAAGAACTGAATTAGTTCATTTCTGGCTTTGATGTAATGGATTTATCATGAGGCGAATGCGCGACGGAGAGGAATACGACATCGCGTCAATGTGCCCCCAGCCGGACTCTCGCCCTTGATGACCTCCAAGTACTAAACACTAAACCGTTAGTCTAAATATATAACCCAACATGAAAGTCAGACAATTGAAACCTAAGGTATCTTAGATGCGTCAAGGGAATCGCTGAGCCTTGTGTAACGTAGGGCAAGGTGATGGTAAACAAATCGGCGCAGTGCTATCTGCAGAGTGTTATTTCGGGCATCGCCCAATTCTCGTCACCCCGGTTGGCTGAGGGCGGAAATGCAGCGCTACCAGGCCACGCTTGCCGAGTGAGAATCCAGAAGCTTCAAATTCGTCTGAAGTCTCTCTAGCTTTTGCTTGGCGAGTGGTTGTAAAAATAGGCGAAGCTATCGCCGTCAGCGAATCCGGGAGAGCGTGCGGATCCGATACGCTAGTGAGATGCACGGGCAATCACATCCCCACGCCATCACCACCAGCACTTTCCATCCTCGGTCAACCTCTTCGGTCAGTCAACACAATTTCTGTTTCTAAAGAAGGACTTTTTGCAGCCATCGCGGTATCGCAACACCACGCCAAGGATCGTGCAGATGCAGATGCACACGCACACCTACTTTACCTTCGTTCTGTAGATGCGCCGTGTTTAGATCCAAGGCCACGCGTGCTGATCTGAGCCCCAGCATCTGGCTGCAACAGCAAGTTGAAGATCAACAAACAAGTTGGTCGCCAAGAGCTGTAAATAACTCGAACTGATATTCTCTGGTCGATATTGTGTATATATGAGTCCATCCTCAAACCCCAGAGAGCACATTCCAACTCATCCACCAGTTCTCACAGTCCGCATCTTCTCAATCATCTTCCTCACTCCCAACCAGACACCAATCTCGCCAACCCTCAGGTTCAACCTCCAATCTCAACTTCAGCCCCCAACCTTCAATCTCCCACCTTCAAACCCCACACCAAACATGCCCGCCGACGCCCCGGTCATCAACGTCGCCGTCGCCGGCACCGGCAACAACGTCGTTATTAACACCGCCCGCCGCTCCACCGGCGCCACCCTCCCTGGCTCCGCAACCAACGCAGTCCGCGGCATTCCCGGCCCAGGCGATGTCCCACAAGTGACGCCCGGCACCGGCGGCGCAGGCGGCAAGTGGCGGCCGCGCGGGGGCGATTTCTGCGGTGTGCCGGATGCGATTTTCGATCTTTGCGGGAATAGCTTTGCGGTTGGGGGGTATGGGGTTGTTAGTTCTTATGAGGGGGGTGGTTAGTTCTTCCTTTTTTTCTTTCTTTCCTTCTTTCCTTCTTTCCTTCTTTCCTTCTTAGTATTGGCCCAGAGCTGCTGTTGGTTCGAACCCCGCTAATTGCTCTTTAGTCGGCCAATTCCACAACGTCCCTGCTGCGTGCGTGACGCTGGTCTCGAATCTGGCGGCCTCATGCCCTGGCCAGGGCGCCCGCCCGACATTCTGCGGCGCTGATTGCATCCAGTACAAGGGCGTGGAGGCTGGTTTCTGGGGCTGGTTCACCGAGACGCTGCAGAGAGTGTTTACCTCCCCCCCGATTGGCCAGCTCCCTGCGGGTGGCAAGCCCCCTGGCGGCTCGTACCCGGCTTCGGCATAGATCCGTTCTGGTGATGAGCTGGACGAGATAAGATCATGACATGACGGTTGGGGTTTGCATCCGGCGTTTTCGGCTTTCTGGAATAACCACGACGTTCCTTTTACTCTGTCATTGCATACATGCATAGGTCAGTGCGAGATCGGGTTGCACTTGTTTTATTTCGGGGATCGCAAAAAGAATGATGGATCAGCACCCAGCATGAAGTATAGACACACTCCTTACTGATAATCAAGCGTTTAATGCAAATTCTGGGCAAGCATCTTCAAGGAAATTTCCGAGTATCTCTCCTACCGTTCAGCTAAAGACTCATGAGCCTAACCATGTTTCCATTCCAAGACTCTGAATAACCCTCCTCTCACGGCAAATCCTCGACCCTCTCCACCTTCCTAACCACCCTCGCCGGACTCCCAATCGCCACCGAAAACTCCTCCACATCCCTAGTAACCACACTCCCCGCCCCAATAGTACACCCCTTCCCTACAACGCATCAATGTCAGCGCCCATATCCCCTTCAAGTTGACCACAACATCTCTGTCCAGGTTTCTACCCCAGACACAACTATCCCAGTAGGCACGCATGCACTCACCAATCCTAACCCCCGGCATAATCGTCACATTCCCCCCCACCCAACAATCATCCCCAATATCCACCCCCACCGCATACTCCCTCCCCTCCCTGCGACTCTGCACCCCAACCTTATGCGTGGCCGTAAAAATCGCCACCCCCGGCCCGAACATCACCCTTTCCCCAATCCTCACGATCCCACAGTCGAGTATCACCAGCCCAAAGTTCGCGTAAAAATCCTTGCCAATCGAGACGTTACACCCGTAGTCGACCCTCAGCGGGGGCTCCACGAAGGGGTTGGCTCCGACTTTGCCGAAGATTTCGGAGAGTATGGCGGCGCGGTCGGCGGTGAGAGAGGCGGGGGTTGCGTCTGGGGGGAAGTGGGCATTGTAGGTGTGGATGAGGCGGCGGGCGCGGAAGCGGGCGGTGATGAGTTCGGGCGCGAGCGAGTCGTACATCATACTGGAGATCATGTGGGTGTAGGCTAGGGAGGATTGGGGGGTGTGGTTGAGGGTGAGGGAGAGGGCGATGGCGGTTGGGGAGGGGGAGGTGGAGGGGTGCATTTTGAGGGGGGTTTGTGGGTTGAGTTGTGAAAAGTCTGAGATGGGGAACCCGGGAGTTGAAGAAGAGAGGTGTGGTTGATGGTCTTTGTAGTCTGAAGTGGAGACGACACTTCCCCACCGCCCCTGAGTGCCAAGACTTTATAGTGGCTGTCCCCGCACTGGCATTCTCCTCTTTGTCTGTACCTGGGCGCATCGTTCCTGCGTATCAGCGGACATACCGTATAAGGTACCTCCAGACAATCTAGGTAGCTGGCGGAGAGGTGGGATCTTGGACTTGGATTATACCATTGCTGAATGATGATGTGGATTCGAACGATATTTGTTAGTAAGCAGAGCTGAGAGGCTGGCATTGTCTGCGTCTTGATGGACATGAACTATATTACATGAGCGCATACGGTATTAGGTATTAGTAAGGTCAGCTTTACATCCGTCCCTACTATGTATTAACCTTTCGGATGAGTAGGTAACCATGTGTCCTTGACACATAAAGAGACTTTTCTGGCATTACAATAGGGTGCTGAAGAATACAGGAAGGCCTCTTTCAAAAGCAATAAGGTATACCACAACAAGGAATGCATCTTCGACATTACTAGTCTGGTGCAAATAGAGATTCTCTTTTCCTGGGCTTTTGCAGATAACACTAGCGCTATAATCAAGGAGATCGCGACGTTCCACGTCTTTTTTCTCTCCGTATCAAACCACACTCCTATTTTATCTCCCCCTTGGAGGCACACACTGAAAGCAAAGAACTCCAAGCCAACTGACACCACGCCCCAAAACGCCCTTCTCAACCGGACACAAAATCCACTTTTCACCTCAAACCTCCGGCAGAACCGGTACTTGAACAAAGCTCTTGCTTCCCTCCAGCTTCACACGCTCCTCAGCGGGAGCTTCAGCCGCGGCCTCAACTGGGGCTGTGACTGCCGGGCCATTGATTTCGAATCCTCCTAGTCCTGCTACTGCTGCTGCTGCTGGGATATTGACTGAATTTTCCTCTGGGACTGGGGCTGCAGGTGCTACTTTGGCGGGAGCCGGGGTGTCAACAGTGGAAGCCTTGCTAAACTGGGGTCCGGTCGGGGCGTTGGTGGGAATTTCGGTTGTTGGGGCCGCGGCTGGAACTTTTTCAACAGGTCTTGCGACGGGGGCCTCAGCAGCCTTAGCTTCAACTGGAACTTCGACCGGTGCTGTGGTTGCCGCAGGTTCGGCCTCGGGGACGCCAGCAGGGGCCTTAACAGCAATTTCGGCCACTGGAGCTGCGACTGTTGCCGGGACTTCGGCTACCGAGGCTTCCACCGGCGCGGTTTCGGCTGAAACATCAGCAGGAGGCTCAACCGTCGAGAGTGCGACTGTCGGGATATCGGCCGGAATCTCCACAAGGAATTCAACCGGCGTTTGGGCTTCTACCTTCGGGGCATCGACTGTGGCCTTAGCTGCGGCGACTTTGGCTGCCGGATCCTCAACTGCAACTTTGTCTACTGCTTCGGCTGGGGCTGCAACTACCGAGGCTTTGGACTCGGGGATGTTAGCCGAGGGGTTCTCAACCGTCGGGACCTCGACCGTCTGAGTCTCGACTGTCGGAGTCTCCGCTGGTGTAATTTTGACAGCCGGAACCTCAACTGCGATTTCGGCTATTGCTTCGGCTGGCGCCGCAGGTACCGAGGCTTCAACTTCGGGGACCCGAGCTGCCGGGGCCTCGACCGCCGGTATCTCAACTGCTGGAGTCTCAACTGCTTGGTCCCGGACCGCTGGAGTCTCGGTTGTCGGAGTCTCCGCTGGGGGAATTTCGGCAGCCGTAGCCTGGGTGACCGGAGCCTCAACCACCGGAACCTCAACAGGAACTTCAGATTCAAGCTGAGGCTCGACCTTCTCTACCGCCACATTTCTGCCATCTCCATTCAACACGGAGACACCCCCCTTTTCTTCCACCTTCTGATTCGTGTCCTCCGCCACCATCTCATTCTCCGCCGTCTCAGCAGGTCCAGCGATCTCCCCCGCCAAGCTCAGATGAAACGTCCGTATGATCGAATCGGCATCATCAATAGCAATGGGCCTCACATCCGCAAGCGCCTTGATCTTCTGCGTGCTATCCCACCCGTCAGTCTCGGTCTCCGCAAACACCTCCTCCCTCCTCAGTTAAAAGCCGGGTAGGCACTCACACAACCTTAACCTGCTCATCCGTCATCGACAGCCCCAGCTGGCCAACGCGCGTCTTGACGGCATTCCACCCCGTGAGGCGCGAGGCAAAGTGCACGTAGCGCGTGAGACCAAAATCGGCTGGGTTGATAATCTCGTATGTGCTGGGGTTGTTGAGGATGGCCTTGGCGTGGATGCCCGCCTTGTGCGTGAAGGCGCAAAAGCCCGTGATGGGGTTGTTGAAGGGGGTGTTGACTTGGACGGCTTCGGCGACGAGGTCTTCGAGCTGTGTAGGAGGGTGCAGGGGTTACTTGGTTGCTACGGGGACGGGGATAAGGCGGAGGGGAAGGGGGAGTTACCTCTTTGAGCTTGTGGAGGTTGTATTTCTTAGTGACGTAGTCGCGGTCTGCTACGATCATTCGGGCCATGAGGCTGTGGGTGTTAGTGATAGAATAGAGATGAGTGAAATCAGCTCATAATATAACTTACCCTCCGAGAGACTATGGATAATTAGCAACAAGCAAAGTGGCGGTTGATTCCCGGCTGCAAACTTACTGTAATGCCATTCCGCTCCCCTATGCCAATCACCGAGGTATCTATATGCGTCGCCCCAGCCTCGAGAGCGCAATACGCATTGGCAATCGCGCAGCCAGTATCGTCGTGCAGATGAATCTCAATGTCACAAGCTGGTGCCTCGGTCAGCTCAGCCGCCTACCGCGGGGAAGCTTTCACGTACACACAACACCCCTGAGTGTCCTCACCAGGTCGTAGACCTGACGCGGCGTGGCACATCCCACTGTGTCGGCAATACCAACGCGGTTGACGCCAATCCTATCGACGGTCCTGTAGAGAGACAGAAGATCAACGAGATCGGAGCGGAAAGAGTCCTCGGACGAGAACCGAACCTCCAGACCCTTCGACTTAATGAAGTTGATCACCTCGATTGCGCTCTTGGTGATGTACTCCATATCCTTGCCGTGCGAGAACTCGCGGAGTAGGTGAGATGTTCCAATCACAACGTCGCTTGGGGTTGTCAGCCTGAAGCTTGGGGAATCGGGGTCGAGACATACAGTCCGTCTACGCCGGTTTCCACGGCGATGCGCGCGTCCTCCATGGTGCAGCGGATATCTAAGACGGGTCAGACCATTTAGTTCTTGACGACCGTATGCTGAGACAAAAACTGACGTGTCAAAATCTTGGCCTGTGGAAAAAAGTAATCAGTCAACACGCTCGCTCAACCAATCGAGTTTCCAGTTACCTTCAATCCCAGCTTGCAGATAGCCTCACAATCCTTGCGGGACTGCTCAGACGCCGCAGGAGAAGTCAACTCGATGTAGTCGACGCCGAAGTCATCAAGGGCCTTGGCACTAGAGATCCGGTTCAGTTACTAATGCACCACCGGAAACCCAAAGGGGAGGCGTGTACATCTTGATCTTAATCTCTGCAAGCCAATGTCAGCGCCAACTCCTTGGAGAAAACCCGGCATCTGCCTACCAGTGTCAAAGAATGCATTGGCAAACTGCTCGCCCTCACGGAGGGTCGACTCGATAATCTTGAAGCGGGAGACATTTGACACAAAGTCTCCCACTGGCTGGTAAGGATTCGTCCTGTTGACAGGACGGCGATTTATGACCGAGGCAGAGCCCTGAATTGAGAATCAGTCCCACAGTCCTTGGCACCTTGAAAGAAGCCGACGAAGCGACGCACATTGATTTCCTCGGAGCGAGTCATGGTTGGTGGGGCAGCAGTAAGAACCAAGTAAACAACAGAATAGGGGTACGGCAACGAGGCCACAGCGACGTCTCAAAATGATGAAGAGACCCCGAGAACAGCGATCAGGGAGCGAGACGAATAAATCCGAGTAACTGAGCAATTGCGCCCTGAGAAAGACACGGATCTTGTACTCATTTGGATCTGATCGGATGCCGGGTACATCTACAGTGCATATCCGCCGCACTGTTTGCAGATGTGCGCGACACTTGGTATCCGATCGGTGGGCCAATGGCAGATTTCCATCTCGAGGCCCAGACAGTCATTCGTGGGGGGAAGACGGGGTGCAGAAGCGGCTGGCAGCACGCCAACCGTCAACCCCGCACCGCCGGGCAAGCGGGCATGCAAGCAGCCAAATGAGCAAAACTTCAGGTCGTCTAGATCGTCTACAACGCATCGCGAGGTGCAGACCGTGATGAGGAGATTCTCCCAAATGAAAGCCCACAGGGAAATACAGAGTGCCGTCCAATGAAGGCAACAGCAGCTTGATTAGCAATGTCTGCAGAGCATTCAGTGTCCTCACGAGAGCAAGAGGGGTAAAACTTCTCCTCGGTCTCAAAATGCATCTTAATGCACATAGGCGCTAATGCTGCTGTGCAGCCAAGCCCTGCAGTCTTGCGTGCTTGGATACCGGCACTCGACCACAGGAGAGGGGAGCTCAGGACCCTAGCCGACGATGCATCCCTCAGGATTCGCCGGTCGTCGCCTGGCCGGTTGCGGGGAGAGGTCGCTTGTGATGCAGTTGCGGCCGAGTCGAGCAATCATATGTCCTGCATATAAAAGTTTTATTTCGATGCAGGTGGTGAGACATTGCAGTCCAACACCAGCTAGTGTTCCTACACAAAGCGCAATGTGACAAAAATTCAGGGGCTGTACAACCAATGTCGCTCCAAAGCTAGTTGCGAAGTCGACGACTCCTATAACTAAAAAAAACAATGGCCACTCGACACCTAAACTTGGCCATACTGTGGCACGCGCACGTATATGCAACCAGAAAGCCGCGGGGTAATCCAACCAGGAACATACCTCTCGCCCTCCTTCCGACACCGGCATGACGTCGAAGACACCGATGCCCATCAAAGCCTCAACCATTACCACGATTGCTGCTCCTCATCGGTGCCCTTGCCCTTCTTGTCCTTCTTCGATACCACAACCTCTTCGACAGCGGACGCCTGCTCCTCAACAGGAGGCAAGTCAACCGAAGGCCGGACATTTGTCGCATCCTCATCGTAGTCATCGCGATAGCCCAACTGGCTAGCCTCGCCTCCCTCCTGGTTTGCAATGAGCGACTCGGTCTCGGGGCCCGATGCACCCTTCATCCAGGCCGGTGCCTTCCAGTCGCGCGCAGCACCCTTGGCCTGGCCGAGGATAGCGGGCACCTTGATGGCCGGGACACTGCTCACCTGGCGGAAAGACACGTTCGGCGCGGTGACGGAGTCGAACCACGGCGGCGTGGGAGGGGTCGCCGGGCGGATGTTCACGCCGCAGCCAGGGCAGTCGGCGGGGATGCCTTGGTAGCGGACGCGAGTAAACGCTCCGCCCAAGCCAGTCCCAGCAACGAACTCACGCACTGCCAGCCACGCGTGGATGAAGCTAGCGATCCGGTCAGCAACCATCGCCGCAACCGGGGCAGGGAGAGAAGAGAAGACTTACAAGTTCACTAGCAGTGGGATGGTGGTGTAGGTCGCGAGCATTGCTGCACTCCCAGAAGATCTGTATCCATAATACTGCCAGCCGAAACGCCCGCTACCAAAAAGGATCCAGGTGAACACCAGGACTATCATCAAGGAGGTGGCCAGAATCACATCGGCAAGGAAGACCAAGAACGAATGTCTCTTCTCGAGGTCAAGTGACCCTCGCTCCTCGGCGCTGGGGCGCAGATGAGACTCGCCGCCATCGTCGCCATGGGCACTTGGTGTTCGGCTCTGTGTGCTGGTTTTGCTGCTGGTGGCGAGCAGGAGGCCGTTGAAGCCGGCCGAGAAGAATAGCGGGAGAAGGCCAATGGCACAGACGACGTACTTCACGACGACGGCCGATGCGATCGAAAGGGCGAATCCGGGGACGAGAGACAGGACCGCAATGGTGCGCAAAACCCGTGTGGAAGACATCTGCGGCTTGCACCCCTGGCAGAATGTAGCAGAGCCTGGCGGCGATAGGAAGGGCTGGCGTCTGCCGTGCGGGTCGCTGTCAACAGCAGAGTGACCGGCGTTTTGGTTGCGGGAGAAGGTGAAGAAGCGAAGGATGCTGGTGGAGGGCCCGCGCTGCTTATCTTCGTGGCTTATCGGTTCGTTCCGCTTCCGACCAATGATATGCGTAATGGTCATGGCGGTCAAAGAAGCAGTGAAAGGGGGCAGGGCTCAAATCAGCACTGTCTGGGGCGCCTTCAACTTAATACCTAGCTCATCCCTTTCTGGCACTTCCCTTTCGAGACACTGGTTCAATCGATTTATACATGAGTGCGTGTTACTATTGCCATTTGCCATGTTTCAAGCAGTCTTCGAGTGGGGTCAATGCGAACATGCACACCAGTTGATTGGGCGATGAGCCACGCGATGCCGAACGAGGCAGAATCCTCCAGGCTCCAGCTTTCCAGTGACTGGGCAACCAACCAACAGCACCCCATCACGCAAAAAGTGACGCGCGGCCGCGCGTCGAGCAGCCGTCCAGCACCCCACTTACCTCCAAAACAGACTCCAAAACACAGGACATGGCGATACGAAGTGTGTGGGCGATGCAGTTACCGCACATGGACTGCTCCTTCAAGGCGCTATCGTGGCCCCCCAAAGCCAATCATGCCGCTGGAATGCCGCTCAGGACAGGCGATCTTGCACAAACCAGACCAAAATCCCCAACCCCTGAATACGTATCAATGCATTACAGAGTATATGCATCTGAATCCGTCGAGGACCCGGTCTGGATGGTGGATGAGAAGTACGCACGCCTGAATGACGACGACCGATCCTACACAGTGGATCAAGAGATCAAGAGCGGGGCTGATATGGGGAGATAGCTCGCTGTCCTTGTCAGATGGGCGAAGCGAAGCTCCACGTTGTTGACGTTTCCGTGACTGCCCTGGGACTGTGCCGCTGTCTCGGGAATGAGAACCCGGCCATGTGCACGGGGAACCGCGGCATTGAAGCCAGTGGGGATCTTCCCCGGGGCCAGGGGCAACGACCTTAGCGTCAACTGGTGACAAACAGGCCGACCCTGTCCTTGGCGCGGATGGCAGCAGTCACTGGCGTCTGAACCTGAGCCACAGCGGATCTGATAAGCAGCCACCCGTCCCCCGATCCACTCAACGCCGCCATCGCGGAGCCGGGGTGCGAGCTCAATCCTAACGACTACCGATGTGTCTCCGGGAGCATGGCTCCGGTTGCTGTTCTTGGGTCGGCGATAACTCCAAACATGCCATCTGGATGAAGCGACTGAGCTGCACAACGTCCATCTCGCAACGCTGGGTGTCCGCAGAGTGTGTGCAATAGTTCTTTGTAAGCTTTTCACTCATGTTGTTGCGAAACGAGGCCATCCATCGGACATGAAATGCTGAGCATGTCTTTGCTGCTGCTTGAGGAATTCTGTCGGTATCTGAAGCAATACGGGAAGTCATGCTATTGGAGGATACCTATAAAGATCCCCGCGGACGTACTCCGTAGTATCATGATTCTCCGGAACCAATTGAAGTTGAGTATATTGCGGTCGCTCGGTACCAACCCCTATCTCCAAATGTAAGCCCAATCAGCACTCGAGTTTTGAGGCAATTAAAACACCTGATTGCTAACCAAAGTCTAACCACACTTGTCATCGACCAAGTGCCAGCTCTTGCCAACTCTTAAGGTAATAGCCGGTTTCATAAGAACGGGGGCGCCGGCAGTAGCACTGAAAAGATCGACTGACCCCAAGCAATGACGGCCATGATGCTGGTTTTGGACAGATCGCGGGAACATATAGCCAATATAGAAAGAGGCTACAACCACTTATCACTTCCAAGGTCGCTTCCCACTCGCGGTATCTTGATGCAACCACCAGGATCGAACAGATTTCGTCCCCGAAGAATGAAAATGGAAAGAAAATATTAGCTCAATGAAGGGGCTGGTAGAAATAGAGAGCTGGCTCAAGTAACTTAAAGAAATGTTCTGACATGAAGGGCTGGTGATGCTTCATTGGTGCGGTGTTGACTGCCTCTGAAACAGACCAAATCGGCCAGACTCGATGCTGGCGGGCTTGATCTCTCTCAGCATACGCGTTCTCGATCGCAACGCCTGCGCAATTCTCCCGCAGACGCCCCGAACTCGTTCTCAACGGCCAATTGGAATAAAACGACGCCTTCTGCTCGCAACTCGCATGCGATAGGGGGTCTCGGCAAAAACACGACTGCCGCTCGGCATGGAGACACAATTCTCAAAACTGTGGCCGTCGGGAAAAGTCCACCAACAGAATCATCTTCCAGGCCTACTTCCACAATGTCTCCTCAACAGAAAGGGGAATCTCTTGTGCTAGGGAGTATTCGAAGGCAAGGAAAGGTAGTTCGAAGCGAAGTCTCGGAATCGGGGGAAGGACTCTTCAAGCGCTGCCAGGCAGTATTGCATTGGAAATGGTGGTCCTGATGCCCTTGGGAATGAGAGCTGTATGCTTCCTGTCTATCCAGGTCAGCAGAGAACTTTGAGCACTGAATGGGACTGTCAACTGGCCTTTCGTATGCCGCAACCTTCGTGCGCTACCACATCGGAGCAGGCAAAGTAAACTTTTAAGCCAGCCTCCGAAGAAAAAAATGTGACATAAGGAGAAAGAAAACGGGGACTGTGTTCGGGGTCTGTTTGGAGGCAATGGTAAGGAGCAACCTCGGCTTCCAGCTGTCACCTCAGGTTGGGGGCCAAAAGGGCTTCAGGTGCCTCTGCCTGGCGCACCACCGGCCGAACTGGTTCGCAGGTCCCCCTTCGGTACCTGGTTACCCCGAGTTTGCCTCCAAAACGATCACGCCTGTAAATGGAAGGAACTACATGGAAGCTGCAGCTGTCAGGGCGTCGGAGCGCGACAGAAAACTCTGCATTTCATTCAGCTGCCGTTTCACAGAGATTACCCCCGGATAAAATTTTCAAAGATTTCAGGTCATCTCTTCCATTCCTCATCGCTCCCTCCCTCTCTTCTGGCACCGCTATTGCAGCCTTTCGGTCGCCGTGTGCCGCACCACTTGGCTGCCTCCCATCTTCACCGAAATTATTTTGGTGCGCAGAGCCCGAGGGCTTGGATCGCTTGGATCGCTTGAATCCCCAAGACAATGCTCTGCACTTTCATCCAATACAAAATCGTTCATTTGAACAGCTGCACACCCACTCAAACATCGGTTCCCCTCCATGCTGCGGCCATTGCGGCGACCGTAATGTCGTGGCGACTGGCGCTTAACGGACGGCCGTTGAAAACGGCCACCACGACACGGGAAGAAGCCGCAGCCACGTCTGCACCACTGGGAAATTAGACGCCCAAATGAGGAGATAGAAAAGGCATCAGATGCGAACAAAAGGCAGACGCCAAGGCGTTGCGAACTACGCCGTGTCATGCGTGCATCGCTTTTGGAAGTGCCCTCACCCTAGGTAGCAGATCGACCCAACTCTTTGGGCCCCCTTAACATTTTCTTAGTCGTTTTTAAAGATCTCTCACACGTGGCCGGAGCGCCACATTCGCTGAATGTAACCCCATTCCAGGGGCGCGGAAGACGGGAACAGTGGTTGCGCCGCACAATTCCAGGTTGTTCCTTTTTCCAAGGCACTCTCACCAAGGTATCGTCTTGAAGATTTGCGCAGTGACATGACTCATCCCCACCCCGAGCCTGTGTGCGGCCGACTTGACGGCCCGAAAAACTCTCCACAAACCTTTGATGGCGAAAGATCACGAAGGGATGGCCCAACGAACAGGCCTGGCGGCCTCCTCCCTTCTAGAATTGCACCCAAAACTGTGCAAGGTGCGCAATCAGGTCAAGGCCAAGTGCGCCAACGCATTTCCCGCGGCGTGCCAATGGATTCCGTTCGGTGTCGTGATGATGAAACTCCGCAGTTTGGCAACCTCGTCCCCGAAGGTGTGCTCGGAGTTAGCCCAGCAAGCCCAGCAAGCCCAGCAAGCCCAGCCTGGGTAAGGCAAGAGCGACGGGATCCTCTGCCTGGCCAAGAAGCACAAGCCACCTGCCCAACTCCGACCGTTTTCCAGCCCTCCGCCTCTCTCACTGCTCGCTCCGTTGCTCGCTCCGTTGCTCCAGCTAGTCTCACGCCTCAATGTCCGGGTAACGCCAAGTCCACCACCCCTGGAGCTGACATCTGATCAGCCCCCAGGCACTCTGCCAGACTCTTTGCCTGACGGACTCCTTGCTTTGATCCACGCCATGGTGCTGGCGTATTTGATAAGGGTGGAGCGGTGAGAACGCACACCCTGGTCATGATTCCGCCTCGAGGTGAGGTTCTCTCCGTTCATGCCTCCTGGCTCCGTTCTAGTACCCTGGCTCCCCCGGCGCAAATCCCTCTGCGCCCCTTTCCAGCCACATACCTTACCTAAAATCCAGCTCAAGCCGGGTCTTCCAGCGGGCTTTCTGGGGATAACCACAGCTCTGGAGACTGGGTCCACCCTCTTGCAGCCGATGTGGCACGCCACAGCGCGGTATTGGGTGACAGGTCGAAAATCTGGGCGATCCCCGAGAGACTT